>ERZ1049444.906-NODE-906-length-24467-cov-6.515279_pt1 | contig 24467 bp, 23 predicted proteins | sample MGYA00383101_ERZ1049444 | MGnify/ENA primary metagenome ERZ1049444 (study PRJEB29581, sample SAMEA5548371) | metagenome | biome: marine; feature: coastal; material: water | depth 50 m | study: Short-term variability in the microbial, nano- and picoplankton...
TAGGTGGCAGTATGGGCACTGACCTTGCTTTAGACGTGTGCCAAGCATTGCCTTTGGGGGTGCCTAAATACATTGTCTCAACCGTGGCTTTTTCACCTATGATTGACACTGGTCGGTTAGCGGCCGACATTCAAATGATCCTGTGGGCAGGTGGTTTATATGGCCTCAATAGCATTTGTAAATCGTCCTTGAGTCAAGCAGCAGGTGCAGTACTGGGCGCCGCAAGAGCGGTCGAAGCGCCGGTGACACAACGGCCGTTAATTGGCATGACCAGCTTAGGGTCTTCCTGCCTTAAATACATGAAAACCTTAAAACCAGAACTAGAAGCCCGTGGTTTTGAGTTGGTGGTGTTTCATGCTACGGGCATGGGTGGTATGGCCTTCGAAAGCATGGCCGCTCAAGGGCGCTTTGTGTGTGTGATGGATTTTTGCCTACAAGAAGTGTGTAATCATATGGCGGGTTCTGCCATTAACTCTGGGCCGCAGCGTTTGTTAAGTGCCGGTGCGGCAGGTATTCCTCAATTGATCGCCCCAGGCAGCGTGGACTTGTTGGATTTTCCCGGTTGGCAAAACGTGGCCGAACGTTACCCCGACAGGCCCACCCATGCCCATAACCGCTTAATACACTGCCTACTGAGCACCGTTGAAGAGCGGCAAGCTCAAGCCAGAGAGTTTGTTAAGCGATTGCAGCAGGCACCGCTTGATGCCTTGGCGCCCGTGCATATGATATTACCTGAGCAAGGCATTGAAGAGTGGGATCGAGAGGGTCAAGACTTGCATGACCCAGTGGGTCAAGGTGCCTTTGTGGCTGAAATGAAACGTTTACTCCCCACCGAAAAAGTGGCACTTTCTAGTATCGATGCGCATATTAATGACCCCCAGTTTTGCCAAACGGTGCTCGAAATCTTTGATGATTGGGTTTTAGAAGGCATAGTCAAACAGGACCAACCCCATGAGCCAACCCACTAAGCCAGATACATCGCAACGGCTATTGCAACGCCGGGCTAAGCTGTTAGGGCCTAATGTGCCGACCTTCTATGATGAACCACTTCATCTAGTCAAAGGCGAGGGCGTGTGGGTGTGGGATGCACAAGGTCGCAAATATTTGGACTGCTATAACAATGTGCCCCATGTAGGCCACTGCCACCCGCAAGTAGTCGAAGCCATTTGCCAGCAGGCCAGCACCTTAAATACCCACACTCGATATTTGCACGAAACCATACTCGACTATATTGAGCAGCTATTAGCCACCTTTGATACGCCATTTGCGAGTGTCATCATGACCTGTACCGGCTCTGAGGCTAACGACATTGCGTTGCGTATGGCCGAGGCGGTTACGGGCAAGCGTGGGGTTATTGCTACAGATCATACGTATCACGGCAATACCACGGCAGTTTCCCAGCTAAGTAAAAACATGCCACCCCTAGGGGGTTATGGTGCCCATGTGCGTCACGTGCCAGCGCCAGACAGTTACCGCCCACTAGGGAGCGAAGCTGGCACTGCCCATGCATTGGCGTTTGCTCATCAAGTACAACTAAAAATTGATGAACTTGAAGCCAGTGGCGTGGGTTTTTCTAGTCTCATTATTTGCCCCTATTTCGCCAACGAAGGATTCCCTGATCTACAACACGGGTTCTTGGAGCCGGTACAAAAGGTGGTTAAGCACGCTGGCGGCGTCATTATAGCGGACGAGGTGCAGCCCGGATTTGGCCGCCTTGGTACGCACATGTGGGGCCATCAACGCATTGGCCTGAAGCCTGACATCGTCACCTTAGGCAAACCCATTGCTAATGGTCATCCCGTGGGGGCGGTCGTCACCAGTACCGACATCATGCAGCAATTTAGAACCGCGTTTAAGTATTTTAATACCTTTGGTGGTAATCCCGTCTCTTGTGCAGCTGCCTTAGCAACACTTAACGTGTTGCAGCAAGAGCAATTAATGGACAATGCCCATGCGGTTGGTGCCTACACCAAAAATGGTTTGCAGCAGTTGGCTAAAAAGTACGATGTTATAGGCGATGTGCGTGGTGCAGGTCTGTTTTTTGGGGCCGAAATGGTACTCGATCAAGGCCTTAAAACACCGGCAACAGATTTTACCGATCGAGTCGCCAATGCCATGCGCCAAGAAGGTGTGTTGTTGAATAAATTAGGCATCCATTATAATACCCTAAAAATTAGGCCGCCGATGTGCTTCAACCGTGATCATGCCGACCTGTTATTACACACCTTAGACCGAGTGTTAGCCCGTACACCAATGGAAGCCTAATGGTAACAGACATACATAAGATTGCGGCAACTGCGAGTGAGTGTTGGGGTTTGCCTGCAGCGGCTATTTGTTTGGTGGCACAAAGGGAAAACACCACCTTTAGGTTAGACACGGTTAAGGGGCAGTCGTATGCTTTACGGCTGCATCGGCCTGGCTATCATGGCCTGCAACAATTGCAGGCCGAAATGCAATGGCTATGTTATTTGGCGGCTCAAGGGCTTGAGGTAGCGACCCCCGTGGCATCGTCAGCGGGTAATTTGATGGGCCAGGTTGACGGCTATCATGTCTCTGTATTGAGGTGGTTAGACGGCCAACCCATGGGTCAGGCTGGCGTGCCTTTACAATTGCAACACAAGTCTTTGCTGTTTTACCAGTTGGGGCAGGCAATGGCACGGCTACATACCATGTCGGATGCTTGGCCGAGTGGGCAATCTCTAGCGCGGCCACATTGGAATTTAGAGGGGTTGTTGGGTGATGTGCCTTTGTGGGGGGCGTTTTGGAACAACCCAGAGTTAACCCCAACTCAAAAACAACTGTTTAATAACACCCGTGCAAGTATACGAGCGCAGATAGGGGGTATCCAGCAAGAGCTGGACTATGGCCTTATTCATGCGGACCTTGTGCGAGAGAATATTATCGTGCACCAAAATCAACTGCAGCTAATTGACTTTGACGACAGTGGTTTTGGGTTTAGGTTATTTGAGTTAGCGACCTGCTTATTAGCCAACACCAATGAGCCCGATTATGAGACATTAAAAACCCAACTAATAGCAGGTTATCACAGCGTAAGGCCCCTTGATGTGACTCATTTACAGCTATTTATTATGCTTAGGTCACTCACTTATGTGGGTTGGATCCTACCTCGGTTGCAGGAGCAAGGAGGCCCCGCAAGGAGCCAACGATTTATACAACGGGCCGTGCTATTGTGTGAGCAGTATGGCCGCACCAAGTATTAGCGATAATCAATAAAAATATGGAAGCGTAGTTATGAAAAACTTACCTCGGACCCGGTTTACTGGCTCAGACCTGAGCGCGATGTCGGCCTATGAGGTGGTCGCTCTGTTGCGTAAAGGCGAAGTGTCGTCTAATGAATTAGTGGACCTCAGTGCACAACGAATAAAGACTGTGGAACCCCGTGTTAATGCCATGCCGACGACTTGCCCTGGATTAGCTGTTGCGGCTGGTCAGCGTTGGAGTCAAGCCGTCAGTAGTCAAGGTGAGGCTGGCTATTTAGCGGGTTTGCCGATTGGAATAAAAGATCTTAATGCCGTCAAAGGGGTACGCAGCACCTGTGGGTCAGTGGGTTTAAAAGATCATATTCCTGATCACAGTGACTACTTTGTTGAGCGTCTAGAGCAACGCGGTGCCATTGTTATGGGTAAAACCAATACCCCGGAAATGGGCGCCGGTGGTAATACCTTTAACGCGGTCTTTGGCGCTACATGTAACCCGTGGGATACCACTAAAAATGCCGGTGGCTCTTCAGGGGGGGCAGCCGTATCTTTGGCCACCGGCGAAGTGTGGTTGAGTCAAGGCTCAGATTTAGCGGGATCATTACGTACGCCCGCGGCCTACTGTGGCGTAGTGGGGTTGCGCCCTAGCCCAGGGATCGTGCCTAGTGGTCCTTCTTCAATTGATTTTCAGACCGAAGGCGTACAAGGCCCCATGGCACGCAATGTGTTGGATACTGCGTTATTTTTGGATGCCATGGCAGGTTTTGAACCGCGTGCGCCCATTTCTTACCCAGCCCCCAATAGCCCGTATCAGGCGGCGGTGTTGCAAGCCGATGAGAAGGTACGCATAGCCTATAGCCGGGATTGGCATGGTTTTACTCCAGCCAGTGATGACATGGATCGGTACCTTCGCCGGGCCTTACAACTGGTGGAAAACCAAGGTGCAGTGGTAGAAGAAGCTTGCCCAGAGTTACCTGGGCTTAACCATACTTACCGGGTCTACCGGTCTATGTTGTGGGCCTCTGGTCCAGGCCGTGCTGACGCAAACATTCAACGGCATTTTAAAGGCACGTTGCAAGGCAATATTGATCATGGCCGCAACTTAACCATTGATGATGTATACGATGCGAATATTAGCCGAGCGACCATTTATAAAAATATGCAGCAGTTTTTAACTCAGTTTGACGTCTTAGCATGCCCCGTTGTTGGCCTAGTGGCAGGCCCGTTAAGCGAAGAATTTCCAACCCATATTGACGGCAAACCGTTAATCGGTTACATCGAGTGGCTGAAGTTTTCATACTTATCCACAGCGGCCACGTTGCCCTCCATTTCTGTGCCCGTAGGTTTTACTGATACCGGTATGCCAGTGGGTTTACAGCTGATCGGGCCGCCTCGAGGAGAGGCTCGTTTATTGGCTGTGGCCAGGGCCGTTGAACAGGCCGTGGGTGGCGCACTTGGCCCTATCGACCCTTACACCCCCAAGGCTAAATAGCCCAACAGACTTACTCCGTAAAGCCGGTTTAGGGTATTTATGGGGCTTTGGTAAGGTGCTATCATGAGTGTCTATTTCAGGTCCAAAAAGTCCATTTTTTATGATTGATAAAGCCCCTGCTAGGGGTGCGGAAGCCACGGCTAAAGCACACCTTAAAAAACACGGAATTTACGGTAAGTCGGCTTCGGTTGTGTCTAATATATTTCGCATCAGTAACGTGATTCGAAGTAACGCCGAGGTTAATTTATTGCAAAATTATGGCATGTCATTTTCGGGTTTTACGGCCCTGTGGGTGCTGTGGGTTTGGGGTGCCATGGAAACTAATCGTTTGGCTGATGAAACCGGGGTTGCCAAGAGCACACTTACAGGCATTCTAAAAACCCTTGAACGGTATGAGTACTGCCTACGTCGCCCACATGCATCCGATGGCCGCAGGGTGATAGTTGACGCCACCGCGAAAGGCCGTGAGCTGATGCAAGAAATATATCCTCTCTTTCATGAGCTCGAAAATCAAGCTGTGTCACAATTAAGCGAAGCTGATTTGGATATGACGAAAGATGCCTTACGCATTATATTAGCCACCGTCGGCGGCTCAAAAACGCCGCCAAACTCGTAATTTAACGCAGTTTTTTAAACAGCTGCTTTAAGTCTTGGTTGTGGTCTTGCACCATATCCCAAGTGATGTCGACGCTCATAGCCAACAGTTTACGTGCGGCTAAATGGTTACCCGGCATATTGAGGGTGTCCACGCCTGTCATCACACCCTTGCTAAATTGCACCGCAGTCATTCGTGTATCACTGTCACTTGCGAGGATTTTTTGCTCTGCACTGACATCATTAAGCCCCGCCATTTGTAACTTAAGGTCGCCCTGATCAGACCAGAACCAAGGTACTGGATTGTAGGCCCGTGCCGGTTCATTTTGTCGATGGGAAACTATATTGTTGGCCACACTCTGGGCTTGATCATTGGCGTTTTGAATGGATTCTAGGCGCTGAGTTTTGCCTTGCAACGGCATGCTGGCAACGTCGCCAACCGCATAGGTGTGGGTGTCGCTGGTTTGGCCAAAAGCGTCCACCACAATACCGCCATCTATGGTTAAACCAGCTTGCTTCGCTAGTTCAATATTGGGGTTTGCACCCACGCCAGCAATAATTAAATCGCCGCTAAACACACCTTGGTTGGTGTGTACGCCGTCATCATCAAGGTGGCTGACGTGGCAGTTTGTATGGATGTGCATGCCGCTATGTTTGTGTAACTGGGTAACCTGCTCACCCATAGCGGGTGCAATGGATTTGCGCAGTAATCTAGGCCCAGACACTAACAGGCTGACGTTTTTGCCGAGTTTGAGGGCACCGGCAGCAATTTCACAGCCGATAAAACCACCACCAATCACCAATATATTGTGGGCAGCTTGGAGCCTAGGGCCTAACTGCTGGATATCCGCATAATTATAAACCCCCATCGCCCGTTCACCGCCTGCAACAGGCATGGGGCGCAAGCTGGATCCGGTGGCAATAATCAGCTGGGTGTAAGTTAGCACCTGTCCATCGGCTAATGTTACCTGGCGTTGGGTGCGGTCAATGTGAGTCACCGTTGCGCCACGCTGCAAGTGGATGTTTTGCGCTTGATAAAACCCTTCGGCCTGTAATAGTTCCAGTGGTAGGAGCTCATCAAACAAGGCCTTTTTTGACAAAGGCGGGCGATGGTAGGGTAGTGGTTGTTCGTTAGAAATTAGGCAGATGCTTAGATTAGCATCACGCTTGTGGAGTTGTGCGGCGGCGGCTACGCCGGCATGGCCGGCACCAATAATGACTACGTCGGCCATGGTGTTGCCGTTAGTCATTGTTAGGAGGGATGCGTACCCTGATGCTTTCTATAGCCGCAGAAGCACTGATTTGACAACACAAACGGCTATTATCAAACACCTCGTCGACTTCCATATCTAATATTTCAACTTCCATTTCTCCCGCGGCACCGAGTTGACCGTTGATTTGTTCGACTAACACGTGGCAGGTGGCGCACATACAGGAGCCGCCACAGGCACCGGTAATGCCAGCAACGCCATTGTCTAAGGCCAGTTTCATGAGGTGCTCGCCCTGCTTGGCTTGCACGTCAACGCTGCGTCCGTCGGCTTGGATGAAAGTTACAAGTGTCATTATTAATCAATCCTATGGTGTTAATCTGCAGTGGTTACACAAAGTCAAAATAGTAGTCTATTTCCCAATCTGTGGTGTGAGCCACAAAGTCTTCCCATTCCTTACTTTTGATGCCGACATGATTGTCGACCAAGGCTTGGCCTACGGCGGTGCACAGTGCGGTGTCGGCGGTGAGTGCCTCCAAGGCAGCCGCCAAGTTATCAGGCGTGTGGCGCTCTGTGCTCTGCGATTCTAGGCAGTCTAAGGTCTCTGGCGCAGGTAGCGGGTAGTCATTGTTGATACCTAATAGGGCGGCTTGTAAGGTGGCAGCCACGGCCGTATAGGGGTTGGCTGCACAGTCTGCCATGCGAAACTCAATACGCGCACCAGCGCCACGTTCGTCTGGAATACGCGTGGTGGTGCCTCGGTGGTCGTAGCCCCAGTTGGCCCAGTAGCCGGATAAGCTGGCAGGCATTAGGCGGCGGTATGAATTGACTGTGGGAGCTAATAACCCCGCCAAGGCTTCGTGGTGTTGCACTAGGCCACTAATCGCCTGTTTGCACAGGGTCGACAAACCATCATCTGTGGCGGTGTCATTGATGACGTTGTTGCCGTTAGCGTCTTCAAAGCTAAAGTTAATGTGCATGCCACTGCCGCCTCGGTCTGACAGAGGTTTAGGCATAAAGCTCAATAGATAGCCATTTTGAGCATACACTTCTTTGGCCATGGTTTTAAATAAAAATAGCTGATCAACGGCTTCTAAGGCGTCATCATAGCGTAGGGTCATTTCGAACTGCGGCCAGTCAAATTCCGAGTTAAATGATTCCAGCTCGATGCCACAGGCTTCTGCTTGGCGCCATACTTTGTCGATTAAACCGGCGGGATCTGCCAGTGGTCCTGCACCGTATACGTAGGCGCCAGGGGTGTTGTAAGGCACCCATTTACCGGAGTCGTCTTTTTGGTAAACAAAGGCTTCTAGTTCAATGCCCACCTTCACTTTGAGGCCTTTGTCGGCATAAGCCCCTAAGGCGCGCTGGAGCGCGTTACGGCCGTTGACGGCCACAGGTTGGTCTTGGTAGCGCAGATCTACAATAGCCACGCCTGTGTCGGCTTCCCAGCCAGGGCGAACGTCTTGGGCATTAAAGTGACCCACCATGTCCGGTAGGCCAGTGAGTAAGCCGCTGCCTTCTACGGGCAACAGTTCGCGGTCATAGGTTAGGCCGTACGCGGTCATGCAGAATCGAGCTTCACCATGGGCGGCCGTTGCAGCGGGCTGATATTTGCCGCGCGCAAGGCCAAGGTGATCGGCGTAAATGAGGCGAAGGCGTCGATAGTCTGTCATGGGTATACTCTCGTTTAGGGTTATTATTAGCTTACGCTGCGGTTTCGATACGTACTTTTAGGTGTTTAATGCCGCGAATAAAATTGGAGCGAAGGAAGTCTTCAGGTTCAATTTGCTCCATAGCATCCACCTGTTTGAGTAATTCCTGTAACGTGACTTTCACTTCTAAGCGCGCCAGCCACATGCCTAAACAGGCGTGTGGGCCTCCTTGGCCAAAAGCCATATGTTGGTTAGGGGAACGGTGGATGTTAATGCGCTCTGGCTGGCTAAACTGACGCTCATCAAAATTACCCGATGCAAACCAAAGTACCACCTTGTCGCCGGCCCTAATAGACTTGCCGTGCAGCTCATAATCTTGTATCGCGGTGCGGCGAAAATGTAGTGTAGGTGAGGCGAAGCGTATAAATTCTTCCACGGCGGTATCCCATACTGGGTCATCGTCAGCGGTATTTTTTAACTCGCTAAACAAGCTTTTATTGTTGGCCAAATGGTACATGGAAAAAGCCAAACTATATCGAGTGGTATCGTTACCAGCAGCTACTGCCAAGGCGAAAAAATTCTTAAATTCCAATTCTGAAAGACTTTCGCCATCTTTATTGGGTTCTAACAGTAGGCCGAGAATATCATCCATTTTGGTGTGTAACCGCTGCACCATTTGATCTTTAGCATAGTCATAAATATCTTTACCAGCGGGTGAACGAAAGGGCATGAAGCGGTATTCGTCGGTATTGACCTTGTCAATGACGTGGCTGGTAAATTCAGGGTCTGAGTTGGCAATCAGTTCGTCGCCTTTGTCGACCAACCATTCACCATCTTCATCGGGTGTGCCTAACACACGGCCAAGCATACGCATGGGCAGCTTGCGGGCAATTTGTTTAACGATGTCCATTTCTTTGTTGAGCGTGGCTGTAGTCACCACGTCGAGGGCTAGATCGCGAACCAGTTGCTCGTATTTACCAATCATTTTGCGCGAAAAGGCTCGGTGTAACAACATCCTCTGGCGCGTATGTACCGGAGGATCTGTTTCTTGAAAGGTTTTACGGGCTTCGTATTCTTCTGGCGACTGCTCTTCTAGTCTAATGCCTTGTGCTGAGCTAAATACCTCCGGTAGACGGTTTAGCTCCTTGATATCGTCATAACGGGTAATCGCCCAAAAGCCTTGGCCACCATCAGTTTCATCGATCCAAGCGCAAGGGTCTTCGTCGCGCATGCGTTGGAAGGTGGCAGCGGGGAAGCCCGCTGCAAAAGTATCATGGCTGGTTAGGTCGGCATGTGGATTGTTTTTCATGGTTTGGGTTACCGCTGGTGCTACGACTATCATTCGGGTACGAACAATCTATCTCGATCTTCGTTTTGCTGTCAAGTAAAATCTTGGTGGGGCGCTGATCTTGTGGCTTTATTGTGAGCTTCAGAAGCACAGGTATTGTAGGCTTGACGCAAAAACTCAGCAATCCAGCTAAACAGTACAGGCCCGTCGTGCTCACCCTCTAGGTTGGCAAGGCCTTGGGCACGTACCTCGGGCATCGAGTCGAATTCGTCGGAAGTTAATACGCGGGTAAAGAAACCTTTGAAAAACTCTGGGTGACCCTGAATGCTCATAGTCACTGGATTGTACTGGACCAAAAAGGCAGGGCAAAAGTCATTGCCAGAAAGGATTTGTGCACCATCGGGTAGTTGGGTGACTTGGTCTTCATGAAACACCCAAATGTTATATTGCTCAAGACTGGGCTGCATCCATTGAGCTTGTTGATCAACACCATAATGGGCCATGCCGACACCCCAGCCACGGTCACTTTTTTCTACGTTACCCCCCAATGCTGTAGCAATAACTTGATGGCCAAAACAAATTCCGACTAAGGGTTTGTTGGCGTAGGTTAATTGCTTAACCAAATCAATTAGGTTTTCAATCCAAAGTGATCTCTCGTACACGCTGCTGGGGCTACCACTGATCAACCAGACATCGCATTGGTCAATGCTGCTGGGAAACTCCCCTAAATGGGTGCGGTAAGACTTATACGTAAAGCTGTCATCGGCTTGACTAAGGCAGCCTGCATACAGGTGGTCATAGTCACCGCCTGATAAATCGAGCAGGTAATCATGCATGGTATCGCACAGTAGTAGCCCTACAGTGATGCTTGAATTGGCCAAGTTGTTCGTCTCCGAATGATATTACCAAGGCGACTCTAACAAAAAATATGCTCGTGTGTAAAATTATTTTTTGTTCTTGAGCTTCTTGGCCTTGGCTTTAGCGGCTTTGGCCTTGTCGGCTTTTGACACCTTGGGCTTTTTGGCCTTGGGTTTTTTGAGGAGGCTAGGTTCTTCTTTTTTAGGAGAAAATCCTGGGAAAATGGCACGGTCAATGCTGTTACCTATATAGCGCTCAATGCGGCCTAAGTTAGGCCATTCAATGGCATCTACGATGGACCAAACACTGCCGGCCGAACCATCACGGCCCGTGCGGCCGGCACGGTGAACGTAGCTGTCGGCTTTTTCTGGCATGTGCACATTGATGACGTGAGTTAGGGTGGGCAAGTCTACGCCTCGGGCCATAACATCGGTTGCCACGAGTACTTTGGTGCGGCCACGGCGCATGTCTTTGATTTGTTGGTTGCGGTCACTCTGGCGCAGATCGCCGTGTAAGCCGGTACACTGAATACTTAAGGTACGGATCACCTTAAGCCAGGTGTCCACTTGTTTGCGGCTGTTAACAAACACAATGGCTTGTTTAACTTCGGGTAAGCGTAGCAGTGCTTTTAGCAGGTGTTCTTTGTGTAATTCGTTATCGGCTTGATACACCGATTGGCTGATCTTTTTTGCTACGTGCCGCGGCGCTTCTACGGCCACCTGTACGGCATTTTCTGCCAGTAAATCGTGGGCAAAGGCTTGTACTTTATCGCCTTCCAAGGTGGCGGAGAACATGGATGTTTGGCGATCTAGAGGTAATAAATCTGATGTTTGATGAATAGCCTGAATAAAGCCTAAGTCCAACATACGGTCGGCTTCGTCAATCACAAATACGGTGACTTGAGACAGATCTAGTGCCATGTGTTCTTCAATTTCTAGCAAACGACCAGGGGTGGCAACTAGCACATCGATGGATTCTGACACCATGGCTTTTTGCATGCCAAATGGCACACCGCCCACAATAAGGCAGCTTTTTAAATGGTTATTGGCGACTAGCTGTTCGACTTGATCGTATGTTTGGCGGGCGAGTTCGCGGGTAGGGCTTAGGATAAGTACTTTGGGTGTGCCTGGTTCGCGCCGTGGAGAATCTAAAATATGTTGTAGTGCAGGTAGAACGAAGGCTAAGGTTTTGCCGGTGCCGGTAGGTGCTGAGGCCAGTACATCATTGCCTTCCAAAAGTGGTGGAATGGCTTGTTGTTGAATGGCTGTAGGCTGGGTAAATTCATGCTCAGCAAGGGCGTGAAGTAGTTCTTGATCCAGCAGTAAATCGACAAAAGACACGGCGGCTTAACTCATTAAATAATCGAGGCCGTAGGATACCGTATTTTGCCTAAAATAGATTTAGCTATTTGCTCACATAGTTGCGCCTAAGCCACTACTTTGCTGAATTAGCACGCCTAGCGCCGCTTCGGTGTTGTAGCTATATCGATCTTGATTTTCTGTATTGATCTCTTTATTAAGTTGGCGCCTTAATGTGAGTAGCTTTTCAAGTCGTTCGAGCTCTAATTCAATACGTGCGTCTATGAGTGCTAGGTCGGTTTTGTTCATTATCTTTACCCTCGACGGTGTTGTTTTTATGACAGTGTTAAGTCACTCCTATTGTTGATGCATAAACTGTGCCGACAGATGTTGCCGCCTTATTTTGCCTCTAAAGCTCTGGAGTGGCACTGAAGGTGACATAATGTCGCTTACAGGTATGCGGTAATTTCTGTCACTGGGATACTAGCTCGGTTAAAAAAATGGTATCCTAGCGCGCAGTAATAAGTGCGTATTTTTAGGCACAAAATGAGGTGAAATACCTCATAGACCATGAATGGTACCTTGAACTTAAGTCAACACAGAGAACAACATGTCTGCTGATTCAAACCAAGACAATGTGGTGCGTTTGCACCCAGGCGCTGGCCGCAATAAATCTCGTATCCACCTTCGTGGGCGTCAAGTTAACCTAGACACGCTTGCGCAATTACGTGAGTTGATCGGTGATCAGCCGATTAAACGTGACATGCTCATCGAATACTTGCACTTAATTCAAGATAACTTCGGCTACTTGTCTGCTGCACACCTGGCTGCTCTAGCCCATGAGATGAATATTCCCATGGCAGAAGTCTATGAATGTGCCACCTTCTACGCCCACTTCGATATCGTTAAAGAAGGTGAAGTGCCACCTGCAGCCGTGACCGTACGTGTGTGCGACAGTTTAAGTTGCCAGCTCGCGGGTGCCCAACAGCTAAAGTCAGCCCTAGAAGCCGGTACCGACCCGACGCAAGTGCGTATTCTAAGTGCCCCATGTATGGGCCGGTGTGATACCGCTCCAGTGGCCGAAGTAGGCCATCATCACGTAGACTATGCCGATGCTGCAAAAATTGTAGACGTTATTGAAGCCAAACACTTTCACCCAGACATTCCAGACTACCTTGCTTACGATGCCTATGTTGCAGACGGCGGTTACGCGTTATTGAAGCAATGCCTTGCCGGTGACTACACCTGGGAAGACATTCAAAAAGTGTTGGCCGACGCTAACCTAAAGGGCTTGGGCGGCGCAGGTTTCCCAACTCACATGAAATGGAAGTTTGTACGCCAAGAGCCTAAACCTCGTTACCTTGCCATTAACGGTGACGAAGGCGAGCCAGGCACATTTAAAGACCGTATCTATTTAGAATCTGATCCACACCGCTTTATTGAGGGTGCCTTAATCAGCGCTTGGGCTGTAGAAGCTGAAGCAGCCTACATTTACCTACGTGACGAATACCCAGCTGCGCGTGAAATTCTACTAGCAGAAATTGCTAAAGTTGAGGCCGCAGGCCTAGCACCAGCCGGTGGTATCCATCTGCGTCGTGGTGCAGGTGCCTACATTTGTGGTGAAGAATCCGCCATGATCGAGTCTTTAGAAGGCAAGCCGGGCATGCCGCGTCATCGTCCTCCGTTTGTAGCTCAGGTGGGTTTGTTCAACCGTCCTACATTGGTTAACAACATTGAAACCGTATTCTGGATCCGTACCTTAATGGACAAGGGCGCAGAATGGTTCTCAAGCCAAGGCCGTAACGGCTCACAAGGTTTGCGCAGCTTCTCTGTTTCTGGTCGCGTTAAAAATCCAGGTGTTAAGTTAGCGCCCGCCGGTATTACCATGCAGGAACTCATGGATGAATACTGTGGCGGCATGCTCGATGGACAAACCTTTAAAGGTTATTTGCCAGGTGGTGCATCGGGCGGTATTTTGCCAGCCGGCATGGCCGACATTCCGCTAGATTTTGGTACCCTTCAGTCCTACGGTTGTTTTATTGGTTCTGCCGCCGTAGTGGTCTTGTCAGACCGTGACAACATGCGTGACGTGGTTGTGAACTTGCTTAAGTTCTTTGAAGACGAAAGCTGTGGCCAGTGTACGCCGTGTCGCGTAGGCACAGAAAAAATGGTGAAGTTGCTACAACGTCCAGATTGGGATCAGGCCTTATTAGCCGAGTTAAGCCAAGCCATGTGTGACGCTTCTATTTGCGGTTTAGGCCAAGCGGCTTCTAACCCCGTGGCTACCGTATTTAAACATTTTGACGCTGATTTGATCGCTACCGATCTGTCTGCCAGTGCTAGATCGTCAACAGGAGCGGGAGACATAATATGAGTCAAGATATCATCAACTTCACCCTCGACGGTGAAAAAGTAACAGCCAAAGCCGGCGAGACCATTTGGCAAGTGGCCAAGCGTATGGGCGAAACTATTCCGCACCTTTGCTACAAGCCAGAGCCTGGCTACCGTGCCGACGGCAACTGTCGCGCCTGTATGGTAGAGATTGAAGGCGAACGGGTACTAGCCGCTTCTTGCTTGCGTTCACCGAACGAAGGCATGGTAGTTACCAGTGCCACTTCAGACCGCGCACAATCATCACGTAAAATGGTGATGGAGCTATTGGCTACCGATCAGCCAGAGCGTGAAGAGTCACCAGACAAAAGTTCACACTTTTGGGCCATGGCCGACTTGTTGGCTATGGACGCCACTGAAGCTCGTTTTGACGAAACCGTAAAGCCATGTGCCGACAACTCAAGCAAGGCCATGCGTGTTAACTTACAGTCGTGCATAAACTGTAACTTGTGTGTTCGTGCCTGTCGCGAAGTACAAGTGAACGACGTTATTGGTATGGCCAACCGCGGCGCCGATTCTAAAGTTGTGTTCGACTTTGACGACCCAATGGGCGATTCCACCTGTGTGACCTGTGGCGAATGTGTTCAGGCGTGCCCTACAGGCGCATTGATGCCTTCTACCGTCACTAGCGAAGAAGGCAAGGGCGACAGTGCCGATTATGATCGCAAAGTAGACAGCGTATGTCAGTATTGTGGTGTAGGTTGTCAGCTGACTTACCACGTAAAAGACGAGCGTATCGTTTACGTTGATGGTCGCGACGGCCCAGCCAACCAAAACCGTTTGTGTGTGAAGGGCCGCTTTGGTTCTGACTACATTCACCACGGCGACCGTATTACTAAGCCTTTAATTCGCCTTGAAGGTGCTCGTAAAGGCATTCATGATGACTTTGATCCAGCCAAACCACTGACTCACTTCCGTGAAGCGAGCTGGGAAGAAGCTTTAGATTTTGCTGCCAACGGTTTCACTAAGATTCGTGACAACCAAGGCAAAAAAGCCCTTGCAGGTTTTGGTAGCGCCAAAGGTTCTAACGAAGAAGCTTACTTGTTCCAAAAGCTCGTACGTACGGGTTTTGGTAGCAATAACGTAGACCACTGTACTCGTTTGTGTCACGCCTCATCGGTCATGGCATTGTTGGAAGGTCTGGGTTCAGGTGCAGTGTCGGCCTCCTTTATGCAGGCTAAAAATGCAGACGTTGTAGTGATTGCCGGTTCAAATCCATCGGCTAACCATCCAGTTGCTGCAACTTTCTTCAAGCAGGCTGCTAAAAATGGCACTAAGATTATTGTTTTAGACCCACGTGGCTTGGCAATGAAAAAATACGCCAGCCACATGATTCAGTTTAAGCCAGGTAGCGATGTGAGCTTCTGGAACGCCATCATGAACGTCATTGTGACCGAAGAATTGTACAATCAAGACTACATCGATTCGATGACCACTGGGTTTGACACGGTTAAAGAGCACGTTAAGCGCTATAGCCCAGAAGCCATGTCACCTATTTGTGGTGTAGATGCCGATCTAATCCGCGAAGTGGCACGTTTGTACGCCACCGCTGACAACTCTATGATTTTTTGGGGTATGGGTGTGTCTCAACACGTACACGGCACCGACAACTGTCGCGCCATGATCTCTGTGGCCTTGATGACCGGTCAAATTGGCCGCGAAGGTGCAGGTTTACACCCGTTACGTGGTCAAAACAACGTACAGGGCGCGTCAGATGCGGGCTTAATCCCCATGATGTATCCAGACTACAAAAAAGTAAATGTGGGTGACGTTAAGGCCATGTTTGAAGACCTATGGGGCACAGAACTTTCTGATGAGCCCGGTCTTACGGTGGTAGAAACCATGAATGCTATTCATGAAGGTTCGGTCACGGGTATGTATGTGGAAGGTGAAAACCCAGCCATGTCAGACCCAGACTTGCACCACGCCCGTGGTGCTCTAGCGATGCTAGAGCACTTGGTAGTGCAAGACTTGTACGTGACAGAAACAGCCATGTACGCCGACGTGGTTCTGCCTGCTTCAGCATGGCCAGAAAAGGATGGCACAGCGTCTAACACCAACCGCACAGTACAGATGGGTCGTAAAGCGGTTAACCCACCGGGTGACGCACGTCAGGATTGGTGGATCATTCAAGAAATTGCTAACCGCATGGGCTGTAACTGGACTTACACTCACCCTAAAGACGTGTTTGCCGAAATGAAGCAAGCCATGCCAAGTTTGAACAACTTGACTTGGGAGCGTTTAGAAAAGGAACACTCTGTCACTTACCCTTGCCCTGCAGAAGACCATCCGGGCAACGATATCGTGTTTATCGATAGCTTCCCAATTGAAGGTGGTCGAGGCAAGTTTGTGGCTGCAGACATTGTAGAGCCAGACGAGCGTCCAGATGACGAATACCCAGTGATCTTAACTACGGGTCGTCAGCTAGAGCATTGGCATACGGGTTCTATGACCCGTCGTGCTCCTGTATTGGATGCCCTAGAGCCAGAAGCAGTGGCGACCTTAAACCGTGAAGAATTGGCTAAGGTGGGCGCCAAGGCTGGTGATATGATTCGTGTATCCACACGACGCGGAAGCATCGAGTTATTAGCCCGTGAAGACGTTGACGTGCCTGCTGGCGTGATCTTCATCCCGTTCTGCTACGTAGAAGCGTCTGCCAACATGCTCACCAACGCAGCCCTTGACCCAGTGGGTAAGATCCCTGAGTTCAAATTCTGTGCGTCACGTATTGAACGCGTAAGCTAAACCGACCGTCGAAGCCGTCATCCTGACGAAGGTCAGGATCCAAAAAAGGTCAGCTTAAGCTGGCCTTTTTTTGCTTCGGATCTAATGTGGGAGTCTAAACCAGAGTCAGTTAAGGCACGCATACCTATGGCAGAAAACAAAACCAAAGTAACCGACCAAAGTGTAGAAACCTTCCTCAATGCTGTAGATCACCCTGTACGCCGTGAAAATGCATTTGAAGTGGTGCAGCTTATGCGCAAAGTGACCGGCGTAGAACCACAGATGTGGGGCGCAACCATGGTGGGGTTTGGTGAGTACCATTATAAGTACGATAGCGGCCGCGAAGGCGATTCTTATATCATTGGTTTGTCGCCAAGAAAAGCCAACCTTACCATTTACATCATGCCGGGTTATCAAGACCTTAGTGCTTACTTAACCCGCTTGGGTTAACATAAAATTGGTAAATGCTGTTTATACATCAACAAACTCGATGACATTGATATGTCAGTGCTAGAGGAAATACTCTGTTGTGTATGGCACAACATGCGTGGTCAGGAATAGGCTGTTAGGTCTATTGGCCTGCACCATATAGCCATACCGCAAGGACTAAGCACGCCGTAGCCAGTAGAATCACCAAGGCCCAAAGGTTTGATGCCATTTTAGGCGCCCATTGAACCTTGTATTGCATGCCGTTGATCATGGCTTTGGTTAACGCATAACCTCTCAGTTTATAAATTAAAATGGCACTGATGTGTAGAACAATGAGGATTAAGAGAAGATTGGCCGTCGCTTTGTGTACTTCTGCCACGGTCTCATAAAAAGCGTCTTGCGCCGTGATCAGTGTATCCAATACGCCAGCTCCAATGAGTCCTGTCGTTAGTTGAATGGTTAACAATAACAGCAGGCCGATTACCATTAAGGCACCCGCTGGATTGTGGCCTACATAGGCCACTTGATGGCCTCTTAGGTAGCGCAATAAACGTGATTTTGAAGGAATAAAATTTCCAAATCGAGCTGTTTCACTGCCAAAAAAGCCCCATGCTATGCGCCATAATAATAAGCACACTAAGGCAAAACCTAAGTTGTAGTGCCATTCTGAATCACCCATATCCGCAAGGCCGGTGATTAATAACGCGCTGACGATGATGGCTTGTAACCAGTGGTAAAGGCGTATTGGTAAGTCCCAAATTTTTGTCATTACTGTTGCTCCGTTATTTACCGACGCCTAGCTCCTGTGTTATGTAAAGCAATCAATGTTAATCTATTGCCTAGGGAATAGATTATATAGGACTATACACATGAAACGGATGTTAACGTTAATCTTGGTAATATTGGTAAGCAACCTCAGTTATGCAGATAGCCCGCAAGTCGAGCAGCGGCAACAGTTGTTTGAACAGTTGGATGAAGCCATGGATGAGCTGGAGTTCCTGTTGGAAGTAGATGCGTGGTCTGAGGCAGGTGAACTGTCGAATAGCCTCTATACTGAGTTCGCCGTAATGTCATCTTTGTTTCCTGAGTCCACACGAGGAGAAGGGCGTGCTAAAAATAAGTTGTGGAGCAATTGGGATGATTTTTCCGACAGGCTTATGGGCTTACGGACAAAGTTAAACCATTTTTCGAAGCTGACGACTAGTGCTGACACTGGTACACTTACAGCGGCCTATGATGACCTAAAGCGTAGCTGCAAAGGCTGCCACCGACAATATCGTGCGAGAAAATAAGGTAGCTCTCAACCTTTGATTGATGCACAATAACGCCTTTAATTACTCGTAAACGTCCGCACTATGCCAATATGGGTTGATGCCGATGCCTGTCCAGGTGTCATTAAAGATATTTTATTTCGCGCTGCCGAGCGCACTCAAATTGAAACCACACTAGTGGCTAATCAATACATCGCCACGCCACCCTCTAAGGTCATTAGTATGGTTCAGGTAGGCTCGGGTTTCGATGTGGCCGACAATGAAATTGTGAAACGTGTGGTGGCGGGTGATTTAGTGATTACCTCAGACATTCCGTTGGCTGCAGAAGTGGTAGAGAAGGGCGCTCAAGCCCTAAGTCCTCGTGGTGAGGCCTACACTATAGAGACCATTCGCCAGCGTCTTAATATGCGTGATTTTATGGAAACTTTGCGTAATAGTGGTGTACAAACCGGTGGCCCCGCGGCCATGAATCATACAGATCGTCAGAACTTTGCCAACAAACTAGATTGCTGGATCGCAAAACAGAAGGTGACCTAATGAAAATTGCCGATTTATCGGGTTATTTAATCTACCCTAATCCAGACAACCCAAGTTTAACCAGCCAAGTGACCGGTACAGACCACACGGGTGCAGAAGTAAGCGTGGATGTGGTCACTGAGCAAGGTTTAACGGTTTATCTAAACAAACAAGAGATTGTCACCTTGATGACCTTGGGAGATCACCCACAATATTTGGCAGTCGGGTTTTTGTTGAATCAAAATATGCTAAGAGCGGATGACGTGGTTACGGGTATTGATTTTGACGAAGAACTTGAAGTGGTGATTGTGCGTACCGAGCGAGAAACCAACTACGAAGACAAAATGAAAAAGAAGGTGCGCACCTCTGGCTGTGCCCAAGGCACGGTGTTTGGCGACATCATGGAGAAGTTTGACACCATTACACTCGCTGCCGAAGCGCGGTTAAAAACCAGTGATTTGTATCAGCTGGCAAGGCAAATTAACACTACGCCCAGTATCTACCAAAAGGCCGGTGCTATTCACGGTTGTGTATTGTGCAAAGACGCGCAACCTTTGGTGTATATGGAAGACGTAGGCCGTCATAACGCCATTGATAAAATTGCAGGCTACATGCACATGCATAAGATCACGCCGGAAGATAAGTGCTTTTACACTACTGGGCGATTAACCTCGGAGATGGTAATTAAAACCGTACAGATGCGTATTCCAATTCTGGTTTCACGTTCCGGTTTTACGGCGTGGGGCGTAGATTTAGCCCGCAAAGCAGGTTTGACGTTAATAGGCCGCGCTAAGGGGCGCAAGTTTGTGGCTTTGGCAGGGTATGAGCGCTTAATTTATGATGCAGACCTCTCCAAGATTGCCGACGAACCCAAGCGATATGGACGCAACAATGCAGATTAAACCTGAACAGCTGGTAGGTGTTATTTTGGCAGGAGGGTTAGCACGCCGTATGGGTGGCGGTGATAAATCGATGCTCAAGTTAGGTGGTCGGCGCATTTTGGATTACGTTATTGAATCTGCTCAACGTCAGTTACAGACGGTGATCATCAATGCCAACGGTGATCCGCAACGGTTTGCAGCATTTAATTTACCCGTACAAGCCGACATCGTACCTGATTTTGCCGGGCCGTTAGCCGGAGTGGTCTCTGCCATGGCATGGGTAAAGAAAAATAAGCCAGCGGCTACCCATATCATCACGGTGGCGGCCGATACCCCATTTTTTCCTAACGATTACGTCGCCCGTATGTTGGATTTAATGCAGTTAAAACAGCAGCGCCTTGCCTGTGCTAGTTATCATGGACGTAGTCAACCGGTGTTTGGTTTGTGGCCGGTAGACTTGTTTGATGATTTATATAAAGCCTTGGTAGAAGATGATGTGCGCAAGGTAGATCGCTTTACAGCACCCTATGGGGTGGCGGATGTAGCCTTTGACCAACTGGCAGATAACCCGTTTTTTAACGTCAATAAACCGGCAGATCTCACTGCTGGAGAGTTGCATCTAGCAGCAAAACAGTTGGAGTTGCCTTAACGCCCACTTACCTTGTTGTAAACACACACTGCTGCCTCAAGAGGAAATTCTATGTTAGCCGAAGCTCAATCCCGCACCGCAGTGCTGCAATCACAAATGCAAAAGCAAAACATTCCTTTTGGCGTGTTTACAGACGAAAGTTCCATCGCATATCTGGCCGGCTTTTGGGGCTATCTTGGCATCGAGTTTGGGCGTCCCACTATGTTGGTGGTGCCTGCCGTAGGGTCGCCCACAGTCATCACGCCGTTAATGGAATCAGAAATGGTAGATGCCATGACTTGGGTAGAAGACATTAGGGTATGGGAAGACTTTGGCAGCAATAGTTGGCAAGCCGCCTTGGCCAAAGTTTTAGGCCCCAATCCTGAGTCGATTTGGCTGGAGCTGCCCACAGTGCCAGCCATTGTGCGTAACTATTTAGACCAAGACTTTGGCAGCGTGCCTTTATGTGATATTGCACCCATATTAGGCCAACAACGTACTATCAAATCTGCGCTAGAAATTGAGGTAATGTCTCAAGCCGGCAGTATTGCGGGAGCCATGATGCAAGCCGCACATGAATCCTTAGCCGAAGGTGTTCCCGAATATGAATCGGCCTTGGCGGTGATCAGCGCGGGCACCAAGAAGGCCGCAGGCTTTTTGACCGATACGGGTTGGGAGCGTTTTGTATCCCCCATGATTCATAACCTCCAAATTCTCCAAAGTGGCCGTGATACCTCGATGGTGCATCGGCGGGCCAGTGTGCGTACCTACCAGCGTGCAGATCCTGTGTATTTCTGTTTTTGTAATATGGCCCAGTTTAAGCAGTACAAATTGGGTTTTGATCGCATGTTTCATATTGGCGAAGTCACCGACCAAGCCGCTGAGGTGCAGATGGCTGCTATCGAAGCTCAGCAAGCGGCCATTGCCGCCATTAAACCTGGTGTTAGCGCCGAACAAGTGGCCGCAGCGGCCAATGCGGTGTATCAAAAACGCGGTTATGAAACGGGGTACCGAACAGGGCGTTCTATTGGTGTAGCCTACTTAGAAGCCCCCGAGCTTAAACACGGCGACACAACCATTTTGCAAGCGGGTATGACGTTTGCGGTGGATGGGGGTATTTCGATTGATGGGGTAACTGCGGGCCGTATTGGTGACTCTATTGTAGTGACAGAAAGCGGGTGTGATTACCTTACTCAATACCCTCGTCAGTTATTGGTCACTAACCGCTGATATGGCTACTCAACTAAACATTGCCGTGGCTCAAATTGATGCCAGCCGAACAGCAGGTAATGAACGTATACAGTGGTTAGAACAACAGTTGTGCGCCGCACAAGCACAAAGCGTAGACCTTTTGGTTTTGCCAGAGCTGTTTGTTACGGGTTATAACGTAGGGTCGCAGGTGGCGACCTTGGCAGAAACCAGCGACGGCCCAACAGCAGCGGCCATATCGGAGTTGGCGCAGAAGTATCAAATTGCGATTCACTACGGCTTTGCCGAACGCGATGGCAGCAAGCTATACAATGCGGCGCAATGTATCGGACCCGAAGGCTACGTTCTTGGCCACTATCGAAAACGGGTGTTGCCACCGGGCTTCGAGGCTACATTTTTTACCAAGGGAGATGAAGTAGGTCTATTCCAATGGGGTGGTTTCACCATTGGCATGCTTATTTGTTATGACGCAGAATTTCCAGAGCTGGTGCGCCAACTGGCTTTAGCGGGTGCAGATATCATTCTTGTGCCTACGGCGTTGGGTAGCACAGCAAATGATGCCTACACGGGGCTATGAAAATGGTGTTTATTTTGTATACGCAAACTATTGTGGTGAAGAGAATGGCATGGCTTTTTTGGGTGAGGGTTTTATTGGTTGTCCCATAGGACGACAACAGCAAGACAAGCAAGACTTAGCTCGTGCAGGTTCTGATGAAGCGCTAATTGTTGCTACAATCAAGCTTGAGCGCGTCAAAATAGCTCAGGCCCGCTTGCCATACCTGATGGACTATCATCATGTTATAAAAGCAGGGGGTTTAATTTGATTTTAAACACAATAGGCCTTTTCGTATTAACTGCACTAGCCGAAATTGTGGGTTGCTTCCTACCCTATCTTTGGTTGCGCAAAGACGGATCTAGCTGGTTGTTAATTCCTGCTGTGGTCAGTTTGGGCTTGTTTGTTTGGCTGCTAACGCTGCACCCGGCTGCAAGTGGCCGAGTGTATGCCGCCTATGGTGGAGTTTATGTGGCAACGGCACTGGTTTGGCTGAGAGTGGTTGATGACATAAAGCCAACTGCATGGGACTGGCTGGGCGTAGGTGTGGTGCTATTGGGTGTGGCCATTATAGTAGTGGGCTGGCGTAACGGGTAAACACTCAAGAGGAGCATGGTCGGCTATCCGTACCCATGTAATATTTGGATAATTTAGTAGATAACTGATTGGTTGCCATAATGACATCATCGATAAACACCTCCATGGGCTCACGAGAGTGGCTTATGTTAATTACCTTGTCGGTATTATGGGGTGGGTCGTTCTTTTTTGTGGGGGTTGCCGTTGCTGAGCTACCGCCTTTGACTATAGTCACCCTCCGCGTTGGGTTAGCAGCTATTACCCTTTGGGTGATCGTGTTGATCATGGGTTTAAGGCCCCCAAAAAGTATAAAGATATGGCTGGCGCTTATCGGTATGGGTTTGTTAAATAACGTCATCCCTTTTAGCCTTATTGTTTGGGGCCAGACCCATATAGCGTCTGGGTTAGCGTCTGTACTTAACGCCACCACACCGCTGTTTGGGGTTGTGGTGGCTGGGTTGTTGTTAGCCGATGAGCGTGCCACACCTTTGAAATTGGTGGGCGTGGTGGTTGGCTTTTTAGGTGTAGTGATGATGATTGGCGTGCCGACCTTAGACATGGTCGGGCATGGCGCTACTCTTGCTCAGATCGCCATCTTGGTTGCTGCATTGTCCTATGCATTTGCCGGCGTGTTTGGTCGACGTTTTAAGGGCATGGGTTTAAGTCCGGTGGTTATTGCAGCAGGCCAGGTCACGGGTTCGAGTTTGGTGTTGGCGCCCGTCGCTTTATATATCGATGGACTGCCTACGTTATTGGGCACCGACGCGCCTAGCCTTGGAACTTGGGTAGCCATACTCACCTTAGCCGTTTTTTCTACAGCCCTAGCCTATGTACTGTATTTTAAAATACTGGCGTCAGCTGGTGCCACTAACATTATGCTGGTGACATTGTTGGTGCCAGTGTCGGCGATATTGTTGGGGTCGTTTTTTCTGCATGAAGCCCTAGAGTGGGTTCATTTTGTAGGCATGGGGCTTATAGCAATGGGCTTGGCGGTGATTGATGGACGACTAATCAGGTTGGTCCGTTAGGCTGGCGCAGCATTACGTCATTCCGGCTCAGCATTACGTCATTCCGGCGCAGGCCGGAATCTAGAGATCCTGACCTTCGTCAGGATGACGATGAGGTGTCAGGATAGTGCAGTAAATCAAATTTATAAAGAGATAGAAGGCATGCAAACATCATCTAACGAGCAGGTTAGTAAAATGTATGACGAGGTTTCGTCTAGCTATAACGCCATGATGGTAACGGAAATTAAGCTGCCTATTTATACTAAGGTCATGACTCGATTGTATGATGCTATTACGGGTTTGCCAGGCTCGGTTGTGGATACGTCTTGTGGCAGTGGTCATATGTTGGCCATGTACCATGAGCAATTTGATCAAGACCGTCCTCTTATCGGCGCTGATTTATCACCTGAGATGGTTGCTATTGCCGCTCAACGCATTGGCGGTTATGCCAAGGTGGTTGTTTCTGATATGCGTGAATTACACATATTGGAACACAGTTCCGCAGCGGCTGTGATTAGTTTTTTTGCGCTACACCATTTAGATTCTGTGGGCATTCAGAAGGCATTTGCAGAATGGCACCGGGTTTTGGCCTCTGGTGGCCAGTTGGTTATTGCTGCTTGGGAAGTTGTGGGTGCCATCGATTATGGTGATGCGGCTAGTATCGTCGCTTT
>ERZ1049444.912-NODE-912-length-24307-cov-4.590673_pt1 | contig 24307 bp, 27 predicted proteins | sample MGYA00383101_ERZ1049444 | MGnify/ENA primary metagenome ERZ1049444 (study PRJEB29581, sample SAMEA5548371) | metagenome | biome: marine; feature: coastal; material: water | depth 50 m | study: Short-term variability in the microbial, nano- and picoplankton...
AGATTTAGTCGCGCTCATAATCTTGTTCTCCTTAGTCATTTGACGACATTTTGGCTGATCACGCTGTACATAAGTAAGGGATAAAATGATCAAAATGCACTAATATATGCACAAAATGACTACTAATTCGGACGTTTTAGTGAATTATTTGGATCAGAAACTGGTACACAAGTTAAAAGAGAATGCCCGCGTGAGTACATCCGAGCTGGCGAGAGTGCTTAACGTCTCACGTACAACGGTCACCGGCAGAATTAAAAAGCTCGAGCAGACCGGCGTGATCAAGGGTTACACGCTGCAGTACGGAGAAGATTACGCGGCGAGACTGCTGACGGCACACGTCCAGCTGAAGGTGACACAAAAGCTTACGGTGCAGACCACACGTGCGTTGCAAAATATGGATGAGGTGAGGTCGCTATTTGCGATTTCCGGCAATTACGACTTGATCGCAATCGTTGAAGCGAAAGACACCGCGAGACTCAACCGGGTGCTTGATCTCATTGGGGATTTGCAGGGTATTGAGAGAACAAACTCATCAGTGATCCTAGAAACCAAATTTGATAGATGAACAAGATTTACCTGCGGCCGAACGTCGTTTTAGCAAAAGCGGTACGTTGGAAATGTTCATGATAACCGAGGACCTTTGTCACATAGCGTTGAGTCTCCGGATAGGGAGGAATACCGCGATGTTTTTCAACTGTCGTTGCGCCTGCGTTGTATGCGGCAAGCACGAGTGGAATCTGTCCATCAAAGCGGTTTAGCAGGTATCTCAGGTGTTTTACGCCCGCAAAGATATTCTCTCTTGGATTAAAGCGATCCTTCACTTGGTATTGAGAAGCTGTTGCTTTCATCAGTTGCATTAATCCCGTTGCGCCTCTCTTTGACACCGCGTTTGGATTAAAAGCAGATTCAACCTGAATGACCGCCTCAATCAACGCCGGATCCACATTATATTGGCCTCCTGCTGCGCTGATATATTGATCGAATCGACGTGATCGATCCGTGGATATGGGGCGATTGGCGAGTATGTGACCAGCATGGCTCAGCGTATCTCGCTTTGACAACAGTTGATATGAGCCATCGTTGCCTGCGGGCGGACGGTCGCTGACCAGTCTTTCTCCATCCGGTCCTAGGTATACGTACACTTCTGCGTGTGCGGTGTGCAAAATCATGAATGGCAGCAGTAGGAAGATCAACACGGGGGTCATTCTTTTCATTAAGCGGATGACTTTGTTGGAACAGTCTCTTTTATCATCGACCAGTGTGTTCATGGGATCGCTATCCAAGTACCAGTGCTGTGGGGAGGATTTTTGAGGGTAGAAAATAGCACCGTTTCATATATTCTATCGGTTGACTTTCAAAGGTCAAAGATTGCTTGAACCCAGTCTCAAATCTTCGCATAAGCGACAGCTCACGCTGCAAGTTAATAAATATAGAGATTCACCACCATGTCTACAAATTACCTGTTACCAGATTTATGTGATGCCTACCCAGAGCAGATAAAGGTCGTGACGCCGCTGTTCAAGTCATACGGCGGCAAGCAACACTATCATGGCGAAATTGTGACGATTAAGTGTCATGAAGACAATTCTTTAGTGGCAGCGCAGGTTGATCAGAATGGCACAGGAAAAGTGCTTGTTGTTGATGGCGGAGGATCACTTCGTTGCGGCCTCTTGGGCGATAATCTAGCGGCAAAGGCCGTCAAGAATGGATGGCAAGGCATCGTAGTTTACGGGTGTATCCGGGACGTGGATGAGATCGGTGGTATGGAACTTGGTGTTCATGCGCTAGAGACGCACCCAATGAAGTCGGTAAAAAGAGGTACCGGTTTGCTCAACGAAACAGTTTCTTTTGGCTCTGTTGAGTTTTCCCCGGGCGCTTACCTTTACGCAGATAACAATGGCCTGTTAGTCGCCCAAGCGCCTCTCGCGCCGGTTTAGCGGTCATCGATCTTGCGTCAAATTGAGCACACTTGAGTTCAGATCTTCAGCTGCCTGAAATTGGGGTCTATCAATCCGGTCTCCCAGGCCGCTTTGAACTTCCTGGCAAGACGATTGTTTTCCGAGATGTCTCGATAATTCGCAAAACCCTCATAACGTTCAACGTCCTGTCGCAGGATGACTCCCGCGTTATCTACTAGAACAAATTCTTCGTTCGTTACTCTGAAATCGGGGTGGACAATTTTTATACTAATGGAAGAGGGCAGCCTTCGATAAATCTCGAGTATCGCGTGGCTGTTTTTGACGATTCTATGGGAATCGTAAATTAGTATCTCTATCTTCGTATATCGATTCTTACGTGCAAGTTTTGATAATGCTTGTTTCAAGTCTTCATTGTGAAACAGTCGGTGATCCAGCGCCGGTGACCAGATACAGACTGACTGGCTTGCTTGACTTATCATTTGCTGAATCACGTTTCTGAACGCGGTCTCCTGTCCCAATGACAGGAGCTGACTCGAAAGCCCTAGTGTGTTGGTTTGATCGGCGACCTCGTCGTTTTTACCAGTCATTTGCCCTGATTGACTTCCTTCGCTCGCGACGTTAATTACTCCCGGTTTGTAGTTAGCGCTGTATTGCTGGTGCTCATGCCTGACAGGTTCCAGCATCTGAATCATCTTCTGATGTTGAATACCGGCTTCGTCAAAACGCGGACCTGTTTCAACAAAACCAGCTTTCTGGTAGAACCCGATCGCGTGAACTTGGGCGTTGAGAAACACCTGTTCAAAACCTAGTGTGCGGGCTTTCTCAACAGCTGTGCCGAGGATAGCAGCACCAATTCCTTCTCCACGGTGGTGTTCCAGAACCGCCATCCGTCCGATTTGACCAGTTTTCAGTAAACGTCCGGTACCTATTGGTTGCTTGTTATAATCATGCACTAGCCAATGCCATGAGGAGTCATCGAGGCCATCGAACTCTTCTTCCGGTGGTACTGACTGCTCGATGATAAACACGAGTTTTCTTAAATTAAGCAACGCCTGCTTGTCTGTCTCCCAATCAGCTTCCTTGATATCGAAGTTTTGCAAGCTCAGGGTCATTCTCAGACGGCTTCCATGAATTGGATAGCGCCGTTTAACATAAGCAATTGCATGAATGCCACGTTCTCCTCTCGTTCAAAAACCATGCTGGCGGTTACTTCGCGGAAGCGTGAAAGCTGTGTAACGAGTTCAACACAGGTTGCGTTCAGGCTAAAGACCTCGCCATTGAGAAACAAATGCAGTGGTTCGGATTCTTTTTGATGCGTCATTCGCGTCGGCAACGTTAATTGAAAAGGGGCACCTCTAAGACGATGCGCGATCAATTCGCTGTCTACTTGCAATTGCGTCATAGGCTGTATCAGAGCAGGTTCTTTCAACTCTGTCATATAGCGTCCGAACCACTGAGCCATTAGCTTGCGATTTGAGACGAACTCGAGGTACCGGGATTGCAAGGCATTAATCATTGAACCAGACAGAAAATCGGTTGATGGATCTAGCTTATCATCGAGCGTGTGGCTTCCAGCTTCGCTGGTAAGATGATCATCCAACAACTCATCGGTGTAGTTTGACACAAGCTCCAACATGGTTGGATTACGAATACCGATAGAAAGCGTCATGGAATTCTGTCCGGCAATGCCCCAATGTCCGGCGCCAGGAGGCAAGTAAAGTATGTCGCCAGCCCCCATGGTCTGACTAAACTCTGGGTCAAACGAGGGTAGCAGTCGAAGATCTGAATCTAGATCCAGTTCCGTTTCTTCATGACGGCAAGCGTCCCATTGCCAGTTTTTCTCGCCGTCAAGTTGAAACAGGAAGACATCATAGTGATCAAAATGAGGACCGCAGCTCGCGCCTTTTCCGCCAATTGTGACCATGATGTCTTCAATTCGCCAGCGCGGTATAAAGCTAAAATGATTGGTCAGAAGCGCGTTCAGAGCTGGAACATGTTGATCGGCACCTTGTACCATTAACATGCTGCCATCGTCAGATAGGGTCTTTTCGATAGCTGTGGGGGAGAAGGGACCAAATGCCAGCTGAAACTTATCCGCTTCCTGCTGAATAGTTCTGGACTCGACGAATTCAGAACTTGCAAGCTCAACAATATCTTTGTAAATCAATTCTTTAGATAGTTTATTTGCTGTAGATTCAAGACCGCCTTTAAAAACTGCAGGACGCTGTCGCCAATATTTCGACATAAATTCAGTGCAGGTAAGTTCAGTATTTTCGAGCCAATTTACTTCAGTCATGTGAATACATCATTCATTCAGCAGCTTCTCGACTAGCTCGCTAGCGAGTCCCGTGTAGTTCATCGGCGTCAGTTCTCGTATCTGATCGCGTGCAGACTCAGGAATCTCGAGCGTTTGAAGCATTTGCTCGATGCTTTCCTGTTTAAGGGACTGGCCTCGGGTAAGCTCTTTGAGTTTTTCGTAGGGTTCTTCAACACCGTGTCGCCGCATGATTGTCTGAATAGGCTCAGCGAGAATTTCCCAACTGCGATCAAGATCCTGTTCCAGCGCCGCGGGGTTGATTTCGAGTTTCCCAAGTCCCTTGAGTGTCGATTTATAAGACAACAGGGAATAGGCAAAGCCAGTACCCATATTTCTCAAAACAGTTGAATCCGTGAGATCTCGCTGCCAGCGGCTAATGGGCAATTTTTCGCTGAGATGGCCAAAAATGGCATTAGCGATGCCAAGATTGCCTTCGGAATTCTCAAAGTCGATTGGATTTACCTTGTGGGGCATGGTCGAGGAGCCCGTTTCCCCTTCAATTTTTCTTTGCTTAAAATAGCCGATGGATATGTAAGACCAGATGTCTCGATCAAAATCGATCAGGATGGTATTAAATCGCGATGTTGCTTGAAACAGCTCCGCCATATAGTCGTGGGGCTCAATTTGAGTCGTGTATGGATTCCAGATGATGCCCAGACTTGAGACAAATTGTTCACTCATCGCCAGCCAATCGAGGTCTGGGTAAGTCACCTGGTGGGCATTGAGGTTGCCGACAGCACCGTTAATTTTACCCATAATCTGAACTGCTCCCAGCTGTTTGACCTGACGCCGAAGGCGGGCAACAACGTTAGCGAATTCCTTACCCAGCGTTGTTGGCGTTGCTGTCTGGCCGTGAGTTCGAGACAACATGGGCATGGCAGCATATTTGCGGGCAAATTCCGCTAACTTGTGATTCAACTCGTCCATCAAGGGCCGCATAACGATGTCTCGGCCATCCTTTAACATCAGCGCGTGGGATAAATTGTTAATGTCCTCGGAAGTGCAGGCGAAATGAATAAACTCCATGTTCTTTTCTAGTGAGCTGATACCGCTTTCGACAAACTTCGATTTGAGATAGTACTCAACCGCTTTGACGTCGTGATTCGTTGTGGCTTCATTTTTCTTGATTAGGGCAGCCTCTGTTTCATCAAAGCTGACAATGAGCTTTTCTAAAAAGTCGTTTTCTTCATCGGTTAGTGCAGGTAGTTCCTTAATGCCCGACTGACTCGCGAGAAATTGAAACCAGCGAATTTCCACGTAAACCCGGTAGTAAATCAACCCAAATTCGCTGAAATAGGGTCTGAGTTCTGCCGTTTTTTCTCCATATCGTCCATCAATCGGGTTTATTGCAGTCAGTGTCGATAACGTCATAGTTTTCTCTGGTGCGGTTTATTATTAATTGAATCGAGCTGTTTTTGGCTCGAGCGTATAAGAAAGCGTTTTTTGCGTCAGAGCAGCTGCTCTATGGCACCTGTCATGGCCCTGCGGTTAAATGCCAATTGCCACTTGTTCCCGCCGACCTGTCGCCAAAGCACGCAGGCACGTAGCCCCGCTAAAAGCAGTGCCCTTATGCGTTCGATGTTGGTTCTATCCTGCAGGTGCTGACGATTGCCGTTAATTTGAATTTGCGGTTGTATCTCGCTGATGAGTGACTCGTAAAGGGTGCTTAACTGTCTGACTGAACTAGCATCGATTAGTCGGTCATCACTCTGTCGCAGCATACGTTGTTCGTCGATATTCGCGATTTCCGCGCCAAGTTGCCGCATGATCGCAGGCCGGGTCGTGAGTTTGCGCTCAAGCCCCATGATCGCGAGTGCGTATTGTAAAATTCGTCCATGCTGCGCAACATCAAAGTTGGTTAATAATTCGCGCAGTATCAATAGGCCTTTTCTCACGCCGGTTACCCCGCCAAAAACATCGAGGGCTGAGCCCGGGTTTTGAATGAACACAGAGTTAATACTGTTTTCCAGTGTGTCCTGCGATACCAGACCTGATCTTGATGCTGAATTGATAAGAGACGTTGCTTGGACTAACCCAGCAAGTGCGAGGACATGATCCCGAAACCCCGAGATACGCTGGTTTTGCGGCTGACTGCGCCTTTCTCCGAAATTTCGTTGCTCAGAGTCTACGCCAGGTTCGGAGCTATCATCATTGTGCAGATAAATGATCGCACCCATCACTGTTGTCTCCGATCGTTGGTGCTCCTGTAAGTTTCCTTAATAATGCCGCCACCCAGGCAAACATCATTATCGTAAAAACAGGCCCATTGTCCCGGCGTGACAGCGCGTTGAGGTTTGTCGAATACAACCTCCAGTTCGCTACCCATAGCAATGTTGTTTTCGCTGTCGCACACCTTGACTGTGCAATCTTGATCAGATTGTCGGTAACGGCATTTAACCTTCAGCTGGCGAGGTAATGATGGCGCGCCAGATACCCAGTGTATATCTTCGCAAACCATCCCTTCGCTCAACATCGCTGGATTGTCGTTGCCCTGAGCAACGATAAGGACGTTTCTGACCATATCTTTTTCTACAACGTACCATGGTGCATCAAGCCCATGCTTGACGCCGCCGATGCCAAGTCCCTGTCGTTGACCAAGTGTGTGATACATCAACCCTTGATGTTGACCGATAACTTCTCCGGTCAGGGTTTCAATGACGCCGGACTTTGCTGGAATATATGTCTGCAGAAAATCCTTAAATCGTCGCTCTCCAATAAAGCAAATGCCGGTGGAATCTTTTTTATCGAAAGTATCTAAGTCGTTCTCGGCAGCGATCGCCCGAACCTCTGACTTTTGAAGTTCGCCGACAGGAAATAAACATTTTTCAAATTCAGATGACGACACCGCCTGAAGGAAATAGGATTGATCTTTGTTGGCATCCAGCCCTCGCAGTAGTTGTGTTTTACCGTCCTCGTGTCTTAAGCGTGCATAATGCCCGGTGGCAACGTAGTCAGCGCCCAAGACTTTCGCGTAGTCTAAAAAGACCTTAAATTTAATCTCTCGATTGCAAAGTATATCGGGATTCGGTGTTCTTCCAAGCTTGTACTCATCCAAAAAGTGTTCGAATACATTATCCCAGTATTCTGCCGCGAAGTTGGCTTGATGCAAGGGTACTCCGAGCCTCTCGCAAACACTTTGAGCATCCGCCAGATCCTCCTTGGCAGTGCAGTAATCAGTGTTGTCATCTTCCTCCCAGTTTTTCATGAAAAGGCCTTCAACAGCATATCCTTGCCGTTGCAATAACAGGGCTGCGACTGAAGAATCGACACCACCGGACATGCCGACGATCACCTTTCGGTTATTGCTGGCGGGTTGGGCCGAATCTGACAAGGTTGGAGCAGTACTCACGTTGAATTACCTGAATAGGAAAAATTGGGTCTTCGCCGAAATCGTTGGACCGCATTTTACGCGAGTCGTCGGGGAAAGTGCACAAGTTTACCGTGTTCATCGCACAGAACAGGTAACTAAAAGGCCATGGTAGGCGCGGATCGCTACTTACCATGAGAAAAGTGGGCTAGAATGCGCACCTGTTCGTTGTCTGCCCGGTAACAGGATATTAAGTAACCCCGATGGAATGCACCCCAAATGAATAACAGTGATCCCCAAACTCAATTAACGCATCTTGATGGCGACGGAAACGCCCACATGGTAGATGTCACTGACAAGGATGTGACTTTTCGAGTGGCTACCGCGGAGGGCGAGGTCAATATGCAACCTGAAACGCTGAAGTTGATCGTCGATGGTAAACATGCAAAGGGAGATGTTATGGCCGTTGCGCGCATTGCTGGTATCCAGGCTGCGAAAAAATGCGCCGATCTTATTCCTCTGTGTCATCCGCTCGCCCTCAGCTCTGTCAAGGTTGAACTTAAGCCCGATTTGGCCGGAAATTCTGTAAGAATTCACGCGACATGCAAACTTAGTGGCAAGACGGGTGTCGAAATGGAAGCACTCACCGCCGTGTCTGTCGCCGCGCTGACTATTTACGACATGTGCAAAGCTGTAGATAAAGGTATGACCATAAGCGGCGTGCGCCTCTTGACCAAGGCTGGTGGAAAGTCAGGTGACTGGAAGGCCAATGATTAAGGTGCTGTTTTTCGCCAGTCTGAAAGAAAAACTTTCGTTAGATGCGTTAGAGTTTCCTCTGTCTGAAAGCATCACCGTTGCGCAACTGATTGACGAATTGGCGCGGCGTGAAGCGTCAATAAGTCGGGAGGTTTTATCTGCAGATGATGTCCTCATTGCAGTGGATCAGACAGTCGTAACAAGCGATTTCTTGGTTCGTCCCGGGAGTGAAGTTGCATTCTTTCCCCCAGTTACGGGCGGTTAGCGTGATGTTGAAAAAAGTAACAGTACAGACCGCTGATTTTGATGTCGGCAAAGAAACGGCACTTCTCACGAGCATTTCCAAAGAGGTTGGCGGTATTAACACGTTTCTCGGCACGGTGAGGGATGTAAACGAGGGAGATAGAGTCACCGGGCTTCGGCTTGAACACTATCCTGGCATGACAGAAAAACAGATAGGCAGCATTATCGACCGTGCGGCAGTGAGATGGAACGTGCTCGGAGCAGTCGTCATACATCGAGTTGGAGATTTGTTCCCAGGCGACAAAATAGTTTTTGTCGGTGTTGCAAGCCGGCATCGCGGTGATGCTTACCAAGCTTGCGAGTATGTGATGGACTCACTAAAAACCGAAGCGACGTTCTGGAAAAAAGAAATCGCTGAAGGTGAAGCTAGGTGGTTAACTACGCGCCAAACCGATGTTGATGCACTGAGCAAGTGGCAGACGGATTAACCGACTAAGCGTTATGCTATTTCTAGGCCATTAGCGATTATTTTTTGGACTCTCAGCGCGCCTTGAAAGTCGTGTTACTGTTTCTTATGGGAAAAACGTCGGTTCCCTTTTCCGTTATGCTGTTTTGTTTTAGGGAGATTGACGTTAATCAAGCGATACTCTCCAGGTGCAAGCTCCCCAAGCCTCCAGTCTCCGATGCTGGCCCTAATGAGCCTTAAGGTCGGAAAGCCAACATTAGCGGTCATACGCCGAACTTGCCGGTTACGTCCTTCGTTTATTGTGATCGCGATCCATGAAGTTGGAATGTTCGCGCGTACTCTGATTGGCGGGCTCCGTGACGGAAAGTCTGGTGCCTGTATTTTTTCCACCTTCGCAGGTTTGGTTGGTCCATCATTTAACATGACGCCGTTCGCGAGAAGTGAGAGTGCGGCCGGCGTAATATTCCCTTCAACCTGCACCCAATAGGTTTTCGGCAGTTTAAACTTCGGGTCGCTGATCCGCATCTGCAGTGCGCCGTTGTTCGTCAAAGCAAGTAAGCCCTCTGAATCGTGGTCCAGCCTGCCGGCTGGATAGAACCCGTCAAGATCGATAAAGTCTTTCAGCGTTTGCTTGGAATCAAGCGGGCTAAATTGGCTAACGACCAAATAGGGTTTGTTGAATAGTAATAAGTTTGATTGCATCGACAGCGGTGGTAATCCCGAGTTAGTTTTTTGACAGCACAACGGACACTGATGTGAGCATTGCAGTGTATCAAGCTTATGTTGGTCAAGCGTTTTGTGGTTAAGAAAGCATCATTAAAGATAATCTGATTACATACTCAGGCTAGGACAAAAATGCTGCCTATAAAGTAAGCATCGTAAACCATCGGTAATGCCTTACTGTCAGTCTTCATACTTATAAAGATACTTCACTCTATCATGCCCCTCGCTGAACAATTGCATTGTCGACGCTTCGCGTTTTCGCTACGTTTAAGTTTGGCGTTGATTTGCTAAAACCTGAGAAAAGCTTGAAGGGCAGCTATTTCTGTAAATATCAATCGAAAGTTAAAGTTTATTTTTCAGTAGAACACCTACCAATGCGCACTGATAGCTTGATTATCATGCAGATAGTCCCATATAAGTGTTGAACAGCAAGGGTAATACTCGTCAAAATACACCTACAGCCAGCCGATAATATCTCACGAGCATTTCAATCGTGGATTGATTGTATGATGGATCTTTGTGAATAGCGCGTGTTGGGAAATTTCAGCTAAAATTTTACAGTGGGATCGAATTGAAGTTTAAGACTACAGATACAAACAAGGCCTCTACTCGTATACAGATGAGTGAAGAGGATGGGGTGGATAGCGACCGCGGCATTACTGTATTGGCCGAGCGAGTAAAGCCCGAGCTCAAAAAGCCGCCGTTGTACAAAGTGGTGTTGCTGAACGATGATTACACACCGATGGAGTTTGTCGTTCAGGTGTTAGAAACCTTCTTCCAGATGAATCGGGAGAAAGCAACGCAAATTATGCTTGCAGTGCACACGGTAGGAAAGGCAACCTGTGGGATATATACAAGAGATATTGCAGAAACTAAGTCGGAGCAGGTAAATGAATTTGCCCAACAAAACCACCACCCGTTGGTGTCCGATGTTGAGGTAGTGGAAGAGGAATGAGAAGCGGGTTAGGTAAATCCGGAAAGGAAAAAAGATATATTTTATGACATTAGATTTTGAGACTCAGGGTGTAAACGATGTTAAGTAGAGATCTGGAAGTAACGCTCAATCTGGCCTTTAAAGACGCTAGAGTAAAACGACACGAACTGATGTCAGTGGAGCATTTATTACTCGCCCTGATTGACAATGACGCGGCCGCGGAGGTGCTTAAAGCATGCGGCGCCGAGTCTGAGAAGCTGCGCAAGGAACTCGTCGAGTTTCTCGACGCAACCACACCGCTCATACCGAAGGACGAAACAGAGCGTGAGACGCAGCCCACACTGGGATTTCAACGCGTACTCCAGAGAGCTGTTTTTCACGTTCAATCCTCGGGCCGTAAGGAAGTGACCGGCGCCAGCGTATTGGTTGCCATTTTCAGTGAGCAGGAGAGCCACGCGGTATACATCCTGAAGCAGCAAGATATCAACAGAATAGACGTGGTCAATTTCATTTCCCACGGCACCGCCAGAAACGAAGACTCAGGCGAGCCAGACGCGATGGGTGGAGCCGAAGAGCAGGCCGCGGGCGAAGAAAAGAAACCCAGCGCACTCGAGCAGTTTTCTACAAATTTAAACGAACAAGCTCGGCAGGGGCTTATCGATCCTTTGGTTGGAAGACGAGAAGAGGTTGAACGCGTCATACAAATCCTTTCCCGGCGCCGCAAGAATAATCCACTATTGGTCGGAGAATCGGGGGTTGGTAAAACTGCTATCGCCGAAGGCCTTGCGAAAATGATTGTCGACCAGAAAGTACCCGAGGTCATCGCTGAAAGCACCGTTTACTCTCTTGATCTAGGCGCGTTATTGGCGGGCACGAAGTACCGTGGTGATTTTGAGAAAAGACTTAAGTCGCTGCTGGGCGAACTCACGCAGAGCGACAACCAGATACTATTTATTGATGAAATACATACAATTATTGGTGCCGGTGCAGCGTCCGGTGGCGTGATGGATGCGTCGAATTTGCTCAAGCCGTTGTTAGCGTCTGGCCAAATACGTTGCATGGGTTCAACAACCTATCAAGAGTATCGGGGTATCTTCGACAAAGACCGTGCTCTTTCGCGAAGATTCCAAAAGATTGACGTAGTGGAACCGAGCGTCGAGGACACCTACCAGATCCTGAAAGGCTTAAAATCTCGCTTTGAAGAGCATCATCATCTGAAGTATACCGACAAGGCGTTGCGGGTCGCTGCTGAATTGGCTGAGCGTTATATCAACGATCGTTTTATGCCCGACAAAGCCATTGATGTAATCGATGAGGTTGGCGCTTTCCAGCAATTGCAGCCAGCGACTAAACGTAAGAAGCAGATCAGTGTCTCAGACGTTGAAAAGATGGTTGCGAAAATTGCGCGCATTCCACCAAACAGTGTATCGACCTCTGACAAGGAAGCACTGAAAGACCTCGAGACCAATTTAAAAATGGTGATCTTTGGTCAAGATGAGGCAATTTCCTCACTGTCGAGTGCGATCAAGCTTTCCAGAGCGGGGCTGAAAGAGGGCGAAAAGCCCATTGGTTCTTTTCTTTTCTCAGGTCCGACCGGTGTTGGTAAAACCGAGGTTTGTAGGCAACTAGCGAAAATTCTCGGTATTGAGCTGATTCGTTTCGACATGTCGGAATACATGGAACGACACACGGTTTCACGTCTTATTGGTGCACCCCCTGGATACGTTGGATACGATCAAGGTGGGCTGCTCACTGAAGAAGTAACCAAACACCCGCATTGTGTGTTGCTGCTAGACGAAGTTGAAAAAGCACATCCAGAAGTGTTCAACCTGCTACTGCAAGTCATGGATCATGGCACGCTAACGGACAACAACGGTCGTGCGGCCGACTTCCGAAACGTGATTATTGTTATGACAACTAATGCTGGTGCCTACGAAATGGGCAGATCATCCATCGGCTTCACCGAACAGGACCACTCAACCGACGGCATGGAGGTGTTGAAAAAGATGTTCACACCCGAGTTCCGTAACCGGCTGGATTCAATCATTCAGTTCGACGCGTTGTCGCCTGAAGTCATTACGACTGTTGTCGATAAATTTCTTGTGGAAATACAGGTTCAGCTTGATGACAAGAAAGTTGTGTTGGAAATTAGCGATGAGGCGAGGGCTTGGCTGGCTGAAAATGGCTACGACCAAGCGATGGGAGCGAGACCCATGCAGCGCCTGATACAGACGAAGATTAAAAAGGAATTAGCCGAGGACATTCTATTCGGTAAGCTTGCGAATGGAGGTGGTGTCGTACAGGTCTTGGTGAGAGACAACGACTTGGTGTTGGAAATTGACGAACCCGTGTCTGCATAGACGCGGGTTTCCCAAATTCTTACACCATACTCCCTAAGATTTATTCCCTAAATCTATTCCCTAAAGGTAATACGACCTTTTGTAAGGTCGTAGGGCGTAAGCTCGACCTTCACGTTGTCTCCTGTGAGGATCTTGATATAGTTCTTCCGCATTTTGCCAGATATGTGGGCAATAATTTCGTGACCATTTTCAAGCTCAACCTTGAACATGGTGTTAGGCAACGTATCAATTACGGTGCCTGTCATTTGGATCTGTTCTTCTTTAGCCATTAATACTCTCAGTTGTTTGAAGACTGTCGCTGGAAACGGCGTGCATTGTGCCCCAAATACACCGTCAAATCGAGTTATTTAACTAATTGCCATTGATCACGGTAGTAAGCCTCTATCGGTCGATAGTCCATTTTATAATTCATTTTCTGACATTCTTTAATCCAATAACCAAGATAGACGTTCGGTTTGTTCATTTTTATTGCTTCCTCGATCAACCAAAGCACGGCGAAATTACCCAGACCTCGCTTCGATTCAGCGGGAGAAAAAAAGGTGTAAATTGCAGATAAACCGTCTGACATCACATCGGCAACACATACCGCGATAAGTTTGTCATCTTTGCGAAACTCGCAAAAAGCAGCCTCAGGACGACCATCGACAAGGAAACTGCGGAATTGGTCAGGATCAGCGGGATACATATCACCATCAATATGGCGCGCGTTAATATATGCGTTAAAAATAGAGTAGTTCTCGTCAGTATATTCGGGCGATACCATTTTGATCTCCAAATCACTGTTTTTACGCCATACCCGTTTTTGCTTTCTGTTTCTTTCAAAATGCTGAACGGGCACTCTGACGGGTATGCATGCCCTGCAATCCTGGCAGTGTGGGCGGTAAATGTGTCGTCCGCTTCGCCTGAATCCAACCGATGAGAGCATGCTGTACAGTTCGGTGTTTATGTGCGCTCCAGGATCGGCAAACAGCGTGGTTGAGCGCTTGCCTTCGAGATAGCTGCACTCGTGTTCTGGTGTTGTAAAGTATCTCAACTCTGAAACAGTGGTCGGCTTGATGCTCATCAAAAATCAGTGCCTTGCTCTGTTAGTGCGTCAGTCATCTCTCTTATGTCGAGGCTTGTCGATCCGCGCAGTGATTGCCAGTCTATCCGCTCCTTGTCTGTCAGTTGGTTGTTATTCATCAAATAGGTCATAAATTCAGCTCTAGAAATGGTTTTCACGCCAAGGCTCATAATATGTGGATTCGGCATCTGGCAGTCGACGAGAGGACAACCCTGTTGATGCAACAGGCGACAAAGCGCGACAAAAGCAACTTTTGAGGCGTCTGTCGCAGTGTGGAACATCGACTCACCGAAGAACATGCGCCCGATACTGACACCATATAATCCACCGACGAGCACCTTGTCTTGATAACACTCAATGGAATGCGCAAAACCATCGAGATGAAGTGCGAGATATGCTTGCCGCATCTCGCTTGTAATCCAGGTTTCTTGTGAATAGGCGCGGGGGGCTTGGCAGCGCCTGACGACTTCGTCAAAAGCGGTATCTACACGGATGTCAAATTCCTGCCTGCGCAGTCTTTTACGCAGACTTCGGCTGATTTTCACATCCTTCGGCTCAATCACGGCGCGTGGGTCTGGGCTCCACCAGAGCAGCGGTTGGTCATCTTCATACCAGGGAAATATGCCGCTACCGTAAGCTAGCAGTAACCGCTCGCGCGAAAGGTCACCACCGACCGCGAGCAGACCATCGGGATCTTGCATAGCCTGTTCAACTGGCGGAAAGTCCAGTTTGCTCGGGTCCAGCCATGTGAGTTCAATCATATCAGGTGTCAGGCACGATCTCGGTGCTGCTTATCAGGCGTTACGTTCTAGTTCGTCTAGATATTTTTCTGCATCGAGCGCCGCCATGCAGCCAAAACCCGCAGATGTCACCGCTTGTCGGTAGACTTGATCGGCAACATCTCCGGCTGCGAAAACACCTGGCAGGCTTGTGGCGGTCGCATTACCTTCAATACCTGTATTAATCACGATATAGCCATTTTTCATCTCCAGTTGGCCATTGAAGATGTCTGTGTTTGGCGTATGCCCGATGGCGATAAAGACGCCCATCAGGTCATGATGGGTCGCGGAGTCAGTTTTTACATCTCTAATTGTCATGCCTGTCACGCCCATGTCATCACCGACAACTTCCTCAAGCACGTGATTCCACTGAATCTTAATATTTTCCTTTTCGATGACTCGATTACGCAAAATCTTTTCACCACGGAATTCGTCCCGACGATGAACCATAATGACTTCGGACGCTATATTCGCTAAATAAAGTGCCTCCTCTAGCGCGGTATTACCCCCGCCGATGACGGCAACTTTTTGTTTTTTGTAGAAAAAGCCATCGCAAGTAGCACAAGCGCTAACGCCCTTACCTTTAAACGCTTCCTCGGACGGGAGTCCCAGATACTGCGCTGACGCTCCTGTCGTGATGATCAGTGCATCACATGTATAAACCGCATTGTCGCCATGGAGTCGATACGGTCGTTGACCCAAATCTGCGGTATGGATGTGGTCGTAAACGATTTGGGTATCAAAACGTTCAGCATGAGCCTGCATTTGCACCATCAGATCTGGCCCCTGTAAGCCTTCAGCACCCGCAGGCCAGTTATCTACATCTGTAGTGGTTGTCAGTTGACCACCGGTTTCAATGCCTGTGATGACGACAGGATCGAGATTGGCGCGGGCTGCATAAATTGCTGCAGAAAGTCCAGCAGGACCCGATCCGAGAATGAGTAGCTTGTGATGGATTTCGTTCATAGTTTTGGTTACCGGATAATCTTTATTTGTTGTTCAGCCCTGATTGGTATATTGACACTGTTTCACCCATTAAACGTCACGTTGCAGCACTGAACGTTCCCGAAGAATTCAGTTTTCAAAAGCTCGGTAAAAGGGTATGGTTGCCAATGAACTCTAATGTTAATAAAATCAGTATGTTGGCTGCAATTCCTCGTCCTGATTTTTATCTATAAACCTGCTTAGGTCTAGCATTGGCGAAGGCAGTTTAACCGCGCTATCAGCGCGTGTTCGAATGATACAACAGCCTATGGGATTGGCATAGTTTGTTGGCGCGTTGCTTGCTGTGGTCGGGTAAGCTGTGGCAATTATTGACGCCTCGGTGATAGACATTTCCGAGCGTTACCAATTCAAAATTACGATAAATGTTACCAGAGGATTGAATTGTGCCAGTGACAAAGAGCGCATCACCAGCTAACCCAGAGCATGATCCTGACGAAATTCTGGCAGGCATTCAGCTGCGGTTGAGAGAGGGTGGACTTATTGCACTGGTTGCCTTGTGCCTTTACCTGTCAATGGCGTTACTTTCTTTCAATCCTGAAGACCCCGGCTGGAGTTATACAGGCACTGACGGTGGGGTCACCAATATGGTTGGCCGTTCAGGCGCTTGGATATCAGATGTGCTGTTTGTCCTATTTGGATTTCTTGCGTATATCTTTCCTGTGATGCTGGGCTATCACTCTTTTTTATTGTTTCGAGAGATGAAGGCAAAGTCTTTGGTAAGCTGGCCGATATTCGCTGTCAGAGCGATGGGCTTTTTGTTCACTATTTCTTCTGGCGCGGGTCTCGCGACCTTGCATTTTTATACTTCAGGCGTAGTTCTGCGTGAGGGTAGTGGCGGTATTCTTGGATCTGAGTTAGCTGCTGTTCTCGTAGCGTCGTTTAGTTACGTCGGTGCAACGCTGATCTTGCTTGCTAGCTTTTTGTTCGGATTGACCGCATTTATCGATATTTCATGGCTCCGAGTGATGGATGCGACTGGCGCAGCACTCATGCGATTAACAGTCTGGACCAAACGTACCTTTCACAAAATCCGGGCGCGATTTCAGGAGCGGAATGAAGTTAAGCAGGTAGTAGAGCAGCGGCGTGAAGCGCTCGAACGAGAGGTGGAAAAACAGCAGCACAGAGCGCCCGTTAAAATTGAACCTATCGTCGTCAAAGAACCGGTTGTTAGCGAGAGGGCCGAGCGTGAAAAACAAGGAAATCTTTTCAAAATAGCGGCGGTTGACGGCCTGCCCGCACTCCATCTGCTCGACGCTGTAGATCCCAACAAAAACTCTGGGTACTCGCCTGAAGACCTCGAGGCGCTTTCTCGTTTGCTTGAGTTGAAGCTGCTCGACTACGGCGTCGAAGCGGTTGTGGTCTCGGTGTTTCCTGGTCCCGTGATTACTAGATTCGAGATTCAGCCCTCACCGGGCGTTAAGGTCAGCAAGATTACGGGCTTGGTAAAAGACCTCGCAAGATCGCTAGCGGTTACCAGCGTGCGCGTGGTTGAGGTAATTCCGGGTAAGTCGGTGGTTGGTATTGAGATACCGAACGTTGACCGAGAGATAGTTCAGCTCAGTGAGGTGTTGTCATCTCGCGCTTACGACAACCCGTCCTCGCCGTTGAGTCTGGCTCTCGGCCATGATATCGCTGGGCAGCCAGTGGTCGTTGATCTTGCAAAAATGCCTCATTTGCTCGTCGCGGGTACGACGGGATCGGGAAAATCTGTCGGGTTGAATGCCATGATTCTCTCGATTCTATTTAAAGCATCGCCGGAAGACGTACGTCTTATTATGGTTGATCCGAAGATGCTTGAGCTGGCGATTTACGAGGGCATTCCGCATTTGCTTACGCCTGTTGTGACAGACATGAAAGATGCTGCTAATGCGCTCAGATGGTGCGTTGCAGAGATGGAGCGCCGGTATCGGCTGATGGCGGCTTTGGGCGTCAGGAATCTTGGTGGGTTCAATCGGAAAGTCAAAGACGCCGCAAAAGCCGGCACACCGATAAAGGATCCACTCTGGCTTCCATCTGATTTCCTTGAACTCGATGAGCAAGAAGCCCCAGATCTCGAGTCGCTGCCTTTTATTGTGGTCATTATTGACGAGTTTGCCGATATGATGATGATCGTTGGCAAGAAAGTTGAAGAATTAATCGCGAGAATCGCTCAAAAAGCGCGCGCCGCCGGCATCCACCTTGTACTCGCAACGCAGCGTCCCTCCGTTGATGTCATCACAGGGCTGATTAAAGCAAATATACCCACCAGAATTGCTTTTCAGGTCTCCTCAAAAGTAGATTCTCGTACAATTCTCGATCAAGGCGGTGCCGAACAATTGCTAGGCCATGGCGACATGCTCTATTTACCGCCCGGTACCGCGTTGCCTTCGAGGGTGCATGGGGCATTTGTTGATGATGATGAGGTTCACAGAGTCGTTGAAAGCTGGAAAGAGCTTGGTGAACCTAATTATCTGGAAGATATTCTTGACAGTCGCACTGACGCCGAGATGATTCCAGGCATGGCCGTCGCCGGAGATGACAGTGGCGGTGAAGAGCAAGATGAGCTTTACGACCAAGCAGTTGAATTTGTCACCCAATCACGCCGTGCCTCTATTTCAGCCGTGCAACGAAAGCTGCGCATTGGTTACAACCGGGCTGCTAGGATGATCGAAACAATGGAAATGGCTGGCGTTGTCAGCGAGATGGGAACGAATGGTAGCCGGGAAGTGCTCGTAAATGCACCACCTGAGTCCTAAGTTAATGAACTTGCTTCGGTCCTATCTCCTGTTTGTTATCACCGCCTTTGGTGCCCTGAGTGCAAGTGCCGACATCCCGGTAGATTCAGAGACTAACGCAACCACCAACACCAACACCAACACCAACACCACGCAGCTTGCTGAGGCACTTTCACGCGTCGGTCATATGTCAGCGTCGTTCAAGCAACAGACTGTCGATAGAACACAGCGTTTGATGCTGGAAAACACGGGCAAACTATGGGTCAATCCTGGCGCGAAATTTAGAATTGAGACTAATGCACCAGCTGAACAAACGCTGGTATCTAACGGCCAAGACATTTGGGTCTACGATGCGGACCTTGAACAGGTCATCATCTCAAAACTAGAGGCTGATTTAAGACAAGTACCTGTGCTGTTGTTGGGAGGGAACCTTGCCACGCTCGATGCTTCCTACGCCGTTTCTGTCTACGACGATGAGATGGGCAAAAACTATGTTCTCTCACCTCTATCTTCAGAGAGCTTGTTTACATCCCTGTCGATCTCATTTCAGCAATCACTCCCCGTGCGAATAGCGATTCTTGACGCCCTTGGACAACAGACACTAATCAGACTTACTGACGTTCGCATCAACGACACAGCCGAACCAGCGATATTTGATTTCGTGCCGCCAGCGGGGACGGACGTGATTGATGATCGCTTTTAGTTCTCATCGCATGCCTATTTGCCCCTGGGCGGTCGGAGCCTGAATGTCGTTATTCGAATCAGCGTCAACCTATGAGCCGCTTGCGGCTCGCATGAGACCCGCAAGTCTAGCTGACCTCGTTGGCCAAGAGCATCTTTTAGCCAAAGGTAAACCACTCAGGGAAGCGATCGCGTCTTCAATGCTGCATTCAATGATTCTCTGGGGGCCACCGGGCGTTGGCAAAACAACGATCGCTAGAATGATCGCAGAAGAATGTAATGTCAGATTTGAAGCCATATCAGCCGTTCTTTCAGGTGTGAAAGAAATTCGTGCAGCGATCGCGGTCGCAAAGCAAAATTTGTCGAACGTTTCGATCGGCGGTGGTCAGAAAACGCTCTTATTCGTCGACGAAGTGCATAGGTTCAACAAATCGCAACAAGATGCTTTTCTACCTTATATCGAGGATGGAACGATTATCTTTATCGGTGCTACAACCGAAAACCCTTCCTTCGAGCTAAATAATGCCCTGTTATCTCGTGCGCGTGTTTACAAGTTGATGTCGCTTAGCGATGACGCTCTGCTCGCGCTGCTGAAGCGAGCGCTGGCTGACCCGTTACGTGGGCTCGGTAAGCACAAGCTAGAAGCAGACGAAAACACCTTGCTAAAACTGGTAAAGGCCGCTGATGGTGACGGGCGTCGTGCGCTAAATCTGCTAGAGATCGCCAGCGATCTTGCGAATGACCAGAAACTGGATGATCTTATTCTTGAGGAAGTGCTCGGTTCGGACTTTCGTCGTTTCGATAAAGGTGGCGATCTATTTTATGACCAGATTTCGGCCCTGCATAAGGCCGTTAGGGGATCATCACCCGATGCCGCCCTGTACTGGTATGCTCGAATGATCGATGGCGGCTGTGACCCGCTTTACGTCGCGAGGCGGGTTGTTCGTATGGCAAGTGAAGATATTGGTAACGCGGATCCCAGAGCGCTGGAGTTGGCGTTAAACGCTTGGCAGGTTCAGGAAAGGCTCGGCAGTCCCGAAGGCGAACTGGCGATTGCGCAAGCGATAACCTATCTGGCGGTTGCAGCCAAGAGTAATGCAGTATACGCCGCTTACGGCGGTGCGCTCAGTGATGCGGCCGAGTTACCCGGCTATGAGGTGCCGCTGCATATTCGGAATGCGCCGACGACGCTGATGAAAGATATGGGTCATGGCGACGATTATCGTTATGCACACGATTTCGATGACGGTTTCGTTCCCGGAGAGTCCTACATGCCTCAAGAACTCGACGAAAAAACTTACTATGAACCGGTTAGCCGAGGTCTGGAAATTCAAATCCGCGAAAAATTGGAAAAACTGCACGCTGCAAACGCGCATAGCGATTTCAAACGCTACCCAAAAGACTGAAAGCTGATTATTAACCAAAATAGCATGGTAGAAAGGAAATAGAGCAGGGTGGAAATTATCGCAATTGCAATTGGTGGCGCTTTTGGCGCAGTCGCACGTTATTGGCTAACGGAACTGTCATCAACGCTGTTAGGTTCTGACTTCCCCTATGGGACCTTGGCTGTCAACGTACTGGGCTCTTTTTGTCTAGGATTCGTTTTTGTGATGTTAGTTGAGCGCAATCTCGTCGGACCTGTTTGGCGGGCAGCTATCATGGTTGGTTTCCTCGGTGCTTTTACGACCTTCTCAACTTTTTCGCTGCAAGCGTTTGATCTATTCCAGCAAGCACGGTTTTTGGCCGGTAGCGGCTATATTGTCGGTAGTGTAGTCGCCAGTTTGATCGCAGTTGGCACGGGCATGCTAATGGCCAAACAGATCTGAGTCGGTCGACCTTAAGCGAGGTTAGCAGATATAAAAAATATCGAAATGAGATGACCTTTGTTACTATTGCGCCCGAAATCTTGAATTAGAAACCAGTCGATGCTTGATCCTAAAATAATACGAAACAATCCGCTTGAAATTGCTAGCAAGCTCAAAATCAAAAAGTATGATTTTGACGTCGCTCGCTTTCAGGCACTTGAAGAACAAAGAAAGCAACTTCAAATCGAAACAGAGTCTCTTCAGTCTGAACGAAAAGCGAAATCGAAGTCGATTGGTCAGGCGAAAGCAAGCGGTGAGGATATTCAGCCGCTGCTCGACTCTGTTAGCACGCTAGGTGACGACCTCGATAAAGCGAAGCACCAGCTGACGGAGGTTCAGGCAGAGCTGGATAGCATTACGCATGGCATGCCCAACTTGCCGGATGAGACGGTACCTGAAGGTCATTCTGAGGAAGATAATGTAGAGATTCGTCGATGGGGGGATATCCCAAAGTTCGACTTCGAGCCGAAAGATCATGTCGATCTCAGTGCAAAAAGTGGATTAATGGATTTCGAATCTGCAGCAAAAATTACCGGTTCCAGATTTGTTGCGTTGCGCGGTCCAATCGCTCGACTTCAAAGGGCGTTGACCCAATTTATGCTTGATGTACATACCATTGAGCATGGTTATGAAGAAATCTATGTGCCCTACATCGTGAATGAGGATTCGATGTTTGGCACAGGGCAATTGCCGAAATTTGGCGAAGACTCCTTCAGGTTAGATGATGATCGAAATTATTATCTAATCCCAACGGCTGAAGTGCCTGTGACTAATATGGCCCGTGATGTGATTTTTGAAGCCGGTGATTTGCCACAGAAGTTCGTGTGCCATACACCTTGTTTCCGGAGTGAAGCGGGAAGTTATGGTAGAGATACTAAAGGTATGATTCGCCAACACCAATTTGAGAAAGTCGAGTTAGTTCAACTTGTTCCTGCAAGCGAGTCTATGGAGGCGCACGAGGCCTTGACCGGGCACGCAGAGACGATATTGCAGAAACTCGATCTGCCGTACCGCATGGTAAATCTATGTGGTGGTGATCTGGGTTTCTCATCAGCAAGAACATACGATCTGGAAGTTTGGTTACCCGGTCAAAACAATTACCGCGAGATTTCCTCCTGTAGTAATTTTAGGGACTTTCAGGCGCGACGGATGCAGGCGAGATGGCGGAACCCAGAAACGGGTAAGCCGGAGCTCCTGCATACCCTTAACGGTTCAGGTTTAGCTGTAGGTAGAACGCTGATTGCGGTACTTGAAAACTATCAACAGGCCGACGGTTCGATTCGTATCCCTCAATCACTGCAAGGTTATATGAACGGCGTGACGTCGATCGCGCTCTAATCACAATTGGTTGGCTTGGGTAATCCGGCGATCTTAGCAGAGGTCTTCGCCGGTTTGCCGGTAAACAGTTTCATCAGGTAAATGCTGTTACCTTTCTCCGGACCCAACGCTTGTTTGACGATGTTGATTAGGACTCTGGTGACAGGGGCGATCTTATATCTTTCGTAATATGCGCGCTGTATTTCTATTATTTCCCAATGCGCATCGCTTAAGTGAATTGCATCTTGAGCTGCGATTAGATTTGCTATGGCGGGTGACCACAGAGAAAGATCCCGTAGAAATCCCTCGGCATCAAACATATCCGTTGACGTCTTCATATCCAGGCCTTTGTCATTTTGTGTTCGGCGACAAGTTGAACGAAGTCGTTATAAGAAACCACTTCAATGCCTTGTAGAACACGGTGAGTCAGACCTCGGGCTTCTAAATCAACACCTAATGCATACACTCTTACTGGGACTTGCTTTACCAGTGCCTCATTCGCTTTATCTGCCACATACACCCCGTCTTCCAACAGCAGCAAGGCGTCTCGATCCTTCGAAGCTTTAGTAAGCGCCTTTAAGCAGGCAATGGCGGCAGCTGATTGGGGTAGTTTATTCAGTGTGTGCAGAACCATCAGAAATCCAACACCAGATCAAAGGTCGAAATAAATTCGCATATTGTATCTTGCCTAATCGTTGTCATTGGAATGACCAGTTCCTCAGTGTCTAGTTGTCGATCGAGCAGGTCTTCACGAGTACAGAAGATTTGGTCTACTCCATAATCAGCAAGAGCACCAAAGGTCGCAGCAAAATTTTTTGTGCCCAGATCATCCGGCTGCTGATGTTTCAATAACTGATACAACCCGTCACCCTGAAAAAGCACAGCACACTCCGCGAAAGCAGAGCCCATCAGAATTGCATCAAGCCCCTCTTGCGCATTTATGCTGCCGTGAGGGGGTTTGGATTGCGTAAAAAGGATGCGTTTCAATTTAATTCGGCGCTCCTAAGCAGCAAATGTTACGGTTCGGTCCGCTGTTAAGCCCGCGTCAATCAGCTGGCCAAGACCGGATATTTCAAATGCAGTGTTCAGATTCGCACCGCGCTTAGCATACCTATCAGCTTCAGTCTCGTTTAGCAGTCCGCGCCGTAGCGAAGAAGCGACGCAGGTTATCAACTCGATGTCATATTTTTCCACGAGACTAAGCCATTCAACGCGAATGTCAGTTTCATCTTGAGGAGATACGATCAAGTCGTTAGCGTTGTAGATCCCATCATTGTAGAAGAAAACTCGGTAGATTTCGTGACCGGTCGCGAGAACGGCTCTAGCAAAATGCAGCGCAGACAACGACGCTTGATGCGAGTAGGGTGCTCCCTGAACGACAATTGCAAATTTCATTTCGGTACAATACCAGATTGTTCAAACTTACAATGCACAGAAGCTCCATAAAATGTGAGTCAAAAAAAAGCCCTTGCGTCATCAGCAAGGGCTTTCTTTTCGGATAGTTTACTTCGACGTGGTCAGAAGTAAACTTGAGTCAATATCAATCATCGCCACCGAAAGCACCGAGAAGATGCAGGAGGGCAGTGAAAAGATTGTAGATGTTCAAGTACAGCCCGACTGTTGCCATGATGTAGTTAGTTTCGCCGCCGTTAATGATGCGACTTGTGTCATACAAAATGAAGCCCGACATTAACATGACTATCGCGGCAGAAATGGCCAAGCTGAGGCCTGAAATCTGCATGCCGAATAGCGACCCGACGAGTGCAAGTACAATACAGCCAATGACGACCCACAGTCCTGTCATCAGGAAACCGGCCATAAAAGAAAAGTCTTTTTTGCTGATCAAGGTGTAGCCCGA
>ERZ1049444.925-NODE-925-length-24085-cov-6.832043_pt1 | contig 24085 bp, 17 predicted proteins | sample MGYA00383101_ERZ1049444 | MGnify/ENA primary metagenome ERZ1049444 (study PRJEB29581, sample SAMEA5548371) | metagenome | biome: marine; feature: coastal; material: water | depth 50 m | study: Short-term variability in the microbial, nano- and picoplankton...
TGATGACTAGGCAAGAATTGCTTAAATATGAGCTCGGTACAAAGGCCTTCACCCCAAATGGTCTAATGGAGGTTGTCGCCGACGAAGCCGGACTGAAGACACTCCGTGGAACAACAAACCTGGCCACTTCATCATCTTCGTCATCGTCTACCGCTACTCCCACTGCCACCGCAACTTCTCTTGGATCTGCAGCCGCCGTAACAACGCAAGAACCGCTCGCGTCCGAACCTCCGGTCAGTACAAAGAGCCGCACCCTAAAAGATGTCGCCACAATAGCCGGACTGAAGACACTCAATGGAGGAGGACGTGGAAAAGCAAAAGGTCGAAAAGGAAAAGGTCTTTCTCCTCAGAGCGGGATTATGCTTATCGGCGGAGGCGTATCTCGAAAAAATCGCAAACCAACCAATATAACTATAATCTGGCTTGGCTTCCTGCCCACCCAGACGAATTTTTCCCAAAGGCGATACCATGAGGAAAAATGCAAATAACAAAAAAACGTTACCAGCGCTGAGAAAGAACCATGCAAAGTTTGACGTCAAAAATGGTCGAAGCCAATTGAAAAATTGAGCGGCCCCTTCCTGAAACATCAGCGTTATAAGTACAAACACGAGGATTGATATACCGGAAATTAGAAAAACTGGGTTGTGAATATCAAGCCCGAAAGGAGTTATGTTGTCCTGACCAATTTCATGGTCAGTTTTGACTGGATGTGGAACCGACTTATTGGGATCCTTGATTGTGTCAGACAATTTATTTCCTCCAAATTATAAGCTTTACAAGCTCCTTAGCGAACATCGCGCTGTTTCTAGTTAATTTCTTAGGTGCCATAGGGGCCGGTATGAATTGGTTTATTATATCCCTTGGTATTAAAAAATTTAATCTTTAGATAAAATACTATCACTTGGGATATTCATTGGTCAATGAAAAGTTGACGCTTCTGCCGTAGAAAATATCTAATGTGAATTAAAGAAGTATTCCATTGTCTGCTCTTTGCATTCTATCTATGGCTCAAATCTGCATTCTCAAATCAATGAAATCATAATTATCGGTTTCCTTGACATGGCCTTTAAAAGTTCTGCCGCGATAGATGCCTTGGGAAATATCCTCTTAGTTGGGCGCAGGGTTTTCCCAATGATAAAAATGTTTATGCTGCAAAGCGCTATACAAAGCATCAAAACATGATTACTGCAGATTCATAGGGAAAACGAAAGAGTTAAAAGCGATGAACCTACGCCAGTTAGAGGCTTTACGTGCAACGATCCGGTGTGGTTCGATCACAGAGGCCGCTAAAATGATGCATATCTCGCAACCTAGCGTCAGCAGATTGATCGCGGATCTTGAAAATTCGGTTGGATTTTCCATTTTTGCACGGGTTGGGCGCGGGCTGACGCCAACGGTCGAAGGGCAACAGTTTTATAAAAGTGTAGAAGGCATGTTTGTTGGCATCGATAGGTTGCAGGAGCTGGCAAAGTCGATCCGCACGGCTCAGGGTGGAACAATCTCGGTCTCGACTATTCAGTCCATTGCTTCAATTGAATTGCCTGCAGCTGTGGGTCGAATGTACCGCGATAATCCTGAAGTCCGCTTTGTTATTAACTCGCGCAACACCCCCGCAATTCTGGATGCTGTGCAGATGCACCAAGTTGATCTTGGCATTGTGGGGCGTGAAGCAAATCACGAAGGCGTAGAAACTTTGTTTCAAACTTCTGCGCCTTATGTGTGTTTGCTTCCCGAAGATCATTCTCTGGCAGATGAAGATGGCCCTATTGATTTGGAAGAAGTTTCATCGATCGAGAATTTTGTTACTTTCGGTGGTACCTATCCCGACACCATGATGTCGATGGACCCAAACTTGTCTCAAAAATTGCAAAGCCGCTCAAGGGTGTCGGCAGCCAACATGCCCTTAACTGGATCCTTGGTGCGCGAAACAGGGGCTTTGGCAGTCGCTGATCCTTTCTCTGCCGAGCAGGCAGTGCGCATGGGCGGGGTCGTCTTTCGACCGATCGTGCAGGACCTGACTTATTTTGTTACGATCATCACCGCAGGGCGCGAGCATCTTTCACGCCAGGCTCTTTCTTTTGTAGAGCTTTTTGCCGCCCAACTCACCGCGCGTGTCGAGTATGTTAATGGATTGCGAAATAGATCTTAAGGCAACTCGAATACTATCTGAACTTCACATTTACTAATTTCTCGTTCAGTCAAACACGAAAAGTAATCTGAAGGCATTGGGATAAATTCAAACTATTTTATTTCAGCAGCGCTGGTAACCAAGTGGCGGCGGCCGGGAAAAAGATCATCAACAATCCAAAAATGATACCGACACCCACAAAAAGCGGCACCTCGCGAAAGGCCTTTTCTGGGCTTTCCTTGGCCACCCCAGCAGCGGTGTAAACGCCAACACAAACTGGCGGTGTAATCATTCCGATCCCAGCGAAGGCCACAAAGACGACATATAAGTGCAATATGTTAAGGTTCAACGATAGGGCAAGAGCAGCAAAGATGGGCACGTCAGATAGAAGACCGGCACAATCTCGACAAAGGTACCTAGGATCATGCAGATTATGGCAACTGAGAACCAGAAAGCGAGCGGTGTACCCCCCATTTCGGTGAAGTAGCTGATAATCTTTTGCGGTGCCTGACTATAGGTCAAAACAACGCTAAGAAAAGTGGCCATGGCAATGATTGCAAAAATTACAGCCGTGATACGTGCCGTTTCATTCAGAGCTTTTAGAATGCCCCGAAATGTCAGTTCTCGGTAGATTAGAGTGCCTATTAGGATCGCCCAGATGCCGGCAACAGCCGCAGATTCAGAGGGTGTGAGCAACCCTGCATAAATGCCTCCTAAAATAATAACCGGCGTGAAAAGCCCGGGTATAGCTGAGCGAAAGGCGGCAAAGCGCTCACTTGCCGTTGCCTTGGTCGGGTTTTTCAAATGGCGACATTTCCAGGTAACAACGATCCCTAAAAGGATGATCAGCACAAAACCGGGAATAAAGCCAGCAGCGAAGGTCCGCGAGACAGGAACATCGGTCAAGGCACTGAATAGGATTGCGGCATTAGACGGCGGGATGAGTGCTTCTAGAAAGGCAGCAGAGGCCGCAAGGACAATTACAAATGGTTTGGGATAACCCTGATCTACCATCTGCGGGATCATGATTGTGCCAACAGCGGTGATGGCAGCCAGAATGGAACCGCAAAAGGCAGCAAAAAACCCCATTGCCAGGATCATTGCAATACCAAGTCCGCCCGGCCAGTGTCCAACGAGTGTCGTGGCAAAGTAAACCAACCGCGCGGCAGCACCTCCACGCAGCATCACCATTCCAGCAAAGATAAATAACGGAACGGCAATTAAGACGTGCTTGGTCATCGAGCCAAACGAGACCTGTATCAGTGTTGACCAAGGAAGCTTTAGCCCCCAAATAGCGGCCGTGGCACTGCCGAGACCAAAAACCATAAATATTGGAACCGAAAAAATCAAAAGCACAAAAGACAGAATAATTGCTGTGGATTTCATGCGATTTCCTTAGAGGGTTTTACCAGCTTTTCCAGTGTCTCCAGCAATAACTCTAATGAAAAGAGAAAAATTACTGCAAAGCCGACCGGAAAGGCTAAATACATCCACCAGATTGGCAATTCAATTTCCAATTCCATCAACTGACCCAGTCGCTGGAAAAGGGCGACTGCCTCGTTTCCAGCAATGAAAAAAATCACTGCTCCGATAAGCATAATCACAAAGACAAAGGCTTGCACAAGCAAAAGACGCTTGCCTGTAACAAAGTTGGAAACCAGATCTACCTGGATGTGCGCCCCCGCCCTTAGCAACGGCCCTAACAGTGGAAAAACCAGCCAAGGGACCAACGCGGGAGGCAACTCAATGAACCAATCATAACCTGTGCCGCTGATGTATCGAGTCACGGCACTCATCGTCAATGCGAGCACCATGATAGCGGCAATTGTCGACGAAAGTGCCGTTATCAGCACCTCTAATGCGTGGTTCACGGTCCGAAGGGATCGAAGGATTAATATCATATAAGTGTCATTTTCTTTATGTAAAAGACCCCCACCCACAGCGGCGGGAGCCTTTAATCTCATTGCTTAGTTGGCAGCAAAGGCCTTTGCCGCATCAAGGACTTCTGCATCGATTTTATCCGCAATCGCCGGGGCGACTGTTTCTGTCATCAACGCATCAAAAGCCGCTAGCTTATCACCCTCAAGTGTATTGACAACTCCGCCACGCTCTTGAAATTCAGTTAGGGTTTCTTCGCCTGTCTGAAGGATTTTGTCGGTTGAGATCTTGCCAATCTCTGCCCCTACATCCATTAAAAGACGTTGCAGATCGTCCGGCAGACCATTGAACCAAGTCGCATTCGCCATGATGTAGGCGTCGGCATAGTACTGATAGGGTTTCTGGCCGTGGGTTAGGTATTCCCACCAGCTAAAAGCGCGAATTGACCCTGGCGGGCTATTGATCGTGTTTATCAACCCAGTTTGCAGGCCCGAATATACTTCACCCGTAGGCATCGAGACAGTGTTTGCTCCTAGGGCTTCCCACATTGGACGCTCGGCACCAATAAGAGCCCGTGCTTTCAAGCCTGCCATGGTTTCAATACCATTTAATTCCTCAGTGCTGAACGTCATCACTGGGCCAACGGGGTTATACATTAAAAGAACTGTGTCTGATTTCTGTGTAATGTCGTCCCACACGGCTTGACCGGCCGAATTGTCGGTGAAGAAAGCTCGCTGCTGACCATAACTGTCAAAAAGTCCGGTAAAAGACACGACGTTGTAATTTTTGTTGATTGGTGGAAACGACACCACGCCAATGATGCCACCCATCTCAACAGCACTTGAGGTCACGGCCCCCAATTGTTCGCGTATTCCGAAAAGCTGGCCCGATGGAAAGACATCTATCCGCATCCTTCCCTCGGCACGTTTATTGACCTCGTCTGCAAACATCTGCGTGTGAATTGCGCTGTGATGCTTGGGCCCCCAGTGAACCGACAACCGCGCCACATAGTCCTCCGCTTGCGCAACGCCGCTTGCTAATAAAGCCGAGGAAAGAATTCCCCCGACTGCGATCTGTCTAAAGAGTTTCATAAATTTCTCCCATTTGCTTTTCCTGCGTCCATTATTTTTTAGTTCTTGCAGGCATTGTCCGAGAGCCATTGCCCCCAGTTCAATATGAGAAAGCTATCTCGCGGAACCTTTTTCAATCAAATAGAATTCCGCGCGGCATTCATGCGTCTTTGCTATATGTTACGCTCAATTCAAAACCTTACATAGCGAAAGTGAATAGGTATCAGATTATTTTTGATTGGTGCAAGTCGTTGATTGCCAATACTTTTGATTGCCAATACTTTTAGAATCAAGCGGCATTTAGAAATTGGATCAAACCAGAATGGCAAAGCGGCCCAGAATTTTTGCGACAGAAGACGCCGTGCAACTGGCAAAAAGGCGTCTACCGCGGATGATTTTTGATTTCATTGAAGGCTCTGCCGGTCGCGAAGCTGGCGCAAAACGAAATGAAACCCGTTTTGACGATATCATGCTGCAACCACGAGTTTTGTCAAATGTTGGCACCCGCAGTTTGACAACAAGGTTTTTAGGCCGCGAATATGGGTTGCCATTTGGTATTGCTCCCATGGGTATGTGCAATCTTGCTTGCCCCGATGCCGACGCCCATATTGCGCGGATCGCTAAGGGCCGACAAATGCCAGTTTGCCTTTCTTCTGCTGGATCCAGTAGTTTGCGGGATATGAATAGCTGGAGCGGCGGCATGGCCTGGTTCCAACTCTACTTTGGGCAATCCGTTGAATCTTCGCTTTTAGCTGCGGATCGAGCGCGGGATGCAGGGTATGATACACTGATCCTAACCGTTGACGTCCCAGAAGTTTCGCGCCGAATTCGGGATCAGAAAAATGACTTTAATCTACCTTTCAAGATGACGCCGAATGCCTTTCTTGACTTCGCTCTACATCCCAGATGGTCGCTTTCGACCCTTGCAAACGGTATTCCAAAACCCCGAAACTTTGCTGACCAACACAAGGGATTTGATCGAAAAGCCAGCCGCGCCGGTGCAAATTGGGCATTTCTTGAGACCTTGCGTGAACGCTGGACAGGCAGGCTTATTGTGAAGGGTATTACCTCGCCAAAGGACGCCAAAAGGGCCCAAGATCTTGGGGTGGATGCAATCTATGTTTCAAACCATGGTGGTCGCCAATTGGACAGTGCGCCGCCTGCAATAAATCTTCTGCCGATTATCCGAAGAGCCGTCGGTTCCGACTTTCCGCTATTGTTTGATAGCGGTATCCGCAATGGCGAGGATGTGATCAAAGCCCTAGTTCTAGGAGCCGATTTCGTAATGCTGGGGCGCCCAGTGCTATTTGCCCTAGCTGCTGCTGGCCGCAGCGGATTAGACTCTCTTTTACAATGTTTCGTTGAAGATATTGACTTAGTCATGGCCCAGATCGGGGTCAGCAAGATAGATGAAATTGGTCCTCAAGCCCTATTCACAGACACTGCACAAACACTGCATCCTAAATTAATACCTTCACCCGAGCCGCAGTCGGCAGCAACTTGATTTAAGCGGAAGGCTTTTGATAATGACAAATACCCCAGATATTCGCGGCGGTGAAATTTTAGCCAGAGCGCTAAAAGAAAAAGGCGCAGAGCATGTTTTCACCCTAGCAGGCGGCTTTTGCAATCCGGCCCTAGAGGGTTTTATGAAATCTCAAATGCCAGTCATCAACTGCCCTCACGAACAAGTGGCCGGCCATTTAGCCGACGGACATACACGCATCACCCGGAAACCCGCCATTTGTCTTGTGGGTCCAGAAGGTTTTGCCAATGCGGTTCCGGCCATGCTTGAAGCCGGCGGCGAACGTGCGCCAGTGATATTCGTCACCGGGTCATCGACCTTAAAACGTCAAGGCGCCGGTGGATTTAAGGAAATTGATGATGTGGCCATTGCCGCGCCCTTGGTAAAATATTCTGTGCAGATCACAGAGGGTGAACGGATTAGCGAATTTGTTGACCGCGCATGGACAGCGGCCACAACCGGCTATCCGGGCCCAGTTCATATTAGTCTTCCGGTTGATTTGATGTTTTCAAGCTTTGCAGCGGATGCAGGGCGCAGCGAGCGGCCCTTTGACCGTAGCGACCGCCAAGTGCCTCGTGCATGGCCGGATCCGGCAGTTATGGGCGCTATCCTCGAGCGGTTATCCGCAGCAGAGCGCCCAGTTATTATCGCAGGCCATGGGGTGTGGTGGTCAGGCGCGGAAAGGGCGCTCGAAACCTGCGCTTTGGCCCTTAAAATTCCGGTTTTTAATGTCCCCTATCATCAAAAGCTTTTGGGAGAGGAAAGCCAAGCCTATATGGGACTGGCTGATTTTCACCAATACCACCCCTCAAAGGCGGCCTTTCATCAGGCCGATGTCATTCTTATGGTTGGCGGGCGGTTGGACAATCAGATGAATTTTGGCAACCCTCCGTTTTTTCCGGCCTCTGCGCATCTGATTTGTATCAATGGAAGCCATGAAGAGCTTGAATATAACCGCGGTGCTGACACGGTTTTGCTTAGTGATTCCGGGGCATTTTTTGAAGCTTTAAGCAAAGCTGGAAAAATCTGGAAACCCTGGTTCGAGCTGCAGCGGGATCGTCGCAATACATGGGTGAACGACTGGTTTGATCATATCGACACCGAAACCCGCGCGGATACGGAAGCCGGGCGGAATATGCATCCGCTTCAATTGTCTTTGGATGTGCAATCACACCTTGGCCCCCAAGACTGGTTGGTTTTTGATGGCGGCAACACCCACTTCTGGTCTGAGATCGCTGTCAATATGGCAGGCTGGAAGGGCCAAAAGCTGGGCGGCATACTGCACCCAGGAAATTACAGTTTGCTCGGCGTTGGTGTCAGCTTTGCAATCTCTGCCAAAGCCGCGCACCCAGATCAAAATGTGGTTTTAATCTCTGGTGACGGCGCGTTTCTATCCGGAGGTCTATCGATAGAAGCGGCGTTTCAAGAAGGGCTGCCGATCACGGTGGTGATAGACAATAACGGGGGACTAGATTGCATCAGTCAGCAACAAGAGCGGCTGTTTTCAAATGGGGCACATTTTGCCACTGATTTCCGCGATATCCCGTTTCATACAATGTTTGAGGGATTGGGCGGGCACGGAGAATTGGTCGAACGGCGCGATCAATTGGGCCCGGCCCTCACGCGCGCCATGCAAAGTGGCAAAACAGCCTGTGTAAACGTAAAATGCCGCGGGGTGATTAGCCCAATCGTTGCGGCAACCTCGGACAAACGGGATAAGGCTTCGATAGAATAATGTCTCTTATTAGCTCTCATACATTAAACGGCGTTGATGGAACACATGCAGGTCATATCCCTGTTCGTCTTATCCATGTTGCGTCGCAAAAAATTCTTTTTGAAACACAAATGGATGCCGGTGGACGGTTGTCGCAAAGCATAGACAGTGGAGCGATAGACCAAAACGGAACTTATGAGTTGGTTTTTGAAACCACAGCCTATTGGAAAAGCCGCGAATTGCCGCGCCACGGGGCGCAAATTATGGATCAGATCGTTATTCGGTTTTCAATGCCCAACCCCGATGGGAAATACCATATACCGGTGATTATAAGCCCCAATTCTTATTCCGTTTGGTGGTCAGGAGAATAGCATATGGCCGATGGGTTGAATATGTCACGCCGTATTCGGCGTACCCCCTATACCGACCGCGTGGAAGCAGCGGGTGTGCGTGGTTTTTCGGTGGTCAACCATATGCTATTGCCAAAAGCTTTCGCGCGCAGCGTCCAAGAGGACTACTGGCACCTCAAAGAGCATGTCCAAATTTGGGACGTGTCTTGCCAGAGACAGGTGGAAATTTCCGGCCCGGATGCGGCCACGCTGGTGCAGTGGATGACTCCGCGCAATTTATCAAAAGCAAAAATAGGAGATTGCCTTTATATACCTATATTGGATGAACAAGCCGGTTTGGTCAACGATCCGGTTCTGTTGAAGTTGGCAGAGGATCGTTTTTGGTTGTCCATAGCAGACAGTGATGTTTTGCTTTACGCCAAAGGGCTTGCCCTTGGCCGTGGCCTTGATGTGATCGTGCAAGAACCAGATGTTTACCCACTTGCCATCCAAGGGCCGCGCGCAGAGTCGTTGATGGCCGAGGTATTTGGCGCTGATATCCAAAAAATCGGATTTTTTAAATTTGGTTGGATTGATATTTTCGGCACACGGCAATTGATTGCCCGCTCTGGCTATTCGCGCCAAGGTGGGTTTGAAATTTACCTAAAAGGCGCATCTTTGGGTGGCCCTTTGTGGGATAAGATTTGGCAGGCAGGTCAAAGCTATAACATCTCGCCCGGTTGCCCAAATCTTATAGAGCGTATTGAAGGCGGGCTGTTGTCATATGGCAACGAAATGACGTCTGAAACCAATCCTTTGGAAATTGGGTTGGGAAAATATTGTAGCCTTGACGGTGCGGTTGAGTTTATTGGGCGCCCTGCGCTTGAAAAGATCGCAGCGGCCGGTCCCGACCGGTTGATACATGGCGTTATGTTTGAGGTGCCGGCCTGCCCAACGTGCTCGGTTCCTTGGCCCGTTAAGGTTGGTGAAACCCTTATCGGGGCCATCACATCAGGGATATATTCCCCAAGGCTGAAGAAAAATATTGGACTGTCCTTGATTGAAAAGGGGTATTGGACGCCCGGGTTAAAAGTGTCGGTGGCGCTTCCTGATGGTTCAGAAAGACAAGGTGAATTATCAGCCTTGCCTTTTGATTAATTGACCGTGTTCAAGACATTGATCCATCTAACTTTCAAACAAGAACTGGGGTCTAAAGACCTTCAACAATGGTTTGAACACTAGAAGAGGCCGACATGCGCACAGATTTGGCTTTGGCATATTCTTTTGAATGATACCACGCCTCAGCGGCCTCGAAAGAGGGAAACCGGATTACTACATTTCGATCCCCGGGCGGAGTGCCCTCATAGCTGATAGAGCGACCTCCGCGCACGATGAAAGCCCCGCCAAAGTGCTCAATTGTAGGCAAAACCATTTCAATATAGCCGGCATATGTTTCTGGATCGCTCACTTTAATCTGAGCTATGACATAACCAAAAGCCAAATTTTCATCCTCGCATTTTTTATAGAGTTGTTTATTAGACCTTTGTTTTTCATCGCAAAGCAACATTTTTATGCGCTTTCTGCCTTTAAACGCCGTTGATTAGCCATTTTTGATTGGTCCAAGGTTTTTCAAGGCCCTAGCGCAAAACCATCGGACCAATTAATGTTCATCGCACTGCATAGCAGTTTTTAATACCGTAAAGTAGAAGTAAAGAAATCCATTAGGCCGGGTTATGTATTGAAAAAAAACCCAATCGGAGTAAATTGTACCCAGTCGTTTTTAACAAGGGTCAAATCACTGTTTCGGTGCATTATTTATTTATTTTTATGGATCGCTAGTAGTTCCGCCTTGGCGGAAAGTTTGGAAAAGCGTGTACAAACCTATTTAAACCTGACCGGATATAATGTCGGCCGAGTTGATGGAATAATTGGGCCTAAAACACGCCAATCGATAAATGCGGCCTACAATGACGCGGGTCTTAAATTCGACAACTTGATTGACGAAGAAGATCTATCCCAACTGCGCCAAATATATTTTGATAAAAGCTGGCAGTCATGGCGAAATGATTATGTGCTTTCCAAAGTCATGGATGTGGCTGATGCACGACATTTTTTGGAAAGAACCGGGATCGGTGCAAATCCGCTTGATATTCAACAATTGGTGGGCGCCACGCGTGCAGATGCTGTGCATGCTCTTCTTAGTCAAATGGATGGCACGGTCCAGACACCTCTTCCCAATTTTGTTTTTGAAAACGGCACGGAATACTGGATACGGGGGGATTATGATGAACCCGGGCGTCAATCATTTCGGGTCGCCCGAGACAGAGAAATTTCACAGTTTCGCACGTGGTGGGTTAGCGAGATGATTGAGACCACCAAACCCCAAAATGAAAGGCTTTTACTGTTTTGGACAGATCATTTTCCGGTTGGATACTCTGCTATAAATGAAGAGTCACTTGCCATTGCCAAACAGCATCTGATGTTTCGCCAGCACGGGTTTGGAAATTTCAAAACACTGATCAAAGCCATTATTCGTGATCCGGCCATGCTTAATTATCTAAATGGTGAAAATAACAATAAAAAAGCACCAAATGAAAACCTCGCCCGCGAATTGATGGAGCTTTTTGTTTTAGGCGAAGGCGCATATGACGAAAAAACTGTTAAAGAAGCAGCACGTGCTTTAACCGGCAAAAGCATTAATCGCATAAAGGGGTTCGAATATTACCTTTACCGGCGGCGCTATGATCGATCTGTAAAAACGCTATTTGGCAAAAAGGGTCATTTTGATGGTGATGACTTGATCGATATTTTGTTTCAGCAACCCACTGCAAGCCGATTTTTGACCGAAAAGCTCTGGTCATATTATGTCTCAGAGACCGAGCAAAACCAATCCGAGCTTGAGCAGATTTCACAATCCTTCCGAAAGTCAAACTTTGAAATTCCAGTTCTTTTGGCTGAAATTTTTTCAACACCGTCTTTTTGGGCCGATCAAACCCGCGGGACGATTGTCAAATCTCCGGTTGATTTGATCATAGGAACCATGCGCACAACAGGGTATTTACCGATTGATTGGCAAAGCACTGGAAGTGCAATGGCCAATCTTGGTCAAAACCTGTTTGAACCGCCCAATATCGCTGGTTGGTCAAGAGGCGCAGGATGGGTTACGCCGGCCAGCTTATTGAATAGAACAAAATTTGTGACTGATTTTTTTGCAAAGGAAGGATTTAGCATTGCTGATCTGGCGACGGATAGCCCTGAAATGATGCTGAACCGGCCAGATAAAATTATCGTGCGCTACGGGGCTGAAAACTTTGAGGGCCCACCAAAATTTGTCGTAAAGTTACAAAAGAAAAAAGCGGGAAAAGACTATTTGGTTAATGTTTGGCGATCTGATGTCATAACAGCAAAAGGTGGGCATGACACGGGGCTTTTTGGGCGAATTGAGCGCAGCGAAATCCCATGGATGGTTGTAGATTTAGATCATGACCCCACTATCGACTTTGACACCGTGGCGGTTGAATTTACTAATGATCATTGTTGCGGTCCAGGTGGGTCTGATTCAGGAGATAGAAACCTCTTCATTGAATGGGTGAAAGTAGGCCGAACGTTATTTTTGGCGCAAGATGGGAAGCAGGTTTCCGGGTGCAAAAATGGCAATCGAAACCCGGGGCTTTTATATTGCTCTGGCATGGTGAAAATGAGCCAAGGCGAGAATATAACACAAGAAAAAACCGCGCCATCATATCAGGAAAACCAGTTGGTGGTCGAGCGTGCAGCCTTTTTTCATGGAAATGAATACAACCCGAACAAAGGCTGGAACGAGATCAGCTTGGGACTGTTGAATGTCAATTTTAATCATCATTGGCAATCTGGAATGCGGGTGAATTTAATTGTAGAAAATAACAGTGAAATTTTTCTAGAAATTAATGACTTAGAGTGCTCTGATAACTGCATACAAGGCCGCTGGCCCAAATCTGCACATGACGGGAGGTCGGGACAAAAGTTTATTCGAATATCCTTGGGGCCGCAGGAATCCAGGCAAACACGCCAACAATTTGAAGAGCTCAGCAAACAAGACAAGGTTTTTGTTTCTGCCCTTTGGCAAGCACTTCCCGATTTTCTGGTCGCGATGCAGTCCGGGAACAACTTCAACCGAAGAAACGGGAAAGAAGTGATGGCCAGTTGGCAAACAAAGTTGTCACAAATAGACCGCCGTTTGCGGAATTCTCGATATGTAATCCGTTATCCAGTTCCTGATGTAATAATCGCAAAAGATACCCGCAAAAAAGCTGATGGAATGATGGCAATGGCCATGTCAGCTATAAAAGTCACCCCACCGGTTCCCGCCTCGCACATCATGGTCGAAACGGACACTCAATGGGAGCAGATGCTCAATGAGATGTTTCTTGAAGATGATATCGCGAAGGCAGTTTTAGCAATGGCGCCTATTTCTGTTTCACTGCGGGATCAACCAATGGATTTGATCACGGATCCGGTATATCATTTAAAGTGAGGTCAATATGCACAGACGCGATATTTTAAACTCACTTCTGTCCGGGCTAATTTTACCGCTCGTGCCGTTGAAAATTGCATCGGCAGCTGCAAAAACCGGACGCCGTATTGTTTTAATTGAATTATCTGGGGCCAATGATGGTCTAAATACGGTTATTCCTTTTGCCAATGACCGATATTTTGATCTTCGACCCAATCTGGCAATCGAACCAAAAGATCGCTTTAGTATTTCGAATTCTCTGGCACTTCACAGCGCGTTGACAAACCTAGGAAATGTTTGGGAGCGCGGTGAATTGGCTGTTATTCAAGGCTTGGGATATCCTGGGGCCAATCGGTCGCATTTTAAATCCATCGCGTTGTGGGAAACCGGAGGAGATGGCTCTGGCTCGGGCAAAACCGGTTGGCTCACCGAGGATATGGAAGAACTGGGGGCTGCCTATGATTTTGATGCGCATGGCATTAGCCTAGATGGCGGTATGGGCATTTTTACGTCCCAAAATGGTATTTGGTTATCAATGACTTCCGCCGAGCAGTTCAAGCGCTTAAGCAAATCAACGATAGCCGCTAAATCAACATCTCAGAACCCTGCTCTTGAAATGCTATTGACCCGCGCAGCGGCGTTAAATTCCTCAATGGAGCGCATTACAAATAAACTTAGCACCTCCCGAGGCCGCAATTTTAAAATTCGGGCCGGCGATTTGGGGCGTCAACTTTCCCTTGCAACGACGCTTATTGCGGCTGGCATTGATACGCCGGTTCTTAAGGTGAAAATTGACGGCTTTGATACCCATGAAGATCAATCATGGCGACATCAGCGGCTTTTGGAAAATCTAGGGCGCGCTGTGTCTGGCTTTGCCCAACAATTGCGTAAAATTGATCAATGGGACAACACGTTGGTTTTAACATATTCCGAGTTTGGCCGGCGCGCCGTTGAAAATTCGACAAACGGAACAGATCATGGCACTGCAGCCCCGCATTTTATGGCGGGTGGCGCCATTAATGGCGGCCTTTATGGAACACATCCAAGCCTATCCGCGCTCATCGATGGCGATATGCAGTTTACGATGGATTATAGGTCTGTTTATGAGTGGATTCTGTCTCAGTGGTTCGAAATAGAAAGTAATAGATTTAAAGAATACCGGACAGATAAATTGAATTCACTAATGGCATAAATATGCAGCACAATATTTTAGGAAATTATCGGAATTTTAATTAAAAAAGGGCGCCACAAAGCGCCCCTTTTGACTAAAGCGAAACCTAAATTGCGACCAGCATTCTGGATTCAGTCAATGTTCCGAGCTCATTGGCCTTTGAAACCAAATCCGCGAATTCTTTATTATCCACCATCTGATCGACACTTGATCCCCAATGTTCCATTGAGTTAAAGCGGTACACCACACCCATCATTTCGTGATCCTCCGCAATCGCTGGAACGGCCACTCCTATGGGTACATCTACTGTTTGCATCAATGCATCAAGTTTAGGCGCCAATTCCATGACCTTACCGATGTTGTTGCGCGGCATATGATATAAGCGTTGAACCAATACAGGCCGTGGAGGTGTGGTCGGAGCTCCATAAATCATGCGGTAAATATTTGGCCCTCTGATATCCCCGGCTGGATTGAGCCCTCTTTCTCTGAATATCGCCTGAAACTCAGGATCCGCGTTAAAGCTTGTAAATGCACGAGCGCCCTCTTCAAACGAGCCATACATGCTTTGTAGATTATAATCTCCTGCACAGCCTCCGCCGGCAACTTTGAACATTCTAGTGAATGCACCATGGCGTGCCATGACGCCAGCTGCGCGCCGCATTCGGCTTTCAGCAAGCTCTTCTTTTCCAATTTCTGGTGTTACTTCACGTATTGCGATTACAGTCATAATTGCCCCCTTGGGATAAAATAAATTTAAGTTTAGTTATATAACCTATGCAGAGTTTAAATTTTTTGTAAATTAAAATTTATTAATATAAACTGATTATGTAAGGCAAAAAATCAAAAGCAATTAATTGTTTTTCTAAAGTAAATTTATAATAATAAAGGTAATAAAAGTATTAATAAATTATTAAGGAAATAAAAGTCCTCCTGCTAGGTAATGTGAATATTATTCCAATTTTAGTTGTTAAAATGTGGAAGTCGTGTTTTTATTTCGAATATTAAATTAGCTTAATATAATGGAGAGTTGGAATGAGTTCTGTTGAAGTAAAGAGTTTCCAAAATGATGCAGATGAAGTCAGTAGGCCAAATAATGCTTGTGTTGAAACCGTGAATGTAGGTGGCCAACGTGTTATGAGGTTGACCGTTCAACCGGGTTGGAAATGGTCCCAAGATATCAAACCAGTTGTCGGAACCGACAGCTGCCAGGCCAAGCACCTTGGTGTGATTGTCGAAGGCACTATTACTTGCCGTCATGATGATGGAACTGAAGTGACATATTCTGCAGGCGATGCCTATGCCATCGAGCCGGGCCACGATGCGTGGGTTGTAGGCGATAAAGCGGCTGTGGCCTATGAATTTCATGGCGCTTGGGGGGAAAACCACTAAGCAAAATTAACGAGAAAAGAAAGGGCGAATAGGTCAGGAGTTGACCTTTTCGCCTTTTTTGTATGCAATCAATGTTGTTGGTTAGATTGACCAAACCCAACATTGGCACGATCGAACTTTTAAAACTGCAAAAACCAGACCCGGAGCGGCATGCAAAATCTAAAAGGATGGATCTTTGATCGTCAATTCGACGAGGGTATTGCCCTAAAGGTCGAACAAGATCACAAGCTGCTTATTTATGTACTCGAAGATGCGCTTTTTAGAATAGTATTCAAAAAAAATGACGCCTTTAGGCTCGACCGAAGCTGGTCTATCGCACCAAAAAATGATGTCCCCTTAGAGGGGCGCCCTCGTTCGGATATGCAAGGGTTTCTATGCCCGGCTTTTTCTATAGATGAAACGGCGCGCCAGATTATTATAAGCACGTCTGTTTTAAGGCTTATAATAAGCCATCCCCTTCAACTAAAGTGGCAATCTTTTATAGCAGGAAAATGGATGGATATTGCGCAAGACCGCCCAACAGGTGGGTATACATTGGGCCGCAAAGATCATGCCCACGCCCATTACTTGGCCCATTTTCCAGAAGATAAAGTCTTTGGTCTGGGTGAAAAATCTGGCCAACTTTTACGCAACGGGCGCCGCTTTGAAATGCGCAATCTCGATGCGTTGGGATATGATGCGCGGCGCACTGATCCGCTTTACAAACATATCCCCTTTACAGTCACACGGACCGCAAATGCAGGCTCTTACGGGCTGTTTTATGATAATATGGCAAACTGCTGGTTTGATATCGCCCAGGAAAAAGACAACTACCATCAACCTTATCGCAGCTACCGCGCCGAAGATGGTGATCTGGACTATTACTTCAGCTGGGGAAGCAGTATTTCCGAGGTGGTTAAATGCCACACCTGGTTAACGGGCGGTACAGCGTTTATGCCTAGGTGGTCCTTTGGCTATTCAGGGTCGACCATGGCCTATACCGATGCCCCGAATGCGCAGGAACAGTTGCGGGGGTTCATAGACCTTATTCGCAAGCATGATATACCTTGCGATAGTTTCCATCTTTCCTCTGGGTATTCGTCGATTAACGGTAAGCGTTACGTATTCAACTGGAATTATGACAAAATCCCCAATCCGGCGGCCATGGCACAAAGTTTTGCAGATGCTGATCTTAAGCTCATCGCCAATATCAAACCCTGCATGTTGCAAGATCACCCCCGCTATCAAGAAGCGGCTTTAGCGCAATTGTTCATCAAAGATAGCCAAAGCGGCAGACCTGAACGGTCATCTTTTTGGGATGATGAAGGTTCAAATCTTGATTTTACCAACCCTGATACAGTCCAATGGTGGCGTGATAATGTCAGCGCCCAGTTGCTTGGCTTTGGGATTGAACATACCTGGAATGACAACAATGAATTTGAGGTATGGGACAGAGAGGCAAAGGCTAATGGATTTGGCGCGCCGATAGACATCGCATTGATCCGTCCTGTGCAAGCCATGCTGATGAACCGAGCATCGCTAGAGGCGCAAAAAGCATATGCGCCTGATAAACGCCCCTATCTTATTACCCGCTCCGGTGGGACCGGCATTCAGAGATACGCGCAAACATGGACTGGGGATAATTTAACTTCATGGGATACTTTACGGTATAATATTCCCATGGGGCTTGGTTTGGGACTTTCAGGTTTTCATAACATCGGCCACGATGTCGGCGGCTTTGCCGGACCACCGCCCGATAAAGAGCTGTTTGTAAGATGGGTGCAAAACGGTATTTTTAGCCCGCGCTTTAGCATTCATTCATGGAATGACGACGACACGGCAAATGCGCCGTGGATGTACCCAGAGGTGATTGATTATATTCGAAGTGCGATCAAGCTGCGCTATCGGCTTCTGCCCTATATTTACGGGCTGCATTATAAATGTGTTCACCAGCACTTGCCAATGTTGCGCCCTATTTTTTATCACCATGAGGCAGACGCCCGTTGTTTTGAACCCACCTTTGATTTTATGCTTGGATCCGATCTACTGGTGGCAAATGTACTTGAACCCAATGCGGGCACGCGCCGCGTCTACCTTCCACAAAATACCATGGGATGGTGGGATTTCGAGGGCAAGAATTATTATACCGGAGGACAGGAAATCGTAGTGCCTGTTGATCTTGCAAGCATCCCTTTGTTTGTACGCGCAGGTTCAGTTATTCCCCTTGGGGGGGAAGTCCCGCGGGCAGAGCAGCGCTATGACAAAACGCGCACGTGGAATATTTACCCGCCACAGTCAGGTCCAATAGAAGCGGATTTTTTCGAAGATGATGGAATTAGTGTTCTGGGCGCCCCGAGACTGCACACCATTGTAACGGGCGGCGCGGATAGGGATCATATCAACATTGCGTGGCAGCATAGCGGACAGTTTAAGCCGCTTTTCAAAGAAATTACTCTAACCCTTCCCGGGCACGAGAACAGACAACTATCTGTAAATGGTACAAAGACCCAACATAATGCCGCCCATAGCTTATTCATACCGTAGTTGTTAGATTTGGTAAGAGCACGGCGCGCGCTTACTTAAAGCAATTCATATTCACCGCAATTTTTTGGCTGAGCGCTGGTGAAAGCATCCTTAGGAACGAAATCACAATATAGGATAAGATCAGCGCGAATATGAGCCGACCAATAAGGATATAGAATAGGCTTGGCCCTAGCAGCATAACCAAGGGCGTATCCTCAATCACAGAATGAAACAGATTAATGAACACCAAAGCCGCCACAGCATCCATTTTTGGGACATTGCCAGCCTTCACGTCCTTGATCATAAGTCCGCCACCAAACCCAAGGCCAAGTGTAAGGCCAACCACGACTATGGTTGAGGCACTGCCTCCAATTCCGATGAGTTTCAACAAGGGGCTCATTAAGTAGCCAAGCAATCGTTCAATTTGCAGTTTTTTCAAAATTTCTAATGCGGTCAGCAATACGATGATCACTACTTGAATGAATACCAGTCCTTTGATTTGATTTATCACCCAAGCGGTCACTGTGGGGGTTTCTTTAAACTCTGGCAAAGTGATCAGGGCCCTTGTCTCAAAAAGCCCAAAATAGGAAAAAAATAGGTGTAGAAAAAGGCAGTAAAGGATGGCCGCGCCCAGCCTTAGTACAATGATAAATGTCGCCTTTGCTCCGGCTTGCCGCGAAATCGCTGCCTCTACGGGCAATGCATGGGCAAACAGCATAAAACAGGCAAGGATAGTGGATTGCGCCACAGTCAGTCCGCCGGGAATATCTGTTGAGGCCAAAATAATTAAGCCAGCATACGGGTTGGTAAGGATCGTCGTTGTCAGCACAATTGAAAGCTCTTTTGGCAATCCAATCAATTTTGTAACTGGCATAAGGACAGTATCCAAAAAATCTACCATGCCAGCTTCTTGAGCAAATTTAACAATGATTAAGGTCGGGATCATAACCTTGAACAAGGCCCATGACACTATCAAAACATCCCGCCACAGGCGACCAAAGTTAATTCCAAAAAGGTTCAATATACAACTCTTTCCTCAGTTATTTTAATGTCTTAGCCAGTTTAGTCCAATCGTGGAAGTGTTTTTAAAAGTTCTGACTTTTTTGACTGGCTTTTTGTTGAATTAAGACTGGCCATACGGCTTAAACTTATAGCAATAAAATCTGATTGATTATCTTAATCCTTTAGCTTTGAATAGGCCCGCCCCGGTGCGTTTATATCTGTGCGTTGAAAACCCGCGATCAGAACTTTAACTTCAATAAGTTGGTCATCAGATGCATTTACTTCGGTATTTTATCACAGCGATTGGTATTGAATCTGTATAGCATTTGCCGCATCCTAAAAGCATCCAAGCAGGGTGATATCCTATAAACATATGTGCAAAATGCTTTATCCACTTAAAACAGGACGGGTAAAATGACCAAAACAAATAAAATTATAGAACATCCTGATATGGCAATTGTGATGCCCGATGGGTGTCGGTTGTCTGCCCGTGTCTGGATGCCTGCCAATGCGGTAGACTCGCCCGTTCCGGCCATTTTAGAATTTCTGCCCTATCGCAAACGCGATGGAACAACGGCACGCGATTGCCTCACCCATCCCTATTTTGCAAAAAACGGGTACGCCTGCGTCCGGGTGGACATGCGCGGAAATGGCGATAGCCAAGGCATTATGGAGGATGAATATTCCGAGCAAGAGCTCAATGATGCCGAAGCGACCATAAAATGGCTGGCTGGACAAGATTGGTGCAGTGGCTGTGTTGGAATGATGGGGATCAGTTGGGGCGGGTTTAATTCGCTGCAAGTGGCTGCGCGCCAGCCTTCGGCGTTAAAGGCTATCATTACCCTCTGTTCAACAGTGGACAGATATGCCGATGACATTCATTTCAAAGGCGGATGTTTGCTGAATGAAAACCTTGGGTGGGGGTCTACCATGTGGGCCTTTTCATCACGTGCCCCGGATCCTGCTTTGGTGGGGGACGCGTGGCGCGATATGTGGCTTGCGCGGCTAAAGGCAGAGCCGTTTTTACCAGCCGTTTGGCTGACCCATCAAAACCGAGACGCCTATTGGAAGCACGGGTCAATCTGTGAGGATTATTCCGCGATCAAGGCGGCAACACTGGCCGTTGGCGGTTGGGGGGATGGTTATAAAAATACAGTTTCCCATTTGGTCGAAAACCTATCTGCGCCTGTGAAAGGGATCATAGGGCCTTGGGTGCATAAATATCCGCATTTTGCTGTACCAGAGCCGCGCATCGGGTTTTTACAAGAAGCGTTGCGGTGGTGGGACCATTGGCTGAAAGGGCAGGAGACCGGGGTTGATAATGACCCAGATTATACTGCCTATCTAATGGACGGTGTACGCCCTAAGACGTGGTATGAGCAACGCTCTGGTCATTGGATTGCCCTGAACAACTGGCCGGATGAGCTTGACCATAAGCATTGGCATATGCAGCCCGGGGGCATTCTTGCAGGGCAGTCCGCCGACTTAAGCGATGTTATTGCATCACCGCAAACCTGCGGGGCGGCTGGGGGTGAGTATTGTGCGATTTGGCTTGGCCCAGAAATGCCGGGGGATCAGCGCTGCGATGATGCCATGTCGGCCTGTTATACATCCGCCGCTCTGGCATCTGATTTGGACATCGTGGGCGCCCCAAAAGTCACGCTCAGACTGAGCGCAGATAAACCAGCTGCGCAGATCGCCGTGCGCTTAAACCATGTGCATCCGGATGGTGCCTCAACGCGTATCACCTATGGTGTTTTGAATTTATGCCACCGGAATGGACATGATACTGCCGTGCCTTTGGTGCCGGGAGAGATCATCGAAGTATCTCTAAACCTTGATCAAATTGCATACCGCGTTCCGCAGGGGCACTCTATTCGGATTGCAATTTCCTCTAATTACTGGCCGTTACTATGGCCGGTGCCAGAATCTGCTGAGCTGCATCTAAGGGCAGGTGAGATTGATATCCCTAATCGGCCAAGTGGGGCCAGTGATGAAAGGGTTTTTGCAAAACCGGAAACAGATGTGCCATGGAAGCTTGATACCATTCGAGAGCCTAACCATCAAAGGCGCCAGTCTACGGATATGGTGGATGGCTCAGTAACTCTTGAAATTGTCGATGATTTTGGATCCGTAAAAGACTTGGATCATGGATTGGTCAATGGTGGTGTGGCCCGGGAATGGTGGACCATTCACCCCGATGATCCACTATGTGCAAATGGACAAACCCATTGGACCTGTGAAAACAGCCGAGATAACTGGTCAGTCCGCACTGAAACATATGCAAAAATGGTGTCGGATTCAGAGTACTTTCACCTTACAGCACGCCTAGAGGCTTATGAAAATGACGTGTTGGTCTTTGAAAAAGACATCGCAGAACGGATCAAGAGGGATCTCAGATAGCGGGTTAACTTTGCAAATCAGCGCGTTTGGCGTTTAGATTGGTCAACCAATCGGGGTCCATTTCTGGAACCGAGGACAGCAGTAATTCTGTGTATTCCGGATGCGGCGGTTGAAAGACCTCGGTTTTACGGCCCTGTTCAACAACTCTTCCTTCATTCATGACCACGACTTGATCCGATATGGCTTTAACCGTTGAAATATCATGGGTGATAAACAGATAGGTCAGCCCCAATTCCTTTTGCAGGCGCAGCAGCAGCTTTAGAATACCTTCCTGAACGATCTGATCAAGGGCCGAGGTCACCTCGTCGCAAATCACAAAATCTGGATTGGCGGCCAAAGCCCGGGCGATACAAATACGCTGTTTTTGCCCCCCCGATAATTCGCTTGGAAGGCGCTCAAGAAAGCGGCCGTCAAGTTCAATCATCTCAAGCAACTCAGTAATACGGTCATTTTTGGCTTTGCCGCGCAGGCCAAGATAAAACTCGAGCGGCCTGCCTATAATATCGCGCACAGTTTGTCGGGGGTTCATCGCCGTGTCTGCCATTTGATAGATCATTTGGATGCGGCGTTTTTGATCTTTGCTGCGATCGGCTAAAGCCGAAGGCAGTTCGGCGCCATCAAAATGAACGCTGCCAGCGGATTGTGGCAGCAGGCCGGTGATGACCCGTGCAGTTGTCGATTTGCCTGAACCGGACTCGCCGACCACTGCGACAGTTGAACCTTTTGGAACCTCGATATCAACGTCAAACAAAACCTTTGATGTGCCATAAGCTGCATCAATGCCTTTGATCGATAGGATACTCTGACCAATCTCTTGTTCTTTCTTTTCCAAAGCACGCACTGACCAAAGCGATTTTGTATAGCTTTCTTTTGGATCGCTTAACATTTGTCGGGTAGGGGCCTCTTCTACTTCATAGCCGTAACGTAGAACTTTGATAAAATCGGACATCTGGGCCACCACAGCGAGATCATGAGTGATATAAATTGCGGCGGTGTTGAATTCTTCGACAATTTTCCGCATGGAGGATAGAACTTCAACTTGTGTGGTCACATCCAAGGCTGTGGTCGGCTCATCAAAAACAATCATATCCGGACGGGGTGACATGGCCATTGCCGTCATCACGCGCTGTAATTGACCGCCTGAAACCTGATGCGGGTAGCGATCCCCGATATGCTCTGGATCTGGTAAATTCAAAGCATCATATAGAATACAAGCATCTCTATAAGCTTCGCTACGATCTTTAAGGCCCGAGCGAATTGTGGAAGCGGTTGTTTGCACGATAAGCCGATGTGCAGGATTGAAAGAGGCCGCAGCGGATTGCGCCACATAGGTCATCCGGTTGCCCCAGAACTTCCGCCTTTCCGCATCGCTCAGCTTAGCAAGATCAACCCCGTCAAAGATAATTTCTCCGGCGGTTATCCGGCAACCGGGTTGCGTATATCCCATAGCTGCAAGTCCCAAAGTGGATTTGCCGGCACCAGATTCGCCAATAAGCCCCATTATTTCGCCGCGGCGCAGAATCAGATCGACACCGTTCACAATATCGTGCCACTTTTCATCGGAAAACCCTTGGATTTTCAGGCCTTTGATATCAAGCAGGACATCACCTTTTTGACCGCTTTTATTCATCGCGAATACCACTTGTTTTGTGCAAGAACCAATCCACAACAAAATTCACCGCCACGGTCAGCAGTGCAATTGCCGCCGCGGGCAGCAGGGGGGTAAGGCCAGCTTTTAGATCATATTGAGCAAATTGGATTAATGAGGCGTTTTCGCGCACCATTGATCCCCAATCCGCGGTGGGCGGTTGAATGCCAACGCCTAAGAAAGATAGCGCAGCAATCGAGAGAAAGACAAAACAGAAGCGCAATCCAAATTCTGCGACCAAGGGCGGCATAATATTGGGCAAAATTTCACGTCGCATAATCCAGCCAATGCCTTCGCCTCGCAAGCGTGCGGCTTCGACATAATCCATAACCACTACATTAATGGCCACAGCGCGCGTTAGGCGAAACACGCGTGTGCTGTCCAGAACAGCAATAATGATAATGAGGTTAAGCACAGTTGATCCAAAAATCGACAGCAGTACCAGAGCGAAAATCAGGCTGGGAATAGCCATTAAAACATCAACTGAGCGGCTTAGAAATTGATCGAGCCACGAGCGACTTATCGCAGCTGCAAGCCCCAAAGCACCCCCAATTAAAAAGGCTAATAAAGTAGTCATTACTGCGATCCCAACTGTGTTGCGAGCACCATAAATCATCCTTGAAAAAACATCACGGCCGATTTGATCAGTACCAAAAATAAACTTTGAACCCCAAGGAGCGAAAGACTCTGCAAAGACCTCCGCTTCGCCATACGGCGCAATCAATGGTGCGAAGATCGCAACAACAGCATAGATTAAAATAACAGCCATCCCAAAGCGTGCGGTCATCGGGGATTTTTTAAGATCCAGCTTTAATCTTGACCAAAGAGTGCGGCGTT
>ERZ1049444.937-NODE-937-length-23933-cov-8.095150_pt1 | contig 23933 bp, 14 predicted proteins | sample MGYA00383101_ERZ1049444 | MGnify/ENA primary metagenome ERZ1049444 (study PRJEB29581, sample SAMEA5548371) | metagenome | biome: marine; feature: coastal; material: water | depth 50 m | study: Short-term variability in the microbial, nano- and picoplankton...
GTTCGTAGGCGCTGATCTCCTCTTCATCGAGGTCCTCGACTTGACGTCCACGGACGGTTTGGACATGCCTTCGCCGTTCGGCAAAGTTCAGGTTGTATTTCTCCCGACGAGCAGCGAGCAATTCACGCAGCCTGCGCGCTCTTAAGACGCGTACTGCGCCGGTTAACACAACACAAAATGTCATGAAACCCAAGAGGATTGCAACGGTGTCCATCGCACGCACACCCTTCCTTCTCCTTTATTGGAGATTCGGAGGTTCTCCCGCTTATCCAAGCAACGCAGCGTTGAGTTCATCGAGAATGGCCTTGGTCGGGCGCAACTCTTCGTTTGGAACATCGATCAACGGGGTGTCAACGATGCCCAAATCCTCAGCCAGTGCAGGTTTTGAATTGTCGAAGTACAGGAGTCCAGTTACGTGCTTTTGAGTTGATTCAGCTTCATGAAGTGCGGTCAAGGCGGCGACGGCGTTTCCAGGGTCATGCTCATCCGAGATTGTTTCAAGGCGGATGGTAGAACCATCGTGAAGTTCGATGTCTCTGAAGTGTCCTTCAGGCACTTCGATCTCTTCAACAGGGTTGAAGTGAGGGATGTAATCTGCCATGTGAAGGGTGATTTCGTTCTCTTTGACATAGCCATACGATCGCATGGACTCATCGTTGTTGTTGAAGGTCACACACGGGCTGATGACGTCGATAAGAGCGAAGCCTTTGTGGGACATTGCAGCCTTGAGCAGTGAAGTCAATTGCTTCTTCGAACCTGAGAAGGAGCGAGCCACAAATGTACACCCGAGGTTGATGGCAAGTGCGCACAAATCGATTGGCTGTGTGGTGTTTGGCTTTCCTTTCTTCTTCTTGGAGCCGACGTCCGCTGTAGCAGAATATTGTCCCTTTGTCAAGCCATAGACACCGTTGTTCTCGACGATGTAGACCATGTCCATGTTTCGTCGGATGGCGTGAATGAGTTGGCCGATACCGATCGATGCAGAATCGCCGTCGCCGGAAACTCCGAGGTAGAGAAGGTCCTTGTTCACAGCGTAAGCGCCAGTGGTCACCGACGGCATTCGGCCGTGGACGGTGTTGAAGCCGTGAGATTGCCCGAGGTAGTATGCAGGTGTCTTTGATGAGCATCCGATTCCCGACATCTTGGCGATGCGGTGTGGCTCAATTCCATTTTCCCATGCTGCTGCAATGATGACGTTTGAGATTTGGTCGTGACCACAGCCAGGACAGAGCGAGGATTTCCCGCCGGTGTAACTGTCCTTTGGTTCATTGATCACATTCAGTTTCACAGTTCGGGCGGGTCGTGCTGGTGCGTCGCTCATTGGTTCGCCTCCTTGAGGGTGGATAGGATTTGGTCCGCATAAATACTGGCACGAGGTGGCATACCATCGCTGTAAGCAACGGAGTGCACCTTCGTGACCAAATCGTTTGGCAGCTCCTTGCGGAGAATACCGTAGAGTTGGCCGTCTCGGTTGATTTCGAGAACGATGGTGCGTTCATGTCGGCGGATGAAGTCTTCGATGCCGCTGTGAAGTGGCAAAGCACGAACCCTGCATTGGCTGACCTTGAGGCCTGTTGCCTCGAGCACGTCGTCGATTTCTTGAATGGTGTTTTCCATGCTTCCAAGGTAAATGATGCCGACTTCACATTCGGATTCTTCTCGAATGATTGGTGCTGGCAAAAGGTCTCGTGCGCCGTCGATTTTGGTCTTCAAACGGTTCATGAGGTAGAGGTAATCTTCCGGCTTTTCCGAGTAGGCACCCTTTGGGTTGTGGCCAGTACCTCGGTAGAGAATTGGATCCATACCGGAACCAGGAAGGGTGCGGTAAGGAACGCCGTCGCCGTCAACATCGAGGTATCGTCCGAATTCTTCGAAGGCTTCGAAGATATCTCTGTCACGCACGACCTTGCCGCGGTCCATTGCTTGGTCTGGGTACGTGAATCCTTCACAAGCCCAGCGGTTCATTCCCAAGTCGAGGTCGCTTAGGCCGAAAACGGGGGTTAGGAAACGCTCGGTGTAGTCGAAGGCCCTCCATCCAAATTCGAAGCACTCTTCGACGGTCCCTGGAATCAAGACGATGTGTTGTGTATCACCGTGGCTACCTTCGTAGAGAAGCGTGATGTCAGATTGTTGGGTTCGAGTTGGCAGACCAGTCGATGGACCCACACGGTTCACGTCCCAGAAGACGGATGGGATTTCAGCGAAGTAAGCCAAACCGATGAATTCCTGCATGAGGGAGATACCAGGTCCAGAGGTAGCGGTCATGCCGCGTCCTCCAGCCCAGCCGGCACCGAGCACCATGCCCGCTGCTGCCAGTTCATCCTCAGCTTGGATCACTGCGCATGTGGCATTGCCTTCATCATCCACACGAAGTTGTGGGATGTAGTTGATGATGCCTTCAGCCAGTGATGAAGAGGGTGTGATCGGATACCATGCAAGCATTTGCACACCACCAAAGATACATCCAAGTGCCGCAGCTTCATTTCCGTCAATGAAGAATTTTGGCGTCTTGATTTCTCGTGCTTCAACCACATATGGGTCTTCCTTGGTGAAGTTGTCTTTGAAATATTCACGGCCGAGACCGAGGGCGGTGATGTTCAGTTCAATGGCGCTCGCCTTGCCTTTGAATTGCTTCGCCACAGCGTCTTCCAATGCGCCTTGTTCGATTCCTAGCATTTCAGCAAGCACGCCGACGTAGATGATGTTGGTGACAAGTTTTGCAATTTTAGGATTGATTTTTCGAGCGAGGCTCATCATTGGAACTGGATAAGAAACGACGTCATCACGGGTCATTTCCATCTTTGAATTTTCATTCCAAATGACCACAGTGCCCGGTTCGAGCGCAGCGAGGTCCTCATCCCATGTAGCAGGATTGACGAGGATCTGGATGTGCGTTCGGTCGCCAGGGGCTTGGTAGCCATGGTCTGAAACCCGGATGATGTACCATGTAGGGAGCCCAGAAATGTTCGAAGGGAACAGGTTTTTTCCGCTTACGGGGACACCCATTTCGAAGAGAGATTGGAGGAGGATGAGGTTCGCTGATTGTGAGCCAGTTCCGTTTGCAGTTGCGATGTTGATGGTGTAATCGTTGGCAATGGTATCCATTCTTTGTTCACCTTTTGTCCAAACTCACCGAAATGAGTGGGTGTATAGGGTCGGGTTCAGCATGCACCCTTTGAACATGTTGATGGGACTCTCAGTAAAACAAGCAAGATTTCGATGTGGCTTCTCCTCTTCAGTTGAGCCGTGATGCTCAAAACATACCGCGCACTCGGCAGTGATATGGCCGACAGTGGTTCAGTGAAAAAATCCGCCTTAAAAAAGGGGCTAAGCAAGCCCGCTCTGACCGAAGCAGAAACCAGGAAAGCAGTGTGGGACAAAGCCGAAAAATCTCTTCTGAAGGGAAAATATGAGGGTGCCCTCGATTCGCTCCGATCCGTCGATCCTTCCGGTGAACATCCAACCACGCTCCGAATTGCTGGTGAGGCAACATGGGCAAAGGCAAAAGACACTCATTCGAAATCGGATTACAGGTCTGCAGCTGGCCTCTTTAGAGATTCATTGAAGGGGAATTCAAACGATAAGCGCACCAACACATTGTACAACAACCTTCGAAACGAAATGCAAGATGCACGCATCAGCGAAACAACATTCCCTCCTTTGGTGAGAGACGGAACCCCAACCGTTGCTGGCGTGTTTGCATTCGGTGCTGCAATGTTGTTGATTCTTGCTGGAATTTCTGCCCTCGGTGCGCCTCGAGCAGACGGCGAGAACGTCGTGTTTGAGATGTCCTGGACCAACGCAGATGGTTCGTTCGAAACTGGTGAAATCACCATCGAACTGTACAGCGACGACGCCCCAACGCATGTAGAGAACTTCAAGGAACTCGTACGAGACGGTTCCTATGACGCCACGACATACCACCGAATCATGGCGGGCTTCATGCTCCAAGGTGGCGACTTCACCAACGGTGATGGAACTGGCGGCCACGCTGCCATATGGGACGGGTACTGCAACGGTGCAGCAACCGCCTCTCAGTCCTCTTGCGCCAAGACTTCGTGGACCATTGGCGATGAAGCAGACAACGGTTTGAAGCACGAACCGTACATGCTCTCGATGGCAAAAACCCAGAACGCTCACACCGGTGGTTCTCAATTCTTCATCGTCTCTCCAGATTCGACGCCATCTCACCTCGATGGCGTTCACACCGTCTTTGGCAAGGTCATCGACGGGCAGGATGTGGTCGATAAGATCGATGCGGTTGAAACCGATGGCACCTATGGAAGTGACCCAGTGTACCCTGTGACCCTTATTGATGCATCATTCAGCGGGGAGTCATCTGACCCCTGGTGGCAGTTCTGGTGAAACCTTCCCGATCAGAAATGACCTCTTCTTGAACGAGCCTTGTCAAGGGTTTTGTTCATAGATTAGAGCCAATTGGCGGTAATCATGGCGACCTTGGACCCATTCAATGCACGACGAACGCTTTCGGTTGGCGGCGATTATTACGCACTTGCAGGACTCGACGAACAAGGCATCGACACTTCTTCACTTCCGTACTCGATTCGCATTCTCTTGGAAGGAGCACTCCGTGGAAACGATGGCTTCCTTGTGAGCGAAAGCGACATCCGAAACATCGCTGGATGGACGCCTCATGGCGAGCGTGGCGAAATTCCGTTCCGCCCTTCTCGGGTCATTCTCCAAGATTTCACTGGTGTTCCAGCCGTTGTCGACCTTGCAGCGCTTCGTGACGCAATGGTTGAGATGGGCGGTGACCCAGAAAAGGTCAATCCGCAAGTTCCTGTCGATTTGGTGATTGATCACTCGGTTCAGGTCGATATCGACGGCGCAAACAGCCAAGCATTGGAAATGAACCTCGACATCGAATACCATCGAAACATGGAGCGGTACACGTTCTTGAAGTGGGGTCAACAATCGCTGGCCAACTTCCAAGCAGTCCCCCCTTCTCGCGGTATTGTTCACCAAGTCAACTTGGAATACCTAGCAAGCGTTGCCCGCCAAGAAGATGGCGTTTGGCTCGCAGACACACTTGTTGGAACAGATTCCCACACCACCATGATCAACGGTCTAGGTGTTCTTGGATGGGGCGTCGGTGGCATTGAAGCAGAAGCTGTCATGCTCGGACAACCCATCTACATGCTTGCACCCGATGTGGTTGGTGTCCGATTGGTCGGCGAGCTCAACCCGAGCGTGACCGCTACCGACATGACCCTGCGAATTGTGGAGATGCTCCGTGAACACGGCGTTGTTGGCAAATTTGTCGAATTCTTTGGCGCTGGTATGGTTGCTCTTACGTTGGCAGACCGCGCAACAATTGCCAACATGGCCCCCGAATATGGCGCAACCTGCGGCTTCTTCCCCGTCGATGAACGCACCCTCGATTACATGCGACTCAGCGGCCGTGAAGACGATGCGATTGCTGGCGTCGAAGCCTATGCACGAGCGCAAGGATTGTGGTATGAGGCCAGCGATGCTGAGAAGGCATACACGGCGACCCTCGAACTTGATTTGTCCACCGTTCAGCCAGCCCTTGCTGGTCCAAAGCGACCACAAGACCGTGTTGACCTTGCTCGTATGAAGTCTCATTTTATCGAATCCCTCACGCATGAACTCGGCCACCACGGCCACGGATTGGCACCTGCCGACCTTTCGAAGGGAGCGATTGTTGAACGGGACGGCAAAACCTACGACCTCAACCACGGCGATGTAGTGATTGCTGCAATCACGAGCTGCACCAACACCTCAAACCCCGGTGTCATGCTCGCAGCAGGTCTTTTGGCACGCAACGCTCGCAAGCATGGCTTGGAAGTCAAACCTTGGGTCAAAACCTCCCTTGCGCCAGGCTCTCGAGTGGTGACTGAATACTACGAAGCATCCGGTCTTCAAGAGGATCTCAACGCCCTCGGCTTCAACGTGGTTGGGTACGGTTGCACCACATGCATCGGAAACTCAGGCCCACTTCCAGAACAAATTGAAGCGGCGATTGATGAGGCTGGATTGATTGTTGGTTCTGTAATTTCAGGCAACAGAAACTTCGAAGGCCGAGTGCATGGAAAAGTCAAGGCTTCGTACCTCGCAAGCCCACCGTTGGTCGTAGCTTACGCACTCGCAGGTTCCCTCGAAGTCGACCTTTCAACTCAACCAGTTGGCTACGCTCCGGATGGAACGCCAGTGATGTTGAGTGACTTATGGCCGACAGATGAAGAACTCGCAGAGGCCCTTTCTGTCATCACACCAGAGATGTTCCGTCAGCGTTACGCGGATGCTATGAATGAGCCCCGTTGGGACAGCATTCCATCTGAACCAAGCCCGCTTTATCCATGGGAAGCAGAATCGACATACATTCGTCTACCGACGTTCTTTTCTGGCCTTTCCGCTGCACCGCAACCCATCAGCAGCATCGAGGATGCGAAGGTTCTGCTCAAGTTAGGCGATTCAATCACCACTGACCACATCTCGCCAGCAGGCGCATTCCCTGCCGACGGCCCTGCTGGTTCTTGGTTGGTCGAACGAGGCATTCAACAATCTGACTTCAATTCCTTCGGTAGCCGACGTGGTAATCACGAAGTGATGATGCGTGGTACCTTCGCCAACGTTCGAATTCGCAATCAAATGGCGCCAGGCACAGAGGGCGGCTTTGCCCGTGATTTCCAGACCGGTGAAGTGGTTTCCGTTTACGATGCAGCACAGAGTTACGACGGGCCCAAGGTGGTCCTTGCAGGCAGCCAATACGGCACCGGATCTTCGAGAGACTGGGCAGCCAAAGGAACCTATCTTTTGGGCGTAGGCGCCGTCATTGCAACTTCGTTCGAGCGAATTCATCGCTCGAACCTTGTCGGCATGGGCGTGCTCCCAATGACCTTCATGGAAGGCGAATCTCACGAAACCCTCGGCCTCGATGGAAGTGAATCATTCACCATCCCAATCGGCGACGATGTTCAACCGTTGCAAACCCTTGAAGTGACAGCAACCCGGATTGATGGGACCGCGCTGACCTTCTCTGCGCAAGTTCGCTTGGACACACCAGTGGAAGTCGAATACTACCGAAACGGTGGAATCCTCCACACAGTTCTTCGACAACTTGCATCATCCGAGTGAGAATTTCTAATGAAATCCCTCGCAACGGTTCATGGGTCAAATTCAAGAGGTCGTTAACCGAGGGATGGATGATGGCGAAACTACGAGGCAATGTTCGCTATCGATTCCGTTCGGATGAACATGATGTCAATGTTCTGCTTGAAGGCGATGCGTCCTGGATCGAAGAACGCGTGAAAGAACTCGGCCTCCAAGGCGTCGGTTGGTCGATGCCAATCGGATCTGAAGTCCAAGCCACCAACACTTCTGGCGTTACGCCCACCAAGGCAACACCAAAAGATGAACTTGATGATTCTCCAATCGGCGACAAGCCACTCGATATGGGTCCAACACCGGACCCAAGCCGTATTCCGGTCGTCCGTAGGCCCATCGGACAACTTGATCTTGAGGCTGAACTTGCTGCGATTGGACTCCAAATCCCAGAACGTCCTGATCCAATCGAATTGATGGAAGCCCTCGACGACATGGAAGAACCTCGTCCGGTTCAAGGCGCCATGAGTGTTGATCCAATGGCTGAAGCGTGGTTGCGGGAACTTCTCCACCTTGTCGTGCGCGAATATGGCATCACCGCACTGCAAACAGAGGTGATTGAGGAAGTGGCCAGCAAGAAGCTGGGCAACCGTGAGGGTACTGCCTTGGAAGTTTGGTTAGAATCCCTTTTCGGCGCTGGAAAACTTGTCAAAGTACACGGCGGGGATGCAACCGGATGGGGCCCTTCGCCAGCATGGTTGAAGGGTAAATTCTGAACCATAATCTGGCCATAATTTGCACAAAAGAGTGCAAAATTTGAGCCGATTATTTACCTTGATAAAGAAATTTATATTTTCATGCTAAATGGGGTACTGCGGGCAAAGTAGCGGAAGACAATAATGAACTTTAGAGCAAAGCAATTAAAGTGCAACGGGCGCTGGCCGAAGCAGTGATGTTGATGTTCTCCAAAAACAACCACAATAACAGCCGCGCCCTCAGCATGTTCCTCGTCATGCTGATGGTCTTGTCGACCACCGCAGCTCTTGCTACAACCGCAAGTGCTTCGATTGCACGATCCTACACAACCAACCGTGACCCGTTGGATGTCGCTATTGGCGACTTCAACTGTGACGGTTTCAACGACATGGCAGTCGCCACTGAAGGAACCCACACCATCACCGTTCTGTGGAACGATGGAAACGGGGATTTCAGCGAACGACAAGATATCTGGGTTTCCGCAAACCAAAGCCGAAACGCTGATTGGGACGAATTCTCAAATGTTCAATTCATCGAGGTTGGTGAATTCACCGGAGACGGAGCGGACGACATTGTGATCTTCCAGCGTAACAATCCGTTCAGGACCGATGATGCCGGTAACCCAGCTGGACAACCGGGGAACGTCACCATCATCGAAAACGGCGGATGCAGCGAGAAAACATGGAGCATTGGCGAACGATTCACTCACTTCTGGGCTTGGGACCTCGCCGTTGGCGATGCTGACCAAGACGGAAACGACGATGTCTACGTCCTTGACCTCCTCAGCGATATTTCCTCCCAGCGTGTCGTGACCTACCGTGGACCGATTAACTCCGGCACACAAGGCGCAATCACGACCCTCGGCCCTTCCAACCAAAATTCGTACAGAAGCCTGGAAGTAGGCGACCACGGAGAAACTGAAACCGGTGGCCTCAGCGGTACATGCACGGATGACGACATCTACCTCCTTCGTTCAGAAGGCCTCGATTATGCTACAAATCAAGTTACCAATCCTGGAAAAAGTGACAACGTTTCGATCATTGAATTTTCTTGCTTGACCAACACCTATCCTGCGACCTACAACTTCAACATCGTTTCCCCTCAGACAGGAACGAGCATTGTCAACATGAACGTTGATTTCGCAAACGATTTCGACATCGGTGATGTTGATGGCAACGGGGAAATTGACGCCATGGTGCTCAACGATGGAAACGTGGAAAACGTCAGTTTTGTCACCTCCTCGGCAGTCGGCACATGGTCGACGCCTGCCCTTGCTTACTTCGGACCTTACATCTCCTACTCCGTCACAATAACGGATCTCAACAACGACGGTGAGCCTGACTTCGTCAATCCTACGATTGCTTACCAACAAAACAGCAGTGACTCCGCAGGTGGTTCCACTTCCAACTTTTTCCTCAACTTCCCAACCACCGTTCAGGTGACCTTGTCTGACGGAAGCGGCGGTCACTTGACCCCGCTCTCCTACGAGGCAGGTCGACGCCCAAGCATGGTTGCAGTCGGTCAACTCGCAGGTGCTTCCAACTCGGCCCTTGACATCGTCGTGGGCCACACCAGTTACAGCTTCGGCAGTTGGGTGGACAACTTCGGCTGGGAAGGTCAATATGACACCCTTACAGTTGTAGAAATGGACAGCAAGGACCTTTCAGTTTCTTCGCTTGAAATCAGTCCCACTGACAACTTCTTCGGCATCGTTGGGGAAGGAACCCGTGACATCAACGTGACCGTTACCAACACTGGAATGGACATTCTCAACGGCCAATCTGCAACCCTTGACTTGGAACTGAAGATTGTCGATGAAGCAGCCTCAACCAACAGCACGGTCTACCAAATGGACTGGGACAATCCAGAAGACAAAACCGGATGCGGCTCAGGTTGCGCATGGGCATACGAAGAGTACATCGATCAAGCAACCAAGTGGCACGAGGAAACCAACCATTCCCAAGGCGCTACTGATGGAAACAACGATGCAAACGTCTCTGCTAACTACCTCAACCCTACCGACTTCATGTGGGCTGGACACTACAAGACAAATTCGTCCGGTGACCTGTGGTCCGGTTACGACAGCAACTGGGATGATGCAATGGTCCTCGAAGATGTTGATCTCACTGGCTCTGACCGGGCGTTCATGAGCGTCGAATTGTTCCGGCATCTCGGACATGGTGTTCTTGGCAGCGCTGACGCAACAGGGAACTTCATCGCAGGCGATGTTTGGGATGATATCGCTCTCATTGAAATCGGAAGCGAAGAATCTGGATGGGATGTCATCTCCTGTCCACAAGAAGCCTACATCAATGGGGCTTGTGCCTCAGGTACCTCGATGTGGGGTGGTTTCGACCTCGACCGTCAATACAAGCAAGCCCTCGGCGGTGTTGCTGAAGGCGTCTACTACTACGGGGTCTACTCCTTTGGAACCAACTACGGTTGGAGCAACTTCACCGAAGAAGGCGTCGGCGCATTCGACCTCAGCCCGTGGGCTGGCGAGACTGTTGACGTCCGATTCCGATTCCGCACAGGATTCGAAGGCTCAATCTCCAATGATAACGAAAGCCGATGGTCCGGACGAGACGGATACGCCGTTGACAACCTCACCATCTGGAAGCAGAACACTGCGTTCCTTGCGAACCCACAAATTCAGCAATCCACGATCAATCTCAACAACCTTGGCCCAGGACAAGAATACACGACCTCGATCAGCGCAGACTTGCTCAACGATACAACATACCGAATCTCTGCAAGCCTTTCTGGAAACTCTTGGGACGAGCAACCACAAAACGATGAACTCGTCGGCTATATCACGCCATTCAACCTCTACGACCCAACCATTGAAGGCATCGATTACTTCAACCCAGGTGGTCTTTACGCTGAAGGTCTGTTCGACATCGATGTCACTACGAACAACTTCGGAAACACCGAAATGGACTTTGATGTGAAGGCAACCGTCTTCTCGGCCACTCCTTCCGATGTGTACTGTGGTACACCGAACGCTCTGTGTGAAGAAGACTTTGAAGGTGGAGCGAACGGTTACCGATACACCGAAAGCGCCAACCCAAAGGGTGTTATCTACGATGAAACCACTTGCCAAGACACGATCTTCAACAACAATGCGTACTGGTTCGGCCACCCCTGTGACACCGGTGCAAACGGCTACGGCGATGCATGGGCAAACGAAACCCTCACCATCCCTGACATCGACTTGACCTCGATGAGCGGCGATTTCGTCTCATTGAATTTCGAGTATTACGCAGACACATTCTACGGCATTGACTCTGATGGAACATCCATCGTTGACGTCAATGACTACGCTGCAATGACCCTCGACATCCTTCGTGACGGTGCAACCTACTCTGGTGTGCTTGTTGGGCAATGGAACGATTACAACGAAGACGGCACGTGTCAAATCGATGAAAATGGCGACAACATCGTCAACGCATCGGAACCAATCGACAATGCTGAAATCTCCTACATTGGTGATGATTCATCAACAGACGGAACGGGTGGAAACTACAACGTGTTCTTCAACACAAACGATCTTATTGCAACAACCTCGATTGACTTGACCCACCTGTACGTCCTCAACACCTCAGATGCAAGTTCCATCAACTGGGGCTATGAGTGCATGTCGCTCTCCGGTTCCGTTGTTGACATCAACTTTGAATTCCAGTCGGATGACGACGGGCGCAATGGTGTCAACGATGGTTTCAAGGGCGTTGCATTCAACAACATCTCTCTTCAAGAATACACCTTCATCGAAGATAACTCATACACCATCTCTCGAACCAATGTCGATGCAGAAGACTCTTCCACTGACACGATTGCTAGCCATGAGTTCTTTGCGGGCGTCTACATGATTGAAGCAGAAACCATCTATGACAACCAGACACAAGGCGTGGCTTGGTACAATGTGCAAGAGCTTTCAACCTCAAACAACATCGAACGTGTCATCTTCAATGTTGAATCGGTCGACATTACATTGGGTAAGCCAAATGTGCTCGGCTGTTTAAGCGATCAAGTCCTTGAGTGTGTGATGCCAATCGACAGTTCATACACCCACGATTGGGCTTTCCAAGCGACCAATGGTGTGCTTGCTGGTGATTATGTCTTCAACATGAACATCTTTGATGAAACCACCCAAACAATGGCTCACACAACCACTGCTGGTCCATCTCAAACCCTCGACTCGCACCAGCGAATCGAAGTAACCTTCACCCCATGGAACGGTTGGATGGACGGCCACGATTACAACATCAGTTTTGATGCAGAATTGGCTAACGGCAATCCATCTGGAAACGTTCGTTACTTCCATGCAACCTTTGCTGACAACGTTGACGTCGCCATTCTTTCCGACACCTCGGTTCGAACCACTGCTATCAAGGAAGACCTGAACATTCTGGGCATGTCTTACACGCAATACACCATCAACGACTGGGACACCTACCTCGACGCAGGATGGTTCACCCATTACGACAAGATTGTGTTGCCATGGCAAGACGATATCGCTGCAAAGGACATCGAGAACGGTGGACGTGGCTACTACCAGAAGCTGGGTTCCACAGCTCACCGAACCACGCTTGAGGGCTTCATGTCTGCTGGCGGAACAATTCAGGCTCACCTTGGACCTCAAGGAAGCCAAATTTACGGTGTTGACCAAGGTCTCAACGGACGTTTGCCATTCGGCCTCGACGTCCAAAGCCGAAACACTCCGGAATCCCGAATTGACTTCTCGAGCACCGACTTCGCTGATCCATACCACCCATTGATGGACAACGTGGACATCAACGCTTTCCAAGGATTTGATGCAGATTCCACCGTTGCACAAGCGGTCTTGAACACAAAGTCTGTGAGCGCCAACAACGTTCCTGTTACCTGCAACGGCTACATGGAAGATGGTGGCTACTTCCAGCGACTCATTCGAGACGCTGACGACATCCAAGACACTGTGCTTGGTGTGTGCAGCTACTACTCTGGCGGAATGATCGTTTCAACCATGGACGTTTCAACTCACTCAGAGCGAGCAGACAGCGCAACCTTGCCTCTGCTTGGAAACATGCTCTCCTACCAAGTTACACCGTACCCTGAAGGATTCGGAACGCTCGGCAACGGATTGGATTTGAAGATTAACGACCAAGTGCCAGGCATCAACCCAAGCACAGGTGGATACGAACTGCGTTATATGAAGAGCGATGCAGATTTGACCTTCTCTTACAGCACAACCACAACCGAGACGCTTCACACCGATTGGATTGTTTCCGGACCAACCTCTTGGGACGGATCAACCATGGCGACTGGAATGACCGGACACAACACAGAAGCAATGCCAGTCATGAACTTCTGCAAGATCGACCTTTCCTCGGCCACAGGTTGCGCCCAAGGCGAACAATGGACCATCACCCTCATGCTTCACGACGATGCAGGCCACTCCCGTGTCATCGAAGTCACCGTTGAGACCAACGATGTCTACGCTGATGAATACCGACCAACCGCTGAAGCCATGATTGACATGCGAGACGAGTACACCGATCTGGTCGAGTATGTTGGTACCAAGACAGTTTCCAACACAGAATGGGCAGTGAACCGAATCATCCTTGATGAAGACGGTGAAGTCACCATCCACTTTGATGCAAGCAATTCCTCTGACTTGGATGCGCTTGAAGGCAGCGGCATCGAGACCTACGAATGGAAGGTCCTCTTTGACGCTCCATACGGCGACGACTCATTCAGCCTTGACGGCCACACCTTTGAGCAAAATGCAGCAAGCGATGGGGCATGGGCTTACACCTTCCGAAACGTCACGGTCGACCCAAGCGGAACAACAGAAAACCAAATCCGAATTGAGTTGATCGTTTACGATAAGGCAGGTAAGTTCTCAGAGAAGTACCGAATGTACTTCGTTGTTGTACCAGACGGCTTCGGCGACGAAGAACCAGTGGTTCAACTCGATGCATCACTCAACGCTTCCCGTGTTGATACTGACAGTGTGACCATCACAGGTACAGTTCTTTCCGGTGCTGAAAACGGCGATGTCTACATTGAGGCAGCGTTCGTTGAATCGGATTTCGAAGCCAGTGCTGTGGACAAGTACAACCTTGGCCTTGCAGGCGCATGGGACCGATCTGACAAGACGGGCGACACCGAAACCTTCGACCTCACTCTCTCGCTCGATGGAAAGTACACCAACAAATCTCAAAGCCAGCGAATCTTCATCAAGATTTACGAAGGCGATGATGAACGTTGGGTCACTATCAAGTGGATCGAAATCCAACTTCCAGCATGTCAGGGAACCGAAGCAAGTGCAGAAGCAATTGCAGAAGGTGGCGAGTTTATTCTCAACGCTGACGGTGAATGTGAATGGAGCGGTGCATGGACTATTGTGGATGGAGAATGGGTTGCACCTGCTCAAACTGGTGATTCTGACGGAGCAAGTTCCGGCCTCGACATGACCACCATTGGTCTTGCAGCAGCAGGACTTCTGTTGATTGTTATCCTCAGTTTGGTGTTCCTTAGAAAAGGCGGCGCTGGCGGCGATGACACCATCAAGGACTTCGCAGCAAGTTCTGCTGGCTATGGATCTGCTCAACTTGATGCCACAGAACAATACGTTCAGCAACTCATTGCTCAGGGATACCCTGAGGAGACAGCTCGGACCTACGCTCAACAATATGCAGCTCAAGCAGCGGGTGCAGCAGCACCGGCAGCGGCAGCAGCCCCTGCGGCAGACAATGCGGTGTACCAACAGTACTACCAGCAGTTCGTGGCGCAAGGCTATGATGAAGCGACAGCGGCACAGTATGCGCAACAATACGCAGCCCAATACGCTCAGTCACAGCAATGATACAGAGCACGCCTCAATGGCGATAGGGTGAGCGTAAGCAACGCGGACCTCGTCTGAAGGTGGACCAATCACTGTCGGCGGTCGAGAACATAGCGTTCGTACTTGTGAATGCCTTTGCCTTGAACCCAAATCCGTTTGATCTCAAATCGAAGGAGCATGGAACACAATCGCAACATGGTGTTCACTGTCAGGCCAATGGCCGTTGACGCTCCTGGCCATCCGATTGAGGTGAAGCCTTGGCTCTGCAAAACAGCAGCCATGGCTGGGCTTTTTGTGCAGCACAACACCAATGGCGCATCGATTTCCGCCAAGGCCTCAAGGATGAGTTCCTTGCCAACGCCTTTGCCACGATGCTTGTCATCAACAAGCACCGTTGAAATTTCCACGTGTGAACCAACCTTGCGTCGTTCAGCAAAAGCGATTAATTTCCCATCATGGTATAGTTTGGAGCATTCACCAGCAAGTGCCTTTTCTTCGCGTCGATTGCTCATCGGTGGTCGAACTTCCAATTCAGAAGCAAGCATGGACTTGAGCCAAGCACAATCGTCCATGATGTGAACAATCGGATGGAACCTAAAGGGATTCTGCCGGCGTGAAGGAGCGACGAATCCTTCGCAACTTTGTTGCGGATGGTGTGTGGGTGTAGGGTGCGATCGTGACGGTGGGCCCCTCGACCTTCTTGGCCTTCCAAAGCGCTTCAAACCCGTCAAAGGAACAATCTGTTAATCCATTCGGCAGGAGTTGCACTTCAATTGCTTCAGGGGACGACTGGATGGCGCAAAAGGCAGCAATCTCTGGATGCATTTGCATCACAGCACGGCGGATGAAATCTGGTACGACTTTCTCGAATCCGGAATGGTCCGTTCGCTGAAGGTAGAACACATCGTCCTGTCGACCCATGATGGCTTCAATGGACGCTCTTGCATCACCACACTCGCACTGGTGCTTGGAAGCCACCAATATGTCATTGAGCCGATACCGAATGATTGGCTGGGTTTTGCGTTTGAAATCAGTGATGATTGGATGAAACCACCCCTTTTCTTCATCGACCCATTCTTTGTCAATCACCATGATGCCTTCATTGAGATGCAAGGTCCCAAACTCGCATGTCGCCGCTATTTCACCCTCGGTTGAGGAGTAGAATTGGTGGACTGTTTGTCCAAAATGATCCTGAATGTGCTGACGATCAATCTCATCCAAGACTTCGGCAGATGAAATTAGACGGCGTGGTGCAATTGCTGATTGTTCATCTGCCAAGTACCTCAACACGCTTGGCGGACCGATGAGGACATCCACTTCATCGGCCAGCAATTGAGCATGAATTTCCGAGAGAGGGAGCATCAAATCGTAAAAACAAAATTGAATCTTACGGGATCCAATTGATTCGAAGGTGTTGGAGTTTGCACGCAGAATCAAGCCAATTTTGTGGCGACCCAATATCGAACCGTCAAGCCCTCGCTTGAGCATGAAACCAGCCCAACCTGCCTGTTCTTGCTCACTGATGAAATGCATACCACGAGAGCCGCTCGTCCCGGAGGAATATCCAATCGAGTACGGACCTATTTTGGGTGAGAAATTCCTGCTTTCTTCGGCTTTTTTAGCCAAGTTTCTCGCTTCACCAACATCCAAACGAACCGTCAGAAAATCATCGAGGTTTTCCATCATGATCGATTTGTCAATCAATGGGAATGAACGCCATTCAGAATCCTTCATGCCTTTCCAATGGCTTGCGTAGAAAGGAGAGTTGTTGCGGACAAATGGGATATGCTTGCGCAATCCACGTTCTTGTCGCTTCAGAATTTGCTGGCGAGATTTGAACTTCCTTGGGGTGTCAAGGTAGCGAAGCAGGGTCCCCAATTTACTCATTCAAGCTCCTCCAGACCCTGTTCAAAGGATATCTTGGGCTCCCATCCTAACTTGGCTTTGGCGCCGCTGATGTCCAATCGAAGCGATTGAGTCACTTGCCGAAGGCCATATGGGGTTAATTTTGGTTCCCAAGGGGTACCGGGCATGATGGAGGCCATCATGACCGAGGCACGTGCGATGCCGGCGACCAGTGCGTAGGGTATTGACCGCCGTTTCAGGGTGACTCCATTGCGTTCACCATACGCCTTGATGATGTCTTCAAACCGTCGCGGATCACCGTTTGAAATGTTGTAGAATTGACCCATTGCATCCTCGTTGGCTTCCAGTGCGGCCTCGACAGCGTCAAGGAAATTCGCCAAGCATGTCACATCAACGAGTGCATCTCCCTTCCCAATCACAGTGTACCTTGAATGGCTCACAAGTCGTTTCAGGCGTGGAACCAATGTTTGGTCTCCTACACCAAACACAGCCCTCGGCCTCAAGCCGATCCAGCGATGCTTGGGCATTGTCGCAGCCAAGCATTCAGCATCGTACTTGCTTGCTCCATAAGGGTGGCGTGGGCGCAGGTGAGGTTCAGGAGTTGCATCGCTATGGGGGGTGCTTGAATCATTTCCATCGAATACCGAAGCCGATGAAACCACGACCAATCGGCCTACCTCGTTGGCCGCAACTGATTGTAAAAGATGGTTAAACCCCTCTACATTTGTTTCAAAAAAGGTTCGTTTCCGTCCAAATGGTGCTGCAAAAGCAGCGCAGTGAACAATAACGTCGTGCCCCGCAACCTGTTGATTCAAACTCGCTTGGTCGAGGAGATTGCACTGCTCGACATTGAACCCACGTTCCTTCAGTCGCTTAATTTTAGCAAGTGATCGACCAAGCCCCGTCACAGTGTGCCCATTCTCACTCAATCGTTGGACCACTGCCGATCCAAGTGAGCCGGTAGCCCCAGTGACGAGAACTCTCACGTGTTCACCCCATGTGCAGTGCGGTATGAGATGCGCCGCCACATCAAAACGAAGGCTGTAGGCCAAGCAAGCCCTAACGTCCAAGCCAGCCATACGGGGAGTGTTGGTGGTCCGGCGACGTCCACTGGAATCTCAGTGTAAGCAGCCTCGCCGTTCACTTCGAGCCAAATCTGCATGGTTTGATTACCAGCAAAGGGAAAGTCGACGCGCTCTTCCCACAATTCATACCCGCCAGGGTTCTCAAAAGACGTCTTCATTTTCACTTCACCTCTCTCTCCCGGGTACACAAGAGTGAGCCAAGCTTTGTCGATGGTTTTGGATTCATTTTCTGCAGGAAGAATGCTCACTTCCACATCCGTGTGGGCTTTTGGAGGCCACATCATGAATTCAACCCACACATAGGTGTCATTGACATCGATCAAATATCGCTTTGGAGCATCAAAACCGTCACCCTCCTCGCTGAGATGGATGCTGTGACCGCTTACCACTGGGGCACAAAAGGACACGAACAGCAGCATCAACATCACAAGTGGAGCTGAATTACCGCTCTTTGAGGTGCCGTTGTCAATTCCTTCATGACGTTCCGCGAGCCGTTCAATGGCCGGGCCTAAGCCTTGCGTGACTGGCCAAACCAGCCTTAATGCCACTGCACTGAGCAGCAGTGAGAGCAAGGTGTTGACGATGCCGATCTCGACAGGGGTATGTTCAATGAATGTTGGGAGCCATGCTACATCGACCAATAACACAAGTGGGATTAGAGCAGTTGGGTTCTCAAGAGATGCCACTCTTTTGAACACCAAAAGCGCTGGGAAAAGCAGCCAAGGCAAGCAATTGGCAGCATAGGTTGTATGAGGTGCACCGGGTCTCAGGAAATGCTCCTCTGTCATGAATGATGCAACCAAGAATGGTACAAGCGCAAGAAAGAGCACTTGGGAACCAAGCATGACACCGGAGAGACGAAGCGCGCCTCGTTCGCCCAACCAGCGGTCAGCGAGAGGAAGAAACGTCATCAAAACAGCCCCAGCGAACACGAAGTGGAGCATTAACTGAACACCAAATACATCCATGGTTGAGACGCGGGGGTCGAGGAAATTGGCAAACGCCAGATGAAAGTGGTAGACAAGCGCCCACATTGTACCAATGAGAATCAAATCCATCCAGTGAGGTGCTTGTTCCTTCAATCTGTTCTTGAGTTCAAGCGCCAAGAGGAGGGTCGCCGCTTCAACAAGCATGCCACCCGCAAACGTCCACACATGGGGCGGGGTAATGATGGTGGTATCAACACCGTAACTTGCATGCCAGTAATCGTCAAAAAAGCCACCAATGGCAAGTGTAAACATTCCTGTGATAAGCATCCAAATACTCGCAGGTGCGATAAATGGGCCCAGTTTCAAATCGCTTTTTCGTTGGTTTTGATTAAAAAAACTGTTCCAGACGGTGTAGGTTCCCAGGAACATTGCAGTGGGAATGATGCCTGCAAAGATCATCAGGTGTGGAGGGGTCAGGAGTTTGTCTCGTCCAATATCGGTGTGCCATTGCAAATCCACAGCTAATCCAAACCGGGCCACGATGTGATACACACAAAGCACTACGAGGAACAAGAGGAGAAATTGATCCTCTCTTGACCTCGTTGACGCCATACCTACCGCTCCCAGTGGGCCGATGTAGATTTACCTGTTCTGTCAATGATTCTGTGGACAAATGAGCCCTCTTTACCGTGAAGCCATTGGTGGAATTCGTGCATATTTCGCCCGGAAAGCCACGTCTGGTCACCTGAGAATAGATTCCCTGATTCCTTCATTTCGAGAGGGATGAAGGATCCGTATTCCTGCGAGATGTTGGCTTTTTTTCCAGAATCAAAGTGGGTTTTCGTAACACGGTCGAGCGAGAGTTCGGCGTCATCAGATCGAATTCGTTTGAGGCAAGGCCCATCACCTTCTAACGCCACGATGGCCACGAAACAATATGGCTCATGCAGCCATTCAGTTTGTTTGTTCGGTCGCTCGTCACCAGAAGATAGGATTGCGTATTTCCCAGGCAATTGAGGCAAGAGATCACTGATCGCATCAAGGGCCACATGGGGGGAACAACTTCCATCGCTCACATCAAAAGCAAAACAATGTGAACTCGTTTGATTGAGCGTGGTGCATTTGATGTCGAGCGCGCCTTGAATGTGGGTGGCAAACGCCGGTTCAGTCCTGAAATGTTGTCGATAGACTCCACTGTGGACAATCATGGCTACATCCTTTGCATTCACTGATGCCTTTTTCATGGCCGCCTTTACCAAGTGGACAGTTGTTTTCAGCAACCGTCCCTTACCAAGTGGTGCAGCCTCCCATGCGACCATCACGACCATTGCTCGACCCCCTTCGGAAGATGGAAGTGCAACGCAAGCATTGCCAATCCAGAACCAAACGACACGAGAATTGCCGTTTCATCAGATTTTAGATGGCCGGCGTGGTGTGATAACTCAAGCAACACGCCATGGCTTGTCGAGGCAGTGTTGCCTGTGGTTTCGCTGTCATTGTGCAGGAATTTGATCGCACCAACTGATGATTCTGCAATTTTAGCACCTTTCATGACTGCTTTTGGCGTGGTTGGATGGGAATAGACATGGTCAATTGAACTCCACTCAAGGTCCATGTAGTTCATCGAACGTTGCAGGAACTCGCTGAGGTTGTCGAGAACGCCCATCTGTAATTGCTTAGCCTTTGTTCGCATTCTTGGTCCAGGGCGTTCTCGAGATGCTTCACCGATGCAGTGATTGTTGTACTGAGCAAAGGTAAACGGTTCACTGAAAATCATTCTGTTTGGTTCTGTGCTTGGCCCGACGAGGTAAGCAGCCGCTCCGTCACCAACACTCAACGATGCAATGGCTTTGTTGTGGAGCCAGAGGTTCTTGCTTTTTGCTTCATCGATCAGCGATGTGATGTGCTCGCCAGAAACAACGAGGGCGTGGCGTATCTTTCCGGCCTTGACTTTCGCTTCTGCAATCATGAGAGCCGTCATCATGCTCGAACATGCATTTGCAACATCGAATGTTTGGGCGTTATGAATCCCAAGTTCATGGGCGATGTAGGTGGCAAAACTCGGCGAGATGTGTTGATGGAGTTCAGGGGAGAGTTGACTCACCGAACAACTGATGACCAAATCGATTTCTTCTGGAGCGACAGATCCCCGTAGGAGGGCTTTCTTTCCTGCCTTCACGGCGAGTTCAAGGCTCCCCTCACCATCTCCAGCCTTTCTGTGAGCAAGGATACCTGTCAATCGTTTGAATTCGATTGAAGCCGGAAGGTCGCCAAGTTTAGCAAAAGATTCTGTGTCGACGCTCTTTTCAGGAAGGTACCCAGCGAAGGCAAGAATTTGAGCATGCTCCCCTCCTTGGTCCATGGTTAAGAATCAAATGAATTCATTAAAAACATTCAACCGGCAAACCATGTGACTTAGTCCACTTGTGGGTTCGTTTGTGTCGCAGATAGCCGTGTTGTGGTAGATGGCATATCCTCAATGGCGGTTAAGAACATCACTAAATTGGAGAACATTAGCATTGCTAAAATTGCCTCGAATGTGACGTCGTTCATTCTGAAGAATGCAAAATATGAGGCCACAAGAAGGGAGGAGGCGAGTAAATTGAACCTGTATCCCCATAGCTTCTGTTCGCTAATGAATCCTAACCCAATTGTTCCGGCAATTCCAATGGTGAAGACAATCAATCTGTCCGTGTAAGTTCCGTTTAACTCCATGAGGAGGTATTGGATGTAGATCGTGAACAACAAGAGGCCATGGAAGACAATATGGAAATTTGAAATTTTGAACTTGCCTTGCACAGGGGCCTTGACATTGAACCCCATCCATCGCATGATTGGAATTAGGTTTCCCCAAAAGACATTGGTCGTTCCAAGTGGCTTTTCTGTGCCGAATTGGACTGGTATGTCCTCTTCTTCTTTTTGAAAGGTGCCAAACATTTTGTCCCAAAGCACCAGTGTGCCACCAAAATTCTTGTCGATGTATATCTCCTGCATGCCATGATGCACCCGGTGATGGGAAGGTGTGATCATGATGTGTTCAAGGAATCCAGATTTCTTAACAATGCCATTGTGGTTATAGAATTGAATGACAATATGCGTGCTTGCAACCAACACGAAAATTTGCGTTTCGATGCCCACAATAGCCATGAAACTGTAAAACGGCAGGGCTGAAATGGAAGAAAACCAAGCGTTTCGGATGCCGAGTGAGAGGTTGAAATGTTCGCCTTCATGATGGACATTGTGTAATGCCCAAAGCACAGAAAATTTGTGGTGCATTCTGTGGAACCAATAGAATCCGAAATCCCAACAGATGAAAGCGATCACAACAGTGGCCCAATAGGGAACACCGTCAAAGAATCTGAACGGGGAATGGAGCCAGATGTAGTAGTAGCCCACGATTTCAAAACCACGGAAAATCCACATGATAAGGTGGCCAGAGTTGAGGTTGTAAATCATCTCCTTCCACGGTGCTTGCTTTTTGAGAGCGAATTTCGTGTACAATCCTTCTGAAATCATCAGGGTGATGAGGATTGTATTGACGGCCACCAATTCACTCGAAATGTCCATTGTATCACCATGGCCGCAAGAGGCGTTCAGTATTGTATGTCGAGCCTTTGGCTCCTTTGATTGTTTTGCCGGCAATTATTGGGTTGCGGCACGAATGACTGGCGCTTTGTTGCAGGTAGTGCAACTTCACTCTTCTTCATTCCATTGCAGAAAATGTTCTTCATCGCCTTCTTCAATCAATCCAAGATCCTCTAAATGGGACTCAAAATCAGGGAGGTTGTGCTTCCAGCCACCAGGGAGCTTTGTGTTGTCTTCAATGATTTTCAGCATACGCTCTTGCCATGCCTTTGGCTTGCGTTGCATGATGTAGACATAGAGGACTGAGGTCCGTATGTCTTCAGATATGACGACATAACCACTCGATGCTTCGAAATTCATTGCTCGCAATAGATTGAACGCTGGTCGATTGACCCTCCTGAAGATGCGGCGACTGAACCGCATTCCAATCAACACTGTTGCGAAAATCATCAAGGTCGTAAGGCAGAATCCGCCCCATCCTTGTTCGACAAATCGATTTGAGAACAGGACCTCGATCAACAGGATTGGAACCGTTGTGGTCATGAAGAGAAAACTCTCGGAAACTGGAGGCTTCCTCATTTTCAATTCAATCGCACCCCAGCCATTGTGGTGCTTTTCCCAGGGCTTGAAGAATTCTCGTTCGTCTTGCATTGAAGCGGCCGTGACCATGCCGTGAAGTTGGCTAATCTTTGCGTACTGTTGCCCACTGACGTCCATGTTCTCGTCGGTGATGGCTTCGAGTCTGTACCGTGCTTCTGTGTAAAGTCCCATATCGGCAAGCAACGTGGCTTGTTCGACCAAAGGTGTTACTTCCATCGGCATGTGGTGACGGAGTTGTTGCCACCAATCAAGTGCTTCATCCAGCAATCCGAGTTCATCGCTCAACAATCGCCCTCCAAGGAACCACATTGCAGTTCGTGCAGGGTCAATGGCGATGATTTTCTTGACAGCTGACAGTGATTGAGCTGTTTGTTTCAGAGTTGGCTTCTCGCCCTTTGGAGGTAAGGCTGCCTCAGCGCATAATTGCCATGCATCGACATGCATGGGGTCTTCTTTAACAGCAAGGCGAGCAGATTCGTACGCTTCCTCGAGGTTTCCAAGGTCGTAGGCTTCAACTGCATCGAGGTAGTGTTCTTCAGCGCCCATTTGACACAACCTCGTTACGAATTCAATCTTCTCGATCTCGACCCATCAAATCACGAGGTGGTCGGTTGTGAGCATGACCGGATCCTTTTCCACGAGCCTTTCGGAATTCCCGAGGTTCACGTTGTTCACGAGGTTCACGGCGAGGAGGTCGGCTGTCGCCACCGCTTTGGTCGCCACCACGTCGGTCGTCGCCACCACGTCGGTCGTCGCCACCACGTCGGTCGTCGCCACCACGTCGGTCATTGCCGCCAAATCTGCTGCCGCCACTACGGTCGCCACCGCGTCGGTCGTCGCCACCACGTCGGTCATTACCGCCAAATCTGCTGCCGCCGCTACGGTCGCCACCGCGTCGGTCATTGCCACCGCGTCGGTCATTGCCGCCAAATCTGCTACCGCCACTACGGTCGCCACCACGTCGGTCATTGCCGCCACTACGGTCACCACCACGCCGATCGTCTCGACGAGGACGGGATTGACCGCCGCTTCGGGGTAATCCACATCGGTTGCATTCCTGACGGAATGCGAAATTTGAGTTGTTGCATTGAGGGCAATCCCAATCGTTGTCGTTGAAGACTTCTCCACTGCGTCGGTCGTTTCCTCTTCGGTCGCCACCACGTCGGTCGTCGCCACCTCTTCGGTCGCCACCACGTC
>ERZ1049444.942-NODE-942-length-23883-cov-4.805355_pt1 | contig 23883 bp, 18 predicted proteins | sample MGYA00383101_ERZ1049444 | MGnify/ENA primary metagenome ERZ1049444 (study PRJEB29581, sample SAMEA5548371) | metagenome | biome: marine; feature: coastal; material: water | depth 50 m | study: Short-term variability in the microbial, nano- and picoplankton...
CACTCCACCACAGGCCAGTAGTCCTTCTTTGATACTCGTCTCCGAAGGTACGCCAGTGAGGTTGGAACGAGAACACCCAATGCCTGAAAGGGATGTATCAGATACCCAATGAGGTGATTATGATGCCCACCGAAGCGGTAGGTTCGAGTTTCATCTTCTGGACCATGGTTGTAACGATGATGATTGCCGATATGAGAAGGGAAGAACACATAGGATGGAATGCCTTGGAGAACACTGAGTAAAGCATCAGTAAGTCGGTTGAGAGGTTTGAAGGTCCACATTCTCAAATGCGTATGATTGTGTTGGACCACGGCGAGACCAACAGATAAAACCAACATGATGAGATACAGAACCCAGTGGATTCCGTTCAACCACTGCCATGCAATCAGCGATGGATAGAGTGCCATGTAGACCAACGACTGAAGGTCCGACCAACGAACCAGCATCATCAATTCTCCAATCCGAGGTTGTTTCGCATGTTCTCAAGATGTGCGTGGACATGCTCCACAAAAAAACCGTGCATCAAAAAGCGGTATGAGAGCCCTGTGGGCCCAACAAGAATCATGGGGAACCGGTTGTATGCTATGTCTGCAAAATGCGTGGCTCCCACGATATCGTCAATAAGAAGGCCAACAGAATGGTCGAATTGGAACGAGTTGATGGCTGCTTCGTACTCCTTGGCAGTCAGCCAAAAGCAAAACGAGGTTTTGAACAGTTCATGAGCGGTTTCAAAATCCAAAAATTGTGTCCATTTCTTCCGTTGGGTCCCGTAGTCGACTTGAACGGATCGCCAGTTTGTCCATGAGAGTTCTTTCTCCTCGATGGGCCAAAGTGAGCGGTCGGGTTCCTCAAGGTCCCTCATCGTCATCAAAACGCCTTGGTCGTGATGAACGAAGGTCTGTACCATCAAATCCCGTATCATCTTCGGATAAATGAGAACCGGTTCTACATTGTCCTTACCGGAATTATCAATCACAAAGTTGAGCAAATTGCTTTCAGCTTGAAAATGTCTCAAGATGAGAACATTTGCTTCCGGACGAACAAAGTATTTCATGAAAAAACAGATTTGCCACTGCAAGAACCCGTGGGCTTTCCATTGAATTGGGATAAGGCGCTTGACGTAATAGGTAATATGAAGAAGAAGAGTAAGAATGATCCGAAGGGTTGGTAAGACAATGATTCGGAGTGGATTTTTTAGGTCCTTAAGCCAAAACTCCTTAGCAACATCGTCCAGTGGTAGACTCTTGTCACCAGTAAGGGCATCAGAAAGCGTAGCGGGCATTCTACCGTGGTTCTGAGACATCAGTTTTGCACGCTTACGCTCCATCCGGCGCTCTTTTCGGCTAAGGGGGGCATTATTCAAGCTCATGTTCGACTTCCTCCAATTGCAGTCGGTACAAGCGTGCAACGACTCGAGATGTTTTGATGATTGAACGAACGGTTGGGCCATCCACACACACTTCGTCCAGCATGTCGTAAAAGCGCTCCATGTGGTCACCATCATTGTGCCCGTGATAGGTCATAAAACGGGTAGAATCCTCTCCAAGGCCTGTCAACTCCTGAATGCGTTCAGCCCATGAACGAGCCATCTTTTCTCCGAGCCCTTCAATAATCCACATCGCTCCAAGCAGGTCAACCGGATTGGGACGAGATGAACGGTGCATCAAGAATCCATGAAGGGCTTCAGAGCCGACGTTTCGCTCCATTCCCAAAATATCATTCAAATCCCCACCAGAGGCTACGTAATCCTTTTCCAACAACTCGTAATCACGGTGCTCATCAACAGCATGGCTGATGATGGTTGAACGGATTTCTGCATGATTACGGTCAAAACTACTTGCTGTTCGTGTGATCCATCGTGAACCTTCAATCACTTGTTGACGAAGGTTTCTCAACAAACAGAGATGGTCTTCAATGGTATATGTCCCTAAATCAATACGGCGAAGGAGTGGAACCGTTGAAAGGTCTCGCTCAAAACCCAGCCAAACTCGTAAGAGTTGTTGCAAGCAACGTTGAGCATGAGGATTCAATTCTCTTCCCCTCTCTGAAATCAAGGGTTTAGTGTTGGCTGAACTACCGTCAATTGCTATTTCTCCATCGTTCATGATTTCACCGCCGTGAGTTGCATGTATGTTGTGTTAAATCGTCCGCTTTCAGGAACAAAGCAAAGAACTGTATCTCCTTCATTGAGGGTGACATCATCGGTCCTAAGAAATTCATCGATCATGATGAATAATGAGGCAGCCCCTGTATTTCCACGGGTGTAAAGGTTGGTCCACCAACGGTCTTCAGGAATGCCCACGCCAGCAGCGTCGAGCAAATCCAAGATCTTGTCCCTAAAATGGTGGCTGGAATAATGACACAAGAAATGGTCGATTTCTCCGGGGATGCTGATTCCATCCTCAACGAGTCGAAGGTATCCATCAACACCCATACGAACGATGTTATCGAGCAAACGAACTTCTTGCCGAAGAAGGAGGGCTCCGGCTTTCTCAGCCTCACCATAGGTATCGTAATCCTGCCAGGTTCGCTCATCATCGGGAAGTCCTGCTGAACCGACACTCATGCATGTTGGAAGAGCGTGGGCATGTGAGAATCCGTGAATCCAATCAATTTTGAAACTGAATCCCTTTGGTGCAGGCTTATCTTGCAAAAGTAAGGCTCCAGCCCCATCAGAAAGCATCCATCGGAGGAATTCAGTATTGAAGTCAATGCGTTTTGAAGCGTATGTGGATTCAGTAGCAGCCTCATACCGTTGCTTCTTGAGAAGGCGGCTTGAGAGTTCGCTTGAAACCACTACTGCTGCTTCGTGGTCGCCCAAGCGAAGACTGTTCCATGCCGCCTTTAGGGCCATCATGGATGAAGAACAAATCCCATGCGTGGTCAAAATTTCTATCGCTGGAAGGCCCAATTCTGCTTGGACCATACTCGCCATGCCAGGGGCGGGAAGGTCGCCTTGAGTAGAAGCAACGGCAAGCATTCCAACCTTATCACGGGTTAGAAATGCTCTGTCCAAACATTGCTCTGCAGCATTTGAGGCCATTTCCGTATTGCTATGAGTTGTTTTTTGATTCTCATCAATGGCATAGTGGCGGGTTTCAATTTTATTCGCTTTTTGGATTTGAACGCGAAGGGAGGAAGGTTTCCCATGGACTGCACCCAAGATGCCTTCAACTTCACCAACTGAGATTGGAGGGCCCGGTAGAAAGGCACCCGTGCTGGTAATGTAAACCGTCATGCATCCACCTGAGGATTTCCATGCTTCTTTTGGTAGGAATAACAGCGCCACCACTCCTGCATGTAAGGAAATACGACGAAAATGGCCATGAGTACCATGTAGAAGGTTGCATAATTACCGGAGTTCCCAAGGGGTTCCTTTCTCCACTCAACACCAAACCCTCCACTCCAATTGAGGGTGGCCGTGTCGAGGAACACCTCCCACTTACGTACAATAATCAGCAGAATGAGGAAGAACGGAAGGGTGGCCAAATAGTTGTGAGCATGAACTTCCCAAATTGAGATTTCACGTTTACCGGTTGCAAAATGGACATCATAGTGTGCAACAACTTCGTGAGCAATAAGGGCAGCAAAACAAAGCAACATGATGAGGACATTGACTTCAAAAAGAAGCGAAAGGACGAGGGGGATGCAAATTTGGACTCCCATGAGGCAGTGGATATATGCTTCCTTCAATCCAGAGGTCTTTTCAATCTCGGTCTTTCGGTGGCACCACCAGTCAAGCATCCCAGCGATTCCCCAAAGAGGAAGAAGGACGTACAAAATAACATTGAGGACTAAGGTTGCTTCATCCATTGTCATGCCTCAAGCAGGCTATGAAGGTTCAACAATTAAAGGAATCTCCGGCGCGAGGAGCCTTAGGAAGAGGTTCAGTCTAACTTCAAGAGCCACACATCAGGCAGTCATCGGGAGTATCGAGACTGCATGCAATTGCTTCAAGGCTGTCAACATCTTCTGCACGCTCAGCAAGTCCACCGACAGTTTGGTCGTCTTTGGACTTGGACTCAAGAGTGAACTGAATAGCGTCGGCGGCTGCCTTTGTTCGCAGATAGTACATTCCGGTCTTCAGACCTTGCTTCCATCCGTAGAAGTGCATTGAGGTAACCTTTGCAGGATTTGCATCAACCATGTGGATGTTCAACGATTGGCTTTGGTCAATGTATGCGCCACGGTCAGCAGCCATGTCCAAGACGTGGCGTTGACTGATTTCCCATGTGGTTTTGTAGAGGTTGCGGATCGCCTCAGGGATATTTGTAATCGCTTGTATGGAGCCCTTGTGTCGCAAGATTTCGTTCTTCATTTCAATACTCCAAAGGTCTTCCTTGATGAGGTCTCGAACCAAATGTCGGTTGAGAACAACGAACTCTCCAGAGAGAGTGCGGCGGACGTAGAGGTTGGAGGTGAACGCCTCAAAGCATTCGTTGTTTCCGAGAATTTGGGAGGTTGAGGCTGTGGGCATTGGAGCAACCAAGAGGGAGTTACGCATTCCATGTTCCACGATCTCTTCCTTGAGTGAACCCCAATCCCAGCGGCCACTGTGTTCGTTCATGCCCCACAAGTCAAATTGCAGGACACCTTTGCTGGCGGGTGAACCCTTGAAAGTTGAGTAAGGTCCTTCTGCAATTGCAGCATCTTTCGAAGCAGTGCAGGCAGCGTAGTAAATCGTCTCAAAAATTTCTTTGTTCAATGAGCGAGCTTCGGGCCCGTCGAAATTCATCTTTAGCATAGCAAAGGTGTCAGCAAGTCCTTGTACGCCCAGTCCAATCGGACGGTGACGCATGTTAGAATTACGGGCTTCTTCAACCGGATAGTAATTGACATCAATGACACGGTTCAGATTGCCTGTAGCGTGATACGTAACGTCGTAGAGTTTCTGGTGGTCGAATTCTCCACTGCTCATGTTCACGAACTTGGGCAAGGCAATTGAGGCGAGGTTGCAGACAGCAACTTCGTCCTTTGCGGTGTATTCCATGATTTCAGTGCATAGGTTTGAGGAGCGGATGGTTCCAAGGTTCTTCTGATTGGACTTGTTGTTTGCTGCATCCTTGTAAAGCATGTAGGGCGTACCTGTTTCAATTTGGGATTCAACGATTTTGTCCCAAATGGTTCGTGCAGGAACCGTTTCACGGGCGAGGCCTCTTCGCTCTAAATCTTCGAACATTGCCTTGAATTCATCACCGTAGACATCTTGCAAACCGGGGCATTCATTCGGACAGAAGAATGACCAGTCGGCGTTCTGCTCGACCCGTTCCATGAACAAGTCTGGAGTCCACATTGCGTAGAACAGGTCACGAGCTCGGAGTTCTTCCTTTCCGTGGTTCTTCTTGAGGTCCAAAAATTGCAGGATATCAGGGTGCCATGGTTCAAGGTAAATTGCGATAGAACCCTTACGCTTGCCGCCGCCTTGGTCAACGTAGCGCGCTGTGTCGTTGAAAACTCGTAGCATCGGTACGATTCCGTTGGAGGTTCCGTTCGTGCCCTTGATGTACGAACCTTTTGAGCGCACATGATGGATGGACAATCCAATTCCTCCAGCAGATTTGGAGATCAAAGCACACTGCTTGAGAGTGTCATAGATTCCGTCCAATGAATCGTCTTGCATGGTGAGCAAAAAGCAGGATGACATTTGAGGCATCGGTGTTCCGGAATTGAACAATGTTGGCGTTGCGTGCGTGAAGTAGCCTTGACTCATGAGGTCATATGTTTCGAGGGCTTTTGGAATGTTGTTATGGTGGATTCCAACGGAAACTCGCATCAGCATGTGTTGAGGGCGTTCTGCAATTTCGCCGTCCAAGCGAAGGAGGTACGAGCGTTCCAGGGTCTTGAAGCCAAAGTAGTCGTAATTGTTGTCTCGAGAATAATCAATGTGGTTGTTCAAAACGTCTGCATGCTCCATGATCACGTCAAACACTTCTTCCGAGATCAACGGTGCGTGCTTTCGGGATTCCGGGTCGATGTACTCACGCAGGTCGGTGATTACATCGGTGAAACTATCTTTGGTTGCACGGTGCAAATCGTCCACACAAATACGGGCTGCTAAGCGGCTGTATTCAGGGTGATGGGAAGCCAATGATGCGGCTGTTTCAGCTGCAAGTTGGTCAAGTTCACGAGTGGTCACACCATCGTACAGGCCTTCGATGGTGAGCTTGGTAACGTGTCCTGGGTCTACCCATTTTGAGTTCAATCCTTCAGAGAGTGTTGTTAACTTTTCGAGGATAGCATCAAAGCGCACATCCTCTCTTTCGCCTTTCCTGTTTACTACTTGCATGGCCATGTATATTTCCTCCAGATTCGGTGAATGTGATTGCGTGGTAAGTTCCTTTGTTCGCGTACGGTTCAAAAGTCTTCGTCAACAGAGAACCGCTGTTGAACGCTTCCAAGAGACGAGCCATCCATAACACCAGCTTTCTGGTATTCTGCAACTCTCTTCTCAAAGAAATTGGTTTTTCCTTGCATGGAAATCATTTCCATCCACGGGAACGGGTTCGATGCTTCGTAGATCTTGGAACAGTTCAATGAAACGAGCAGACGGTCTGCGACGAATTTGACGTATTGTTCCATCAAGTCTGCATTCATGCCGATGAGGTTCACCGGCAGTGCCTTGGTGACGAATTCAATTTCAATTTCAACTGCTTCAGCAATGATACGGCGAATGACGTTTTCACCAGCACCACGCAACAACTTGTTGTGAAGCAGGCAAGCGAAGTCACAGTGTAGGCCTTCATCACGAGAAATCAATTCGTTTGAAAAGGTAAGGCCGGGCATAAGTCCTCGCTTCTTGAGCCAGAAAATTGCACAGAATGAACCGGAGAAGAAAATTCCCTCAACAGCAGCAAACGCAACCAAGCGCTCAGCGAAGGAGCCTCGCTTTCGAGAAAGCCAACGCATGGCCCATTCCCCTTTCTTTTGAACCGACGGGACGGTCTCCAGTGCCTTGAACAGGTGGTTCTTTTCTTGGTCATCGTTGATGTAGGTATCAATGAGAAGCGAATAGGTTTCAGCGTGGATGTTTTCCATCATGATCTGGAAACCATAGAAAGCTCGGGCCTCGGGCCAGCATACTTCATTGGAGAAGTTCATCACCAAGTTTTCGTTGACAATGCCGTCGCTGGCTGCAAAGAACGCAAGAATGTGTTTGAGGAAATGTTGTTCACCTTCGTTGAGGTTCTTCCAATCTTTGAGGTCTTCAGCAAGGTCAATCTCTTCCGCAGTCCAAAACGATGCTTGTTCCATTTTGTACATTTCCCAAATGTCGTCGTGCTGGATGGGGAACAGAACGAATCGATCCAGGTTTTCTTGAAGCATGGGCTCAAGATGTTCTTTCGTAAAATCGACGTCTACTCCCTCATCTTTGCTGTGTTCTATGACCATGACATGTTCCCCCCGGCTGTTTGTCTCGCGCTGGATTTTGTTTGCCCTCCTATAACGCCTATAATGATACCCCCCGCGAAGGCATAGAGTAGATGCGTTTCGCGACCCTTCACCACCCCATCGTACGATTGAGCAGTGCATCGTTTAGCATATTTGGCCAGGAATGATATAAAACCCCTAAAAGAATCTAAAATTATCGTAAAATCACCTCTATTTCCACTGCAGATGCATGTGGGTAGAATCTTACATCATCCCAACAGTCAAAAAGCGATGTATTGTCACCGTGTCTATGGAGCAGATTCCTCTAACCGTACAATTCGCCCGACTCGATGAAGGCGCCATCTTGCCGACCCAAGGTTCAGCCTTGGCCGCAGGATGGGACATGTATGCGTTGGAAGACACTGTCATCCCCAAAGGCTCGTCTGTCCTCATCCGCACGGGTTGGGCAGCAGCAATCCCTGAGGGATGGGAGGGGCAATTGCGTTGCCGCTCTTCATTGGGCAAGAAAGGGATGATCATGCCCAATGGAATCGGCACCATAGACGCTGACTATCGCGGTGAATTGATGGTCCTTGCAACCTGGATTGGTCAAGGCGACTCGTTCTCAATTGCAGCAGGGGAACGTGTTGCTCAGATGCTTTTCGCCCAAGTCCCAAAGGTAACATTGGTTGAAACAACCATCGACCAGTTGACGGATACCGAACGAGGAACAGGCGGTTTCGGCTCTTCTGGTAAGTATTGAGGCAGTCCATGAGAGGCGACGATTATGGTTGACATTCGAGAACTCGGCGTTGTTCAGTACGAGGATGGATTGAAACTGATGAAATCATTGCAAGCACAGCGCATCAGCGACGAAATCCCAGATACGTTGCTCATCCTTGAGCACCAAGAAGTGGTCACGGTCGGTCCACGCGCCCGGAACGATGGCATTCGACCACCAGAGGACTATTCCACCCAAGCCGTAGACCGTGGCGGTGGCTTAACGTGGCACGGCCCAGGACAAATTGTCTGCTACCCCGTATTCAAATGGGGTCTTCGCGAACAAGAAGCATCGGTTGCTGAAATCATTACCAAGATTGAGCAGTGGGTGATCGACGCCCTTGGGATGTTGAACATCAACGGCGAACGCGACCATCGGATGCAGGGAGTATGGGTGGATGGACACAAAATTTGCAGCATAGGATTGTCATTCCTGCGCTGGGTTAGTCGGCATGGATTCACCGTCAATGTCAACACGCCTCCCGGAAGGGTGGAAGCGGTAGCTGGGTGTGGACTCACTGCAGACACTACAACTTCTCTAGCAAATCTCGGATACGAAGTTGATGCCCAGGCGGTCAAACAAGCATTGCTCGATGCGATGCAATTCGGGCCCGTCACTGATTCTTGAGGTAATCCTCGCCGTACCATGCCCATTGGTCAAGCGTCCAACCGGCAGGCAATCCTTCAGCAGGCACGGGTGGACCAGCAGGGGTCACTGCCGGGACCACTGGGGCTGCAAGTGGAACTACTGGCTTCATCATCATCGGTTGTAAATCATGAGGCTGTAGATTGATGGACGATTCGTTTTGGTTGCGTCGCTGAACCGCATAGCCAAGAACAATTACCGCCATAACACAAAGAATGCCTATTATGAGGAACAACTGATTGCTTGAAGAGGAATCTTCAGCGGATGCAAACCGAGATGCATCCTTAGGATACGAATCACCGGAATCGGACCAACCGTCTCCATCACCATCGACGCAGCCGACACGGTCTTCTGTTGATGTCCCAGGGACCTCTGGGCAATCGTCAGAAAGGTTCGTACCTTCTTGGTCAGGGTATCCATCGCCATCGGCGTCAGACCAGAAGCGCTCGTCATCGGGGAAGGCGTCAAGGAATCCAGCCCATCCGTCACCGTCTGGGTCAGGGCAGCCGAAGCGTTCCATATCGGAAGTACCGTAAACTTCAACACAGCTGTCTGGATTTGTACCTGTTGCTGAGTCCCCAAAACCGTCTCCATCTGCATCGGAATGTTGTGTTGCGTCTTCGGGGAAGGCATCGTTAGCATCCGACCATCCGTCGCCGTCCGAGTCAAGACAACCTAAACGGTCTTCTGTGGAAGTTCCTGCGTTCAAAGGACAAGCGTCGCTTTCGAATCCATCCGAAGCATCACCGTATCCGTCTCCGTCTTGGTCAGAATGTTGTGTTGAGTCGCTGGGGAATGCATCTGCTCCGTTTGCTACAGTCCATCCATCATCTGAATCCGACCAGCCATCTCCGTCTGAATCAACACATCCATGGCGGTCTTGATTGGACGTACCTTGGACCAAAATGCATTGGTCGCCTTGCTCAGCGTTGGAGTTGTCTCCGAAACCATCACCGTCGCTGTCAATCCATTGAGTGCCATCGACCGGGAAAACGTCTACGTTATCGCCGTAGCCGTCACCATCATAATCAGAACAGCCAATGCTTGCCCCAAGTGAACTTGAACCCGCATCGTTTGGGCAGTCATCGATGTCATCTGAAAAACCATCGTTATCGTCGTCCGTGTCTTCAGTTGAATCTTCACATCCATCACGGTCAACGTCATTTCCTACAAAGGAAACGAACGATGGTGAACTTTGAGGGCAGAGGTCGGTTCCTGCGGTTGAGAGAGAACAAACCCAATCGCTACTGGAATTATCTGCATCACAGATTCGGTCATAATCTTCCTCTGCATCCCTGCAGCCATCCTCGTCGTAATCTGTAGCGGTCAATGAACTCCAGCCGAGGTCACCCGTCGGACAAAAGTCAGATGAATCGTAAATTCCGTCGTTATCATCATCCGAATCTTCGGTCAAATCTGCACAACCGTCTGAATCGTGGTCCGTTAAGGCCGTAGACACCCATGAGAGATTGCCCAGAGCGCATTCATCATCAACGTCCAGGAGCCCATCGTCATCATCATCGTCATCGCATGCATCTCCGAGCAAATCCCCATCGTGGTTGGCTTGGTTAGCATTCGGTATCATTGGACAATTGTCAACTTGGTCGCCGACGCCGTCTCCATCTTCGTCCATGTAAGGGTCAATGCGAACGACTTCATCTTGCCCGAAGTCAACGTAGTACAAATGGCCGTTAGGACCGATCTCAAGACCCATGATGGATGTGGCTGAGGTTTGAATGGAGTCGGTCTCTGAGGCCGACTTACCGTTTGAACTCAATTCGTATGCGACAATTTGACCGTTGCCGTATTCAGAAACAAAGAGTTGGTCGTCGTCAAGAACAATCCCCGACGGCATGTTGAGCCCAGTTGCGAGTACGCCCCATTCCATTCCGGTAATGGACGAGTACTCCTGCAACGGTTCCATACGAGATGAATCACTCATGATGTTTTGAGTGCTGATTGAAGAATCATCGGTGTTGACCCACAACACTCTGTTTGCCCCTGGGTCTGCAATGTAAAGAATTCCTGAATCGTCATCAAGAATCATGTGGCCAGGAACGCCCATGATGTGCGTGAGTTGTATCTCAGAGTACCGACGAACGATAGCATCAGAGTGGTCGTCTCGACCGGTATCGTGGTCGTCTTGGAAATCATAGTACACCAATTCACCGTAGTACCCATCGTTGTACCAATAGGCATTGTCGGAATCGTGAGCGATTCCAACGCCGTAAGGTGATTCGTGATTCATGTCAATGTGACTGCCGAGAAGCCCGTTTCCGTTGTTTTGGTTTTCAACTGCAAAGTGGCTGAGCGAGGATGGCCACAGGGTTGGCCCCATGAAATTGTTCGGAGAGGCTTGGCCGCAGAAGGTATTGGCCGTTTCTTGGGCTGAACCCCACTGCCAGTCAAATTCAGGGTGATAAGCGCCGAATGCAATGGCGCTGACTTCTTCCAAGAAGTGGTTTCGATTGGAATCTCGGCGGTTCTGGGAAGTTTGGTCTTCAAGTCCTGTATTTTCTACGATGGTGATGCTGTCGGTGTACTGATTCGCAATCCAGAGTTCGTTGGCTCGTCCGGGGTGGAATTCAAGATCTCTAGGATTTGAAAGAGCGTCCGAGGAATCAGCGATGACGATTTCGTCAAAGCCCATTCCAAATTGCTCCACCATGACGGCTTCTCTGGCTGCCGTAGCGAATGAAGGAATTGAAAACAAGAGAATACCGAGCATAAAAAGCGCTACTTGCTTCTTGGCCATACATCGCCCAAACGGAATGAGCATTTCATACCTTGTCATACCGGTATGTTATTTGCACAGACAAGAACATAACTTCGGAGCAGATACATGCGCCAAAATTGGAGGACTTCAAGAAATAAAACATCATGGAAGCCTTTGTTCATGACCTTATGCGGCAGGGTGTAATTTCTGGTTTTCTGCCAGAGTGTGACTGACCCATTCAAAGGTTAACTGGTCCTTATCCTTCTCTTCTTCACTGCGACGTTTGAGATTGTTCATCGCCATCTTCATGCGGAAATTCCCTTCAAAGGCAGGGGCGTGACGAGCGAGGTATGCCCAATAGAGCCGTGTCATTGGGCAGGTTTTCTTTGGATGGAACTCACAGGATTTGCAGTGGTCGCTCATTCTGTTGATGTAAGCAGAACCCGCAACATAGGGTTTCGTCATCATGGCGTCCCCAAGCGCAAACGTACCCATTCCGAGTACATTCGGCTCTACGACCCAATCATAAGCGTCAACGAAAGCAGCATGAAACCAATCGGTCAATTCCCGAGGGTTAACATCCAACAAGTTCCCAATATTGCTCAATACCATCAACCGAGGAATGTGGTGGGTCCAACCTTCTTCAATCACAGATTGAACCGACGAGTCAAGACATTGCATCCCGCTGTCTCCTTTCCAATACGCTTCCGGAAGGGCCTGCATTTGATTGAGATGGTTCGGATGTTCCTCCTCATCAGGCATGGCTTCGGCCATCCATGAAAACGTCCGGTTCGAAGGCGTTCGTTGAACGGCAAGCGTGCGGAACCCATCGGTGACTTCGTGGATATGATGGACGTATTCCCTCCAAATCAATTGTCGCAAGAATCCTTCTGTACTGTTCAACGGGGCATCCGTTTCCAAAACGGCTTGTACCAAATCACCTGGCATCATCCTGTGAAGGTTCAGGAGGGAAGCCAGACGTGAGTGAAAAAGTCCACGACTTTTGTCCGTCATCGCATCTTCGTAACGTCCAAACCAGGGCATGCACTTCATTCCAAAAGCGAGGGCAGTAGCGATATCTTCTGCAGTAGTCGGCAGTTGTGACATGTCCAACACCCCTGGGTGTGAAGAAAATTCTGTGTTGACCAATCGTTCTACTTCAAGATCAATTTCATCGGACTCATACTGCGGAGGTTCTGGAGGAAGGGGGTCGCCCTTCCATGGAAATCGGTTTTCGGAATCAAAACTGTACTTCCCCCCTACTGGTTTTCCCATTTCCATTAACCATCCGGTTTCATGACGTACTTTACGGTAAAAACGATCCATGCGAAACGGTGGATTGGAACCCACGCTTTGTTCAAACCATGATGGTTTAGTCAGCCACCCAATGTGCCGGTGAAGCACGACATTCCCCCGTTCAACCAAAGGTTGTATCTCCTTTCGCAGTTCCAACTCTGCGTGCACAATTGCGTTTACGGGTCCGTGACGGTCGATGTGTTCGCCCAACGCATCTGCGTAGGTGCCGTTTGTTGTGAGGTACCGAACTGGTCTTCCAGTGTCTTGAACTTCAATGGCGAAATGCCGTTGCGATGAAAGCAGCAACGCAAGCTTTTGTTTGTGATAGGGGCGTTTGTTCCCTTTTGCAGACGATTCGATCAAGACAACACCGTAGTGCAGCCCATCAGGTTCGACATCGTTCACGAAACTGAGATTGAGTTGGTCATAGGATAGCCACAGCCAACCGTCTACCGGAGTCGACTCATGAGGGACGAGGGCAGATGCAAAAGTGCCGCTACCGGCCTCCAGAGTAGAAACAACGGCTTGGCTCACAGTCGGAATGACTCATTTGAGGTCATAAAGCACTGCTTTTAACCAGTCAGTAATGGACGGTTAGTTTCCTTGGCTCCAGTGTTTCTTCAATTCGAGCCCGCATGGCAGCAGCCTCCATTGTCGCTCCACGCATGGTCGTCACGAACGGGATGTTCAATTCAACCGCAAGGCGGCGCATCATGTTACCATCACGAACGGCGCCACCGGAGATGGTAGGGACGTTGACGATAAAGGAAACTTTGCCTTGCCTCATCAAATCTAAGGCGTCAGGATGTTCTCCTTCTGCGATTCTATAGACTGTTTCGACAGGGAGGCCATGGCGGCGAAGGGCGTCAGATGTACCGCCTGTAGCGTACAATGTGAATCCCAGTTCTACCAACTCACGAGCAACTGGAACAAGGCTCTCTTTGTCCTCATCTCGAACGGTGAGGTATGCACCACCTGATGTAGCAACCGGAATTTCAGTGGCCAAGCGAGCCTTGAGATAAGCCAAATCAGCTCGCTCATCCGAACCATAGACTTCTCCGGTTGATTTCATTTCGGGACCTGGAGCAGGGTCCAATCCACGAAGTTTGATGAAGGGGAACACCGGTGCTTTTACACAAACTTGACCCGTTGTCCTGCGAGGGATGGTTTGGGAAGAGAGCGATTGCCCGATGGTGACCCTTGCAGCGATACGGGCAAGAGGCAAACCCGATGATTTAGCAACAAATGGAACCGTCCTTGATGACCGTGGATTGACTTCTAACACATAGAGGTCATCTCCCTGAATTGCAAATTGAATGTTAAAGCAACCTTTGATGTTTAACCCCAAACCGATGATCTTTGTTTGTTCAGTGACCCGTTTGAGCATCTCCTCAGATATGTTTTGAGTCGGAATGAAACAGGTTGAGTCGCCTGAATGGATACCGGCCTCTTCCAAATGCTCCATAATGGCTCCAACCAAAACCTCCTCGCCGTCTGCAGCTGCATCAACGTCCAATTCAGTGGCATGGCCCAGGTATTCATCAACCAGCAGTGGTTTGTCTGGAGCTAAATATGCGTCCCTGAGGTACCCGTCCAATTGCTGTTGATTGGATAAAATCTCCATTCCACGCCCTCCGAGAACATAGGAAGGTCGAACCAATACAGGATAGCCAATTTCTTCTACGGCTGCTCGCAAATCATCAGCCGTTGTACCCGTTGCACCGCGAGGCATTTTGAGTCCGCTGCGTGAAGCAAATGCTTCAAACCGTTCTCGGTCGCTTGCTTCGTCAATAGCGTCACAAGAAGTCCCCATAATACTGAGTTCCAATCCCTTGAGCCGGAGGTCTGGCAAACGCTGCTCCAGAGGCATAGCGAGATTGATGGCGGTTTGCCCTCCAAACTGAAGAAGAATACCATGAGCACGTTCCCGCAGGAGAATCTCACTCACGTACTCCAAGGTTAACGGGTCAAAATAAAGTCGGTCGGAGGTATCAAAGTCAGTAGAAACCGTTTCGGGATTGTTGTTGATGATGATGGCATCTTTACCCGCTTCACGAATGGCTTTCACTGCGTGAACACATCCGTAGTCAAACTCAATGCCTTGTCCAATGCGAATTGGGCCACTTCCGATGGTCACCAATCGGTCTTTTGTCCGTTCTTCCAGATTCGGCAAGAGGTCGATGCCAGGAGAGCCAAACGGCTCGTAGGTGGAATAATAGTACGGCGTTTTAGCAGCAAATTCGGCAGCGCACGAATCCACCATTCGGTAGATTGGATGAAGGCTCAATTCGTGTCGACGCTGCATCACAGCACGCTCGCCTTGCCCAGCAGCCAGCGACTTCAGCCCTTCTGGAGGGAATCCCGCCAGAGCATCGGCAATGTGAGCATCGCTGAATCCGTGACTCTTCCAGCGGCGCAGTTCCTTCTCGGTCAATTCCGTTGGAGAGACGCCTCGGGCGGTGATCTCAGCTTCCATTTGAGCCAGTCGTTCAAATCCGTAGAGGAACCAACGCGTGATGCGTGTAATCTCATGAACGCGTTCAACGCCCCATCCTCTCCGAAGCGCTTCAAGAACAGCACCCATTCTTCGGTCTGTAGCGATTCTGCACCAATCCACAAGAGTGCTGTCGGGGAGGGCCTCATGGGCACGTTCTGACATACCTTCTCCTTCGGATTCGTCTGCTCTTGTTAAGGGGCGGGGATGCGCACAACCCTGTTCAAGGGAAGCCCAAGCCTTGAGGAAAGCCTCTTCGAAGTTCCGACCGATGGCCATGACTTCACCGGTTGATTTCATCGAGGTACCAAGTGTGCGGTCTGCAGTTCTGAATTTGTCAAAGGGCCACCTTGGGATCTTGACAACACAATAATCCAATGTCGGTTCAAAGGCTGCAGTAGTACCGTCGCCTGTAATCGGATTTGGAAGTTCATCCAAAGTGTATCCAACAGCAATTTTAGCCGCCATACGAGCAATTGGATATCCGGTAGCTTTTGACGCCAATGCCGATGAACGTGACACACGAGGGTTGACTTCTATGACACGAATTTCTCCGGTAAATTGATTGAAGGCAAACTGAACGTTACAGCCACCTTTGATGTTCAAAGCACGAATCAAGGCCAGCGCTTGGTTTCGCAAGCGTTGATGGTCAGCATCGCTGAAAGATTGGAGCGGGGCCACAACGGTTGACTCCCCAGTATGAACGCCCATGGGGTCAATGTTTTCCATGGTACAAACAATGGTCGCGTTGTCTGCTGCATCCCGCATAACTTCGTATTCAAGTTCCTGCCATCCCAAAATGGATTCTTCAATGAGTACCTGTGAAATACGCGAGTTCCTCAAACCGAGTTGTGAGATTTCCACCAACTCACCCATGTCTCGTGCAGTGCCTCCACCAAGACCTCCAAGAGTGAATGCCGGGCGGACTAAAATGGGCCAGCTTCCGATCAAATCTGCTGCTGCGATGACTTCATCGATGGTATTGCAAGCCACTGCTTGACTGATGGGCAGTTGAATCGACTCACAGACTTGATTGAACAATTCTCGGTCTTCTGCTTTATCGATGGCTTCCAAATCCGAACCAATCAATTCAATGTTCAAGCGTTCAAGGGTTCCATTGTGTGAAAGTTCACTGGCGATGTTAAGCGCAGTTTGGCCCCCCATTCCAGCCAGCAGAGCACACGGTCGTTCAAGTTCCATAATTCGTGCAATCGTGGCAGGGAGAAGCGGTTCAATGTAAACCACATCAGCCATTTCAGGGTCGTTTTGAATCGTGGCAGGGTTCGAGTTTACCAGAATAACGCGATATCCGTCTTCTCTAAGCGCCTGAACGGCTTGAGAACCTGAGAAGTCGAATTCAGCCGCTTGACCGATTTTAATAGGACCGCTACCCAATACTAAAATCGTCTCCAAATCATCTCGACGAGGCATCACTGTTCACCTCCAAGGTGAGCATCAACAACGGCCCTAAAGCGCAGGAAAAGATGGGTTGCATCATGAGGACCAGGGCATGCTTCGGGATGGAACTGAACGGTAAAGCATGGTTTCCCGATGACATCAAGTCCTTCTACGGTTCCGTCATTAGCGTTGACGTAGCGAACCTCGACCTCAGCACCGTGCTGGTTCGGCGAAGGTGAGGATGAAGCCCCAGTCGGATGGGCTGCGAGCATACCGTCTTGAGGGTGAGCAACAGCAAAGCCATGATTCTGACTGGTAATGGCTACGGTCCCTTCCTTGAGGTCTACCACCGGTTGATTTGCTCCACGGTGACCGTATCGCATTTTGTAAGTCTGTAAGCCGGATGCAAGACCCATCAACTGATGTCCAAGGCAGATCCCCATCACAGGAAGACCGGCTTTGACCGCTTCAGCAAGGGTGTTCCGGGCTGATGTTGCCATGCCGGGATGGGCAGGATCCCCTGGCCCGTTTGAGCAAAAGAGAGCATCAATGTTGTAGGTGTTTTTCAAAACGCTGTATGGCGTATGAGGGGGGCACCAAACCACATCAAAATACATGCAAAGATGTCGTAGAATGTTGTACTTAACACCACAGTCAAGAACACCTAATCGCGGCTTTTTAACGCCTAAATCATCCACAACACCCGGATTTAACTCAACAGGCTCATCAATGGAAACTTCATCCACAAGGTCTTCCAATTCCGGAGAGGAAAGCGATTCCAACTTAGCCTTCAACTTGTCTTCTTGACCGAGAGGGCCGAAGACACACAGGACAGTTCCCAGTTCCCGAACTCGTCGGGTAATCGCACGTGTGTCAATCTTCTGGATGCCAGGAACACCGTGCAGCCTCAGCAATTCGTCTACCGTTCCAATGGAATTGCGGTGGTCGGGTTGGTGCATGGCATGACGCACAACGACACCTCGAGGCCAAACGCGTCCCGATTCCGAGGTCCCATGGTGAATCCCATAGTTCCCGATCAAAGGGTAGGTGAAGGTCAACACCTGTCCTGCAAAGGATGGGTCGGTCAGCGATTCTTGATATCCCATCATGCCGGTAGTGAAAACCAGTTCTCCTGCACCCGTTTGGTTGGCTCCAAACAGTTCACCCTCGTAACGACCACCATCGGCCGTCAAAAGAACACCAGGGCCCGATGCACCTTCTGGAATCTGTGCACCTTGGACAAGTCCGTCAGCAGCATCTCCGATGTCCAAAGAGGACGGGTTGTAGAGTCGGTGGGTGGCAGGAAGGGAACGCCCATTTTGGAGTTCGCTTCCTAACATCGTATTTGGTCGTCAACGGACACCCATAATGATTGGGTGTGTGTTTGATTGGATAAAGCAGCTCAAAATAGGAGTAGAAATAGACCAAATACGGACCTTAGTAATGCGAATAACAATCTGCTTACTTCTCATTTTCCCGCTCTTTATCATGAACGGACTTTCCACGAGCGGAGGGCTCAATCACAAGCCGTGCATCTGGGAAGTGTCGCTCGGTTCCCCCGTCTCCGAACCACGCCTCCATGAACAATGCCAAAGCGGCGACTTCCGAGTGCGGTTGATTGCCGACGGCCACGTTGTATTGAGAATGTTTGAACACATCACCGGGCACCTTTGCCCCTCCAACAATGAGAACCACAGGGCGGTCACGACGAATTTGAGGGATCACCTCACGGTAAGGCTGACCGTACATGGTAAGGTGAATCGCAACACCGGGTTCACCATCTCCTGCATCCTCCTCCACAAAGCGCTTCAGCCATCCCATTGAGCCCTTGATGTGTTCACATGACATCGCTCCACCAAAACGTTCGTTGACTGAAGCCACATTCTCAAAGAGATCGTTATCTTCGTCCCCTGCTAACAAAAAGCGTGTACCTCCGAGAGCCCTTGAAACCAAAGCCAAGTGCGTGGTAATTCGTGGGTCACGGCCCTTACGGTACCCCAAACGAAGCACATTGAACGGCGTGTCGGCCATGTGCAGACGACTGGCCTCGCCCACATGAGCGTAGCGGCTCATTCGATCGTATCGAGGATTGCCTCGGATGCTGGAGATGCATCCGTCATACCCGTAAACTCGTAATCGTTTGAATCAATAAATCGGATCAACCAATTCAACAGCATGGCGTTAACAAGGAGGTTGGACCCCATTGACATCCCGCCCCAGAGGGCTCCGAGTCGTACGGTCCTCCAAAGACCGTCCGCAGTGGAAAGGTCACCGGTTGCAAAGAAGGAGCCAACTAACGGTTCAACGACATAGAGACCAGCGAGGATGAGCATTCCGCCTGCAGCGGTTGATGGGAATATTTTACCCATATCCCTACTGAATTCTGTAAGTATAGCGGAAAGCAGTGATAAAACCATTACCGCAAAGGCGACCTGGCCGAAATTGAGGCCAAAAAATACGGAGATGCCTTCACTCATGTTATCGTCTTGAGAATAAATTCCTAACCACCAAACGGCAACCATGAGGGTGATGAGCATACCGCCAGAGCGTGATGTGCTGGCTGCTTTATCGAAAACCTCTTGCAAATTTCTTGGTTTGAGACGGCGGATGATGCGTTCTGCAAATTCGGAATCACTGACCGATGCACCATTGACTGGAACCGACCCTGCAGCCACAGGAATCGTGCTCATCGATGATGGTTCGCCCTCGGACATACGAGTACCTTCTTTGTCACATCTTATGAAACCTGTCGCTTTGGAGGTGTTAATGGTGACCGACTCGGGAGTGTCTCAACCGCGCCGAAAGCGGATTATTGAAGGTCTGAAACAGAACCAAGGCTTCCCTCACGTCATGGGAATCATCAACGTCACCTCGGATTCCTTCTTTGAGGGAAGTCGGGCTCTTTCACCAGAGGATGCCGTCAAGCGAGCTCTGGCCATGTGGGCATCAGGAGCAACATGGGTCGACATCGGAGGCGAGTCCACCCGCCCTGGGGCAGAACCGGTGGATGATGCAACCGAGATACAGCGTGTTGTTCCAGTTATCAGAGCCTTGAAATTGGCCAATCCGGAGGGTTTGATCTCGGTTGATACGCGCCATGCCTCAGTAGCACATGAAGCCCTCAAGGCAGGCGCAGACATGGTCAACGACGTGTCAGGACTCCGCGATAAGGCCATGATCGACACCGTATTGGAATGGAAGGCAGCAATTTGCATCATGCACATGCAGGGCGAACCCGGCACGATGCAAACAAAGCCCCATTACGTGAATTGCGTAGAAGAAGTGAGCACCTACTTGACCAATCAATGCAACTTGCTGACAGCGCAGGGACACCCGAAGGAACTCATATGCATTGACCCAGGAATTGGATTTGGTAAAGACCACGGCCACAATATCGCCTTACTCCAAGCCGGTAAAACCATCGCTGAAGACCCTTCAGTGAGTGTTCTTTGGGGCGTTTCTCGTAAACGAATTGTTGGCCACCTTACTGGACACGATCATGCAGATGAACGATTAGCAGGCACATTGGGTCTTGCTGCTGTTGCAGCCTCCCATGGAATCGACATACTCAGAGTGCATGATGTACAGGAACACGTCGACCTCTTTTCGACCATGAAGCCGTTTGATTGAGGATTAGATTCCACCCAACAAGATGAGGGGGGCAACCCAAGCCCCAGCCATTGAACCTAAATTGGTCAAAGCGGTAACCAACAGGACTTTGCCGGCGGGATTGGACCAAAACGAGGAAAAGTCATCCAACTTCAAAAATTTCTGCAAATCATCTGCCGTAGGCTCTGCTACTTTGAGTTGAACATACCCCGCAAACCAACCCGCAGCCAATGCGGGGTTCAGTGAAGTGATTGGAGATGCTGCTGCGGCTGTGAGAACCGCCCAAGGGTGGCCACGGGCAATGATGCAACCAATAGCGGCAAAAACTGCGTTCGCTATCGCCCAGATGGTGAAGAATTCCAACCAGTCAATGCCTTCGCCTTTGGACACGAAAACAGCGATGGCTGAGATGAGAATGAGAGGCATGGCCCAAGGGAGCATTCGTGCTATTCTGGAACGTTCAGGGAGCGTTGAAAATTCTTCAAGTTCATGAGAAGGGGTGGGTTCAACCATCTTCTTAGCGACGCCTTTCAAGTGTCCCGCACCGAGGACGGCAAGGACCTTCTTGTTCGGGTCCAATTCTGCTAACTTCCCAGAGATGTAGGCGTCCCGCTCGTCAATGAGAACCGTTCCAGCCCCTGGTGAGAACTCTTTGAGTTCCTCCATCATTGAGGAAAGCATGTCTGAATCACGAAGCAACTCGTTCACATCGACCTCATCATCGTCTTCCTCCTCATCTTCAAGAAGCGACCTGAGGAGACGCCACTTTTCTCGGAATTTCATTTTGCGCCAAGCACGTCGCAAAGTGACCTGAATGTCACGGTCTACGAGAGCAATCTCACAGCCTGCTTCTTTTCCAATGTTGACCGCTGCAAGCAATTCTGCCCCAGGCTGTTGGCCCTCATCAAGACCGAGTTTACGCTGTTCAGCAGAAAGCATGGATTGCAACAAGACCATCGGTGCTTTTCCTTCTTTAACGACCTTGAGCAAACCCTCTTTGTCCAATCGACGGTCGCTAACGAGGGTCTCGTAGCGCCCTTGACACAATTCTACCGCCACGATATCAGGCTGATACAATGCAATTTGTTCCATCACTGCTTCAACCGATGCAGTCGCAATGTGGGCCGTGCCCAATAGACGAAGTCGGTCGTTAACATCAATGAGCGGAGTTTCTTCACTCACGCTTTCACCTCAGTTTCAATCATCCAACGAATTGGCCCACTGGGCAACAGTCTTTCTTCAGAAGGTAATTTCGACGTTTTCTCGGACGTGAGCTGCAACGGTCCAAAGTTCTCGGCGAACGCATCCCTTGAATCCAGCAACGATGCTCGCAGGGATCATCTGAATAGCCTTGTTGAAGTTGGTGGATGCAGCGTTGTAGAATTCACGGCGGTCTGCGATTTGGTTCTCCAAAGCGACAAGTTTGTTTTGAAGGTCCATGAAGTTAGCATTTGCTTTCAAGTCGGGGTATTGCTCTGCAACCATGTTGATGCGAGGCATCATTCCAGAGAGCAAACCTTCAGCAGCAGCGACGCCTTTTACGTCACCACGGCCAAGTGCACCTGCAGCTGCTTGACGGGCCTTAGCAAATTCTTGGAAAATACCTGACTCGTGTTCAGCGTAACGTCCGACAATCTTCACAAGGTTCGGAATCATATCGTATCGCTGATTCAGCAATACGTCAATGTCAGACCATGATTTTTTAGCATTTTCTTCAAGACGAATGAATCGGTTCCAGGTTGTGAAAAACCAAACGATAAGAATCAAAATTACAATTGCTGCGATTGCTGCAGCGACATACATCATGTTAACCATGCCCAAGGCTCGTTCGGATTCGTACTTGAAACCTTCTCTCTAATACTGATTCCAATGAGCAAGATGATGAACACCAACGCACTGGCAGGAACAAGGGTCGCTTGATTCAACCTTGATGAGCCGAAATCAATCTCTTGAGATGAATACAATGTTTGACACAGCACTCATCTTCTTTGGAGTATTCTGCATTGCTTTTGCCTTCGCCCCGGTAGGGCTTGGTGGCGGGTTGCTGTTTGTTCCCCTCTTGCATTACGGAGCCGACCTCCCAATTGATGGAACCCTACTTGCTGTCTCCCTAACCCTCACCGCCGTTGTGAGTTATGGTAGCGGGCTTGCACACAGGAGGAAAGGTCACCACGATGACGAAGCCATCAAATCCGCACTTGTTGGTGCGATCCCCGGGGCCTTGATGGGCGTTGGAATTGTCGTGCTTCTTGGCGACCATCTTGACACCGTATTCAAGACGGTCAGTATTGTAATCTTGATTTGGGCCCTCATCAAAACGAGGAGAAAAATCACCTCAAACGGCCCCAGCGAGACCGACGAAGGTTCGGAGGCAAGAGAAATACAACATCGAAACCTCAGGCTAGGAGCGGCAACAGGAGGTACGCTATCTTCCGTCCTCGCTATCGGCGCAGGAGTCATTTATGTCCCCGTCCTCCAGCAGTACACTGGACTGAGCACCAGGAAATCCATTGGGTCCAGCCTGCACTTGATGATGGTCGTCGTACCAATTGCAGTAATAACTCACTTGGCGTTCATTTCTTCATCAGAACGAGACGCACTTGTGGAGCAAGTAGGCGTACTCTTTGCACTACCGTTTTTGACCTTCATAGGGGCACGACTGGGAGCTCAATTTGGAATGAAATACATTTCATCTCAAAACATCATGAGAATCTTCATGACCCTTACGGCGATTGTGTTGATTCGTTACCTTTGGGACCTGGGCGGCCTCATTGTTTGATGGCCTCAATGACCATTGCAATGCCCTGCCCGCCACCGATGCAGGCTGTTGCTACTCCATAGCGTCCACCACTGCGTTGAAGTTCGTAAGCAAGCGTGAGGACCAAACGAGTCCCAGTGGCTGCAAGTGGATGCCCGATACCGACCGCTCCCCCGTTGACGTTGACTTTCTCAACATCAATTTCGAGGTCTTTGATGCATGCTACTGCTTGACCCGCAAAGGCTTCGTTGATTTCCCAGCGGTCAATATCACCAACAGTAAGACCTGCTTTTTCAAGGGCTTTACGAGAGGATGGGACTGGCCCATACGACATGATCGCAGGTTCCAAGCCAACGATTCCCCAAGAGACGATTCGTGCAAGAGGTTGGTCTCCGTCTTCCTTGGCCTTTGAAGCCGATTTGATGACGACTGCTGCAGCACCATCTACGACGCCCGATGCATTGCCTGCTGTGACAAAGGATTCGGGGCCAAACGCAGTGGGAAGGCGAGACAAACTTTCCTCTGTAGTACCACGAACAACGTGGTCCTCATCCTTGTGAGTCAGGACAGTATCGCCACGGCGGGAAGTAATTGTGACAGGAACGATTTCTTGTTCAAAAACATCGTTGTCAATTGAGGCAGCAACACGGGAGTGGGAAAGGGCTGCGAAGGCATCAATTTCTTCTCGAGTAACGCTCTTACGCTTGCAAAGTTCGTCAGCAGGTTGAGCCATGAAGAGGCCGCAAGTCATGTCTTGGAGGTTGGTCATCATGTAATCTTCAACTTTAGGAGAACGACCGAGTTTCCAACCTTCACGT
>ERZ1049444.948-NODE-948-length-23761-cov-7.517337_pt1 | contig 23761 bp, 24 predicted proteins | sample MGYA00383101_ERZ1049444 | MGnify/ENA primary metagenome ERZ1049444 (study PRJEB29581, sample SAMEA5548371) | metagenome | biome: marine; feature: coastal; material: water | depth 50 m | study: Short-term variability in the microbial, nano- and picoplankton...
AGATATGCTCATACGTGCTATCATCAGTGTCTTTAGGTGCTTTTCCCAATCCAGCTGAGTAACGAATGATCGGCTCATATACATGTTTCCAAAACGGCCGAGGATGGATGAACATTTTGTAATAAAATCCGGCGGGCAGAAAACGCGCAAGAGAATTGTTGATCACACCGATATCAAAATCAAGGCTCGGCCAATGGTTTTGCGAACTGGCGGTCATACCTTCAAAAAGTTCGGTGGTGGTTATGCGCTGATTGGGCTCAAACTGACCACCTTCTCCGAGATTGACCAAGCCATTTGGTTCTTCAGAACCACTTGCCACAACGCCCCTTGGACGATGGTATTTAAAAGAGCGGCCAACCATCATTTGGTCATTTGCAAGCAGAGCCGAAGCGAGGGTATCGCCTTCAAAGCCTGTCATATGCTTGCCGTTAAAGCGAAACCTGATTTGTTTGTTTGTATCGATCAGGCGGCCGCCTGCAGAAAGACGCGTGCTCATGTATATGCCTTTGTACATTGTGCCAAAAAAGTGCCCACGAAAGAGCGCATAAGATCAGGAAAACCCATTACGAAAACTCCCGCCAAGACCATCCAGGACGCTTTTTGGAAATGGCTTTTTGGATGGATTTCGGCGGCTCAAGACTTTGCGCCGCATAGGTCCCGAAAACCTCAAGGGTCATAGTGCACCGAGCGGCGTGAAACCACTTGCCGCATCCGTTAGCATGACGCCAGCGTTCAAAATGAACCCCTTTAGGGTTTTCACGTTGAAACAGGTAGTCTTCAAAATCTGCATCCGAAGATCCCGGGCCATAGCGCTTAAGATGGGCTTCACCGCCGGGGCTCAATTCGGTTTCTTCGGCGTCAACGCCGCAATAGGGGCAATTAAGAATAAGCATACTGCAATCTCCCGAATGCATTGAGAACAGTAAAAAACACAAAGCGTTTCATCAGTGCGCAACCCCTGCAGCAACGCTTTCGTCGATAAACTTGCCTTCTTTGAAACGGTCAAGCGAAAAGCCTTCGGTCAATGGCGAGTGGCCTTTGGCCATCAATTCGGCCATCCCCCATCCAGAGCCGGGGATCGCTTTAAAGCCGCCGGTTCCCCAACCGCAATTGATAAAGCAGTTCTCAAGCGGGGTTTTCGACAGGATCGGCGAGCGATCACCAGTCATGTCAACGATACCGCCCCACCAACGCAGCATTTTAAGCCGCGAGATGATCGGAAAGGTTTCCACCAAGGCCCGAACGGTTTCTTCGACGTGATGAAAACTGCCGCGTTGGGTATAGTTGTTATAGCCATCCGCGCCGCCGCCAATCACCATTTCGCCTTTGTCCGACTGGCTCATATATCCGTGAACCGTGTTGGCCATCACCACAACATCCATGCAGGGTTTGATCGGTTCAGACACCAAGGCCTGCAAAGCCACGGATTCGATGGGCAACCGGAACCCTGCCATATCTGCGAGCACACCGGAATGTCCGGCAACCACAACACCCAGTTTATCGCAATCTATCGCGCCTTTCGTGGTGTCCACACCGACGACTTTTCCGCCTGACTGGCGCACACCTGTCACTTCACACTTCTGGATAATATCCATACCCATATCAGAGCAGGCCCGCGCATACCCCCAAGCGACCGCATCATGGCGCGCAGTGCCGCCCCGCGGTTGCCACAGCGCACCAAGCACCGGATAACGCGGCCCGTCGATATTCATAATTGGACAAAGCTCTTTGACCTTTTGCGGCCCGATAAACTCGGTGGTAACCCCTTGCAGGGCATTGGCATGCGCTGTGCGCTGGTATCCACGCACCTCATGCTGGGTCTGGGCCAGCATCATCACGCCCCGAGGGCTGAACATGATATTATAATTCAGGTCCTGACTTAGGTTTTCATAAAGCCCGCGGGCTTTTTCATAAATTGCCGCCGAAGGGTCCTGTAAATAATTTGAACGTATGATTGTGGTGTTACGTCCGGTATTCCCACCGCCAAGCCAGCCCTTTTCAATCACGGCCACATTGCGGATACCAAAATTCCGACCAAGATAATAGGCAGTAGCCAGCCCATGGCCGCCAGCGCCGATAATTATCACATCGTATTTTTTCTTTGGCGCGGGACTGCGCCATGCGCGCTCCCATCCGGAATGAAAGCGCAACGCTTCGCGGGCCACAGCAAAGGCAGAATACCGTTTCATAAAGCCTAGCTCCAATTGATTAATTATCACATTTGCCTTGTGGCAAAATCTACAGGTTGCGCCGCACTCCAGTGCGTCACAAACCCAATCACTTGCGACATCTACGGCAGGTTTCTCTTTTGCCCTTTTTTCCGCGTAAAATCAGCGTTACAAAAAGCCTATCACAGCGGGGTCTGAATGACATTTTGGCTTTTTACCATTGGATTATCGAGCGTCATCGCCGGGTTTTTTATACTGGTGCTGCGCAGCGGGCGCGCGCAGCAAGATGGCAGTGCATCTGAGGTCAGTTTTTACAAAGCGCAATTGGCCGATGTCGAGCGTGATGCCGCACGCGGCATTATCGATCCGCAAGATGCCCAACAAATGCACGCCGAAATTGCCCGCAGGATTTTAAGACTTGATGGTTTGCAATCTGATGCCGCAGATGCGGCACCGCTAAAACAACATATGATCTCTGGTTTGTTTTTGGCGCTTGCACTGATTGGCGGATCTCATCTGCTTTATCTGCACCTTGGATCGGCCTCTTATCCAAACTTACCGCAGGCCGAGCGCATTGAAAGAGCCACTCAATTGCTTGAAAACCGCCCAAGCCTTGCCGAATATGCAAGTTCTTTTGCCCCGCAAACCCAAGCACGGCAGATCTCAGAAGACTATAGCAGTTTGGTTGCAGAATTGCGCAGCGCGATTGCAGATAACCCATCGGATTTGAAAGGCCTAAGACTTTTGGCCCGCGTCGAAGCTGGACTGCAAAATTATTCTGCCGCCAGTGATATTCAAAGCCGGGTTCTCAGCCATCTTGGGGCGCAAGCCACCGCAGATGATTATCTCGATTATGCAGAACTGCTTATTCTGTCCGTTGGCGGTTATGTTGCGCCAGAGGCGGAAATCGCCCTAAGAGCCGCTTTGAAACAAGATCCGAAAAATGGCGGTGTGCTTTACTATATCGGCTTAATGTTTAACCAAAATGACCGACCGGATATCGCCTTTAAGCTATGGCGTGATCTTTTGCTAAAGAGCCCCCAAAACGCGCCATGGATTGACCCCATTCGTAGCCAAATTCAAGAAGTTGCTTTTTATGCAGGCGTTAATAACTTTACCCTGCCTGAGCAGCTGCCCACCACCGCTGTAACACCTGTCGCCCCTGCCTTAAGCGATGACACAATAGAATCGGCGGCCCAGCTTAGCCCCAAGGAACGCGATAACATGGTCAAGGGCATGGTCGCAAAGTTGTCGCAGCGGCTGCAGGATAAAGGCGGACCTGCAGAAGACTGGGCGCGTTTGATTTCAGCTTATGGGGTTCTTGGAGATGACACAGCGGTACAAAATACCTATCAATTGGCAGTGACAGAATTTGCAACAGATCCCGCCGCACTTGCGCTGTTGCAAAATGCGCTTAAATCCGCCGGAGACGCCCCATGATCTGTGAAGATATTGACAGCTTTGCTGCTGCTCTGTGCCCGCATCCGTCTTTAATCGGGCTTGATCTGGGCACCAAAACCATCGGCGTTGCCATATCGGACAGCCTGCGCTTCACTGCGACCCCGATTGAAACCATAAAGCGGGTTAAATTTACCGTTGATGCAGCCCGGCTGATGGAAATGATCACCGAACGTGAAATTGGTGGCATTATCCTTGGCCTGCCCCGCAATATGGACGGCAGCGAAGGGCCGCGGTGCCAATCCACCCGCGCTTTTGCCCGCAATTTCAGCCGAATTTGCGAACATCCAATCGGGTTTTGGGATGAACGTTTGTCAACTGTAGCTGCCGAAAAAGCGCTGCTTGAGGCGGATACTTCCCGAAAACGTCGCGCCGAGGTCATTGATCACGTGGCGGCATCCTATATTCTACAAGGGGCGCTGGATAGGTTGCGCTATATATCACAGAACTGAAGGCTACTGTTTTGAGTGATCAGATTTGGCAAAGAGATGAGATCGCATCGCCCTGCATCAAAATATGTATTGTGCATCCGGACGCGCGCATTTGCACCGGCTGTTATCGCAGTATCGAAGAAATCGGCACCTGGTCAAAAATGAGCCATGAAGACCGCGCAGCGATCATGCAAGAGCTGCCCGACCGCGCTGCTTCATTGAAAAAACGCCGCGGGGGCCGCGCAGCTCGGATCACGCGCAGCTAAAGCGCGCCGATGCTTTGCCAGTGGTCACGGTCATCGCTCAGTTGAATTTTAAACAGCGCTCCACAGTGACTTTGTTGCCAGCTCGGGGCGGAAATAGGCGATCATACGCCCCTCTTCGGGCGCATCGGCCCCGCTTTGCCAGGGGGCAACCCCATGCAGGGCCAAACGGTGCACAACATAGGCTTCGCCCGGCGCTGCATGCACCAAGACCCTTTTGCAGCGATCAAAAACCTGCCGCCGCGCGGCTTGATACACTTCAGTGACATCCACCTCGGCCCAGCTTGCAGCGTCGATACCGGCAAATGCCTTTTGAAAGACCTCGGCCATAATCAGATGTGATCCTTCCCAAACCACCATCGGGCTGGCAGCGGGCGAACAGCTATTGAGCGGCAAACCCAAAATAAAGGCGTGCGGTTCTTTGAGCATACGCCGCCGCTCCGGCCCCACCGCCAAAAGCCCATCCACATGCGCCGCATCACGGTTTTTACGGTATCTAAAGCCGGCTTCTGTATCGCCGATACGGGGTTTGGGATAGCCGGGATAGATCACTGACAATTGCGCCGGGTGAAACGGCAGATAATCCATTTCTGACAGCCAATCGATCACTTCACCGGCCAAAGAAACCCCGCCCAAAGCGCCCTGCCCGTCCGAGGCCAGCGCATCGACCCCGACAAACCATGTGCCTTGGCATTGCAGCCATTTTTTGCGCATTTCAGGCTGTGCGACAACCGCTTTTGCCTGTCTTAACGCCGCTTGCGCCCAAGCGGCTATAGCCGGGTCATAGGAAAACCGCCTCCAGCCTTTTGTTGTGAACACCTGCGCTCCAGCCATGGTTTGGCGCAGCCTAGCGCAGGGGCTGCGCGTTCAGCAACACAGAAGGCCCAAAAAGGTTTACTTTATCGTGAATGTTTAGTCTTCTATTCGCCATGCAACCGGCGCGCCAAGCGGCATGGTTTCAAACCCACGCCCCTGCATCAGCACACACATCACGCCTTTGCGATCGGTCCTTGCCGCAAACCAGGCGCGGGTTTTTTCGTTGCGGTAGATTTCCACCAGATGGCCACTTTTTGATAGGCCACGAAATAAAACCCGATAGGCTTTGGTTTTTTCAAGCACCATTTGGCGCGTATCACAGGCAAATGCTGGCGCCACCATCACCCAAGTCATCAGCAAATATTTCATGCACCCTCCAAATTCCGCTGCGGCTATTTTGGCGGCAAGGGTTCAGAACTTGGTTAACCAAACGTGCGCAGGCCCACGCTCTTGGGCGCTCTGCGCTTTCGCCTATTGAAGTTGCTCGTTTTTTGGCTGTAGCGTGCTATAGAATACCCTAGGCACGAGCAGACTGCGAAAACAATGACACACACACTTTCAAAAATGATCTTGCAGCATCCAGATACCGCCCTGGCGCTGGGCGGCGTTGGAGCAGATTGGCTGACCTATGGCGCATTGCGGAAATTAAGCGTTGAGATCGGCCATCAGCTACACAGCTGCGGTCTTGGGCGCACAGATCGGGTTGCCATTGTGCTGCCAAATGGGCCCGAAATGGCGGCGGCTTTTATTACTTTGGCACAATGGGTGGTCACGGCGCCGCTTAACCCGAACTATACACAAGATGAATTTTCATTTTACTTTAAGGACTTGAAGTCCAAAGCTGTTGTTTTGCCAGAAGGCTATAGCGGACCTGCCTTGAGCGCTGCACAGGCGTTGGGCACCATGGTTTTGCGCCTAAAACCCACACCGGAAATCGGCGCAGGTGGCTTTGCGCTTAGCGCCGAAGGCCCTGGGCTGTCCGGGGCAGACACCCGCGCGCCCCACGCCGAGGACGCCGCGCTTATTCTGCACACCTCTGGCACCACATCGCGCCCCAAAATTGTCCCGCTTCTGCACCGTAATATTTGCGCATCCTCGCAGCATATAGCCGCCTCGTTGACCCTGACAGCTTCGGATCGTTGTCTTAATGTGATGCCGCTGTTCCACATTCACGGATTGCTGGCGGCGGTTTCGGCATCGCTGTCCGTCGGCGCTCAGATTTTTTGCACACCGGGATTTGATGCGCTTAGATTTTTTGGCTGGATGACTGCGCATCGCCCCACATGGTATACAGCGGTGCCCACAATGCATCAGGCAATTCTGTCACGGGCAGTGCGCAATGAAAGCATTATCTCCGATGTGCCGCTTCGGTTTTTGCGGTCGTCCTCTGCCTCTTTGCCGCCGCAGGTTTTTGCAGCATTAGAGGATGCTTTTGAGGCCCCTGTTATCGAAGCCTACGGCATGACAGAGGCGGCGCATCAAATGGCGGCAAACCCGCTGCCGCCAAAACCGCGCAAACCGGGCTGTGTGGGCATTGCCGCCGGCCCGCAAGTGCGCATCGCAGATGAGAGCGACAACAAGCTTATGGACGGGTTGGGCGAAATTGTCATTTCGGGGCCAAACGTGACGCCCGGATATGAAAGCAACTCGGATGCCAATGCCCAAAGCTTTTTCGAAGCCGGTGGCAATCGGTGGTTTCGTACCGGCGATCAGGGGCAGCTTGATTCTGAGGGCTATTTGACCATCACCGGGCGGCTGAAAGAGATTATAAACCGGGGCGGCGAAAAAATTTCACCGCGTGAGGTTGACGAAGTGTTAATGGATCATCCGGCAGTGGCGCAGGCCGTTACCTTTGCCGTCCCGCATGACAAGCTGGGCGAAGATGTGGCGGCTGCTGTGGTCTTGGCACAGGATGAAACTGCTTCGGAACAAGAGCTAAGCGGCTTTGCAAAACAGCGTCTGGCGCGGTTCAAAGTGCCGCGCAAAATTGTCATTGTAGAGGAAATTCCCAAAGGCGCTACAGGCAAGCTGCAACGCATAGGCTTGCACAAAAAACTTGGATTGGAGCTGTGAGTTGACCAAGGTTTGCATTTTCGGCGCAGGGGCCATTGGCGGATATCTGGCGCATGCGCTGCATGAAGGCGGCGCCGAGGTATCGTTAATTGCGCGCGGCGGTCACCTGACGGCAATGCAGCAAAACGGCATCACCGTGATCAAAGATGGCTCCGAGACAACCTATAAACTGGCCGCAACCGATGACCCAAACAGCCTGGGACGCCAAGATTATGTCATTTCTGCCCTAAAGGCCCATTCCGTGGCGCCTGTAATGGATTTATTCAAGCCGCTTCTGGCCGATCACACCGCCCTTGTCCCCGCCGTCAATGGCATCCCATGGTGGTATTTTCACAAAGCCGGCAGCGGCACCGCGCTGGAAAATAAATGGCTTGAAACCGTCGATCCGGGCGGCGTGCAATGGAAAGGCTTTGGGCCTGAACGCGCCATAGGATGTGTGGTTTATCCAGCTTGCGAACTTGTGCAGCCGGGTATTATTGCGCATAAATCCGGCGATCGATTTAGCTTAGGCGAACCTGACGGACAGCGCAGCGAACGCGCTATGACACTATCGAAATTAATGCGCGACGGCGGTTTGCGCGCGCCGGTTAAGCCGCGCTTGCGCGATGAAATATGGATCAAGCTTTGGGGCAACGCCACGTTTAATCCAGCATCGACTCTAACCGGTGCGAGCTTGGATCTGATTGGTAATGACCCCGCCTGCCGAGCGGTCATCCGGGATGCCATGGCCGAGTGCCGGCACGTGGGCGAAGCGGTTGGCGCGCGTTTTAACGTGGATATTGAAAGACGGATCAATGCAGCGGCTGAAATTATTGGCCATAAACCCTCTACCCGCCAAGATGTTGAGCAAGGCCGACCAATGGAGCTTGACGCACTGACCAGCAGCGTGTTGGAATTGGCGCGCAGGTTGAATATTGCAACCCCAACGCTTGATGCTTTGGCTGCACTGGTGCGGTTGCAGGGCGCGGTATTGGGGCTTTATGAGCGCCGTCCAGAGATTGAGGCGGCTGTCGTCGCCAAACCCAGAAATGGGGCATGAACATCGCTATTTTCAGTGCAGCACTCAAAAGCTCAAATTGACATATATTCACTAATAAAATGCTCGATCACAGGTCTGACAGATCGGGGAATATCAAGCGTTTTCAACTGTATAGGGGTAAGCACCGCAAAGCCTGCGCCTTCTCCAAGTGAAATTTGGCTGACCTGAATGCGTTCACGGGTGGTAAAAACATAAATCTGATCCACCAGCTCCGGTGGATCACAAACAAATTTCACAAAAGGTACAAGGCTTTGAAGGTCTAAGTTAATCCCCAACTCTTCTTTTATTTCCCGCGCACAGGTTTGGCGCAAATCTTCATTGCCCTCTACATGACCGCCAAACATGCTCCATCTGCCGGGGTGTGCAATATGCGGAAAGGGATCGCGGAACTGAAGTAATAACCGATTTCTTTGGTCCATCATCAAAAGCGCCGCGACGCGCTCTTGGCTGTATCCCTGTCATTCCCCTATGGTCGTAAATTCATTTTCTTCCAATGCCGTCACCTTAAATACCGATTAAATCTGTTGTGGGTATACCGCATTGAGTATCGGCGCTCAGGGAAAATATCAATCAAGTCTGGCTTTCAACGCCGCGTTTCACAATGCGATCCTCTTTTGAAATTTCCCCATCTTGATAAACGCTGCACAAAAGACCGCGCAGCCGTATGGGCCGGTATTTGGGGGTATTAATCCACTCGAAAGCCTCTGCACCATAGCGCGCCTTCCATTTGACGCAGGCGGTATTGAACACGCCCGACACCCGCAACACAGCGCTGCCAATTTTAAGCAAAGTTCCCGTGGGCATATTGGCCTCAGAGCAATCTAGATCAGTTATAATAGTACCGCCCGGATGAAGCATGTTTTGCGGATTAAACCGCACCGCATCATGTACCCTGAGCCCCAAAATAGAAACTTGGATCGCCGGATCGGGCGCGCCATCGGGCAATTTCATCCATGGCGCCTTTAGCCACCGCTCACCGGTGATGCCGCCGCGGCATGTTACGTCAATTCGATCGGGAAACTGGCGTTCACCAAACCCGGGCCGAAAACACAAAGTCTCAATAGGCACGTCATCTTTTGGCGCGTCTTTAATCTGTGTAATTGCCGCATCAAGAGCGGCTTTTGTAACAAAATCCATTATTATGCAGCCGCCTGCCCCGTCACATGACCAAGCGCTTCTTCCACCAAATCAGTACCGCCAATATGGCCGCGCTCAGACAAAATCCGCCGCCAAGCCCGTGCCCCGGGCCGGCCGGCAAAAAGCCCCAGCATATGCCGCGTAATTTGATTTAGTTTGCCCCCCGATAAAAGATGCGCGTCAATATAGGGCAGCATTTGCTGCACCACTGTCACCGGATTGACCGCATTGCCCTGACCAAAAATGCGCTGGTCGGCGGCGGCCAGGATATCGCTCGGCTGATGATAAGCTGCACGGCCAATCATCACACCATCCATGCCAGCCTCCAGAAACGACGCCGCCTGATCAAGCGATGTAATACCGCCATTGACCGATAGGTGCAGCGCGGGAAACAAGCCCTTCATCTGTTGCACCAACGGATAATCAAGTGGCGGAATATCACGGTTTTCTTTAGGGCTTAACCCATGAAGCCAGGCTTTGCGCGCGTGAATTGCAAAACGCCCCACACCTGCGGCAGACACCTGCGCCAAAAACTCGGGTAATATTTCCTGCGGCTCTTGGTCATCAACCCCAATGCGGCATTTTACCGTCACCTCAACATCCACGGCAGCAATCATTTCCGCGCAGCACTCTGCCACCAGTGCAGGGGTTTTCATTAATACGGCGCCAAAAGTGCCCGATTGCACCCGATCCGATGGACATCCCACATTGAGATTGATCTCATCATAGCCGGCCTCGGCCCCTAGGCGCGCGGCTTGCGCCAGCTCTTTAGGATCTGAGCCACCAAGCTGTAGGGCCACCGGATGCTCGGCTGCATTAAAGTCAAGCAAATGCAATGCACCGCCGCGCACCAACGCGGGCGCGGTGACCATTTCGGTATAAAGCAGAGCGTTTTTGCACAGCAAACGGTGTAGGTACCGACAATGGCGATCCGTCCAGTCCATCATCGGCGCCACGGATAATCGGGCCGCACGTTGAAGGGCGTTGGGTGCTAAAGTAGAGGTGGTTTTCATTGTAAACAGCGGTTTTTTTACGGATTTAGCTCTTTTACACAGCTCAGTTGCCTTTTGTCACCCCTACAATGGGCAGGTGACAAAGAAACAAAGATGGCTTAACAGCCAAACAAAGACCCTATAAGAGTTTTATTCATGCATATATTCATCACAGGCGTAGCGGGTTTTATCGGAGCAAATGCCGCAAATCAGCTATTGGCAATCGGCCATCGGGTCACTGGCATCGATAACCTTAATGATTATTACGATCCACAGTTAAAAAAGGACCGCCTTCAACGACTTGAAGGAGACAATAAGTTCCAATTTGTCAAAGGCAACATCCAAGATCCGGATGTTTTAGCCGGCCTTTTTGCCGATGGCGGCTTTGATGCGGTGATCCATATGGCCGCGCAAGCGGGCGTTCGCTATTCCATTGACAACCCGCGCAGTTATCTGGACAGCAATCTGGTTGGTACATTTGAGCTTTTGGAAGCAGCGCGGGCCAATCCCCCAAAACATATGCTTTTGGCGTCAACTTCCTCTGCCTATGGCGCCAACACCGAAATGCCCTATCAAGAAGTGCAGAAGGCCGACCATCAAATGTCGTTTTATGCGGCCACCAAAAAGGCCACAGAAGCGATGGCGCATTCCTATGCGCATCTTTACGCTCTGCCGATCACAATGTTTCGGTTTTTTACAGTTTATGGCCCTTGGGGCCGGCCGGACATGGCACCGATTAAATTTGCCCGCAAAATTTTAGATGGGACACCCATTGATGTTTACAATCACGGCAATATGCGGCGTGATTTCACCTATGTGGATGATCTGGTTCGGGCTTTGACACTTTTGCTTGACAAGGCCCCGACCCAAACACCGATTGCCGATGTGGCCGATAGCCTGTCGCCTGTGGCACCCTTTCGCGTTGTTAATATTGGCAATAACAAACCTGTTGAACTTCTTGATTTTATTTCTGAAATAGAAATGGCTCTTGGTAAACAAGCGGTGCAAAACCTCATGGAGATGCAGGCCGGAGATGTTGCAGCCACATGGGCTGACACCGCGCTTTTAGAGGCTTTAACCGGCTATGTTCCGCGCACAGATATCAAGATCGGTGTCAAAGCCTTTGTCGATTGGTATCAGAGCTATTATGGTTAAGCTCTGGTCAAAGCCTCGCCAAACAGGTTATGAGAGCGCAAATATCAGGAACTGTACCAATGAGCGAAACAATTGATCATGCCCGCCGCGTTTTGACCATTGAAGCGGAGGCTTTGCAGCTACTTGCAAATCATTTGCCGGATGATTTTTCGTCGCTTACCGAAGCAATTCTGGCCTGCAGCGGGCGGGTGATTGTGTCGGGTGTGGGAAAATCTGGGCACATTGGGCGCAAAATTTCTGCCACGCTGGCCAGCACGGGAACGCCCTCTTATTTTGTGCATGCCACCGAAGCCAGCCACGGCGATCTGGGAATGATTATCGAAGGGGATTTATGTCTTTTGATTTCCAACTCAGGGGAAACTGTTGAACTGCGTGACATCGTTGCCCATACGCGCCGGTTTTCAATTCCCATGGCCGCTATATCTTCCAAAGCTGGCAGCACCTTGATGAAAGCGGCCGATTTTGCCCTGTGCCTGCCCGATGCACCGGAAGCCTGCGCCATTGGCATGGCCCCTACCACATCAACCACAATGATGATTGCCTTGGGGGATGCCTTGGCAGTCGCTTTGATGAAAAAGCGTAATTTTAAAGCCGAGAACTTTTCGGTATTTCATCCGGGCGGCAAACTTGGCGCGCAAATGGCCAGTGTTGGCGATTTAATGCATGGCCGAGATAAAATGCCTTTTGTCGCCCCAGATACTTCCATGCAGGATACGTTGCTTGAGATGACCTCGAAAGGCTTTGGGGTTGCGGTTGTCTTAGATGACGGCCTTGTTTCAGGTGTTATTTCAGACGGCGACCTGCGCCGCCATATGCATCATCTGATGGAGAAAACAGCCTCTGAAATTGCAAGTCCGGACCCGATCACAGTTAAGCCCGATCTTTTCGCCGCCGATGCATTGCGTATTATGAACAATCATAAAATCGGCGTTCTGGTGGTGGTCGATGTCGACGGCATGCCCCAAGGCATTTTCCATATTCAAGATTTACTACGTGCAGGTGTTGTATGAAAACAGTCATCATCATCCCTGCCCGCTATGCCAGCAGCCGTTTTCCGGGAAAGCCTCTGGCGGCGCTGAAATTGGCCGATGGATCGCACAAAAGCCTCATTGAGCTCAGTTGGGAAGCTGCAAAGCAAGTTCAGGGCATTTCGGAGGTTTATGTGGCAACGGATGATGATCGCATCCGTAATGCGGCGATTGAGTTCGGCGCCGAGGTGATCATGACCAGTTCAAACTGCGCCAATGGCACAGAACGCTGCGCCGAAGCGCTTGAGAATGCAAAACTTGATACTGATCTGGTGATTAATTTGCAAGGTGATGCACCGCTGACGCCGCCATGGTTTATTGAGGCGCTGATTGATGCCATGCGCAATGATCCGGCGGCTCAGATGGCGACGCCTGTGCTGCAAGTTGATCCCATGACCTATGGGCTGTTCACCGAAGATCGCCGCAATGGCCGCGTTGGCGGCACAACGGCAGTTTTTGATCGCAGCAACAACGCGCTTTATTTTTCCAAAGAGGTTTTGCCGTTTCTACAGCTTGATCATCTGGCCGATAAAGCCGATATTCCGGTCTACCATCACGTCGGCGTTTACGGCTATCGGCCCGAGGCACTAAAGGCCTATATGCAATGGCCAGAGGGCCGTTTGGAAAAACTCGAGGGGCTCGAACAGCTCAGATTTTTGGAAAATGCCGCACAGGTTAAATGTGTTGAAGTAGATGCCCGCGGCAAGGTCTTTTGGGAGTTAAACAACCCAGAAGATATCGCCCGCATTGAAAAGGTTTTAAAGGCATAGGCATGCAACAAAAAACTGTTAAAGTTGGTAATATTAAAATTGGTGAAAATCATCCCATTGCGTTTATCACTGGCCCCTGCCAGCTTGAAAACCGCGATCATGCGATGATGATGGCCGATAAAATTTCAAACCTTTGCGCAAAAAATGGCGCGCAGTATATCTTTAAAGCCAGCTATGACAAAGCCAACCGGTCTTCGATTTCATCTGCGCGCGGGATCGGTATGGATGAAGGCTTGCGGATTTTAAACGATATTTCGCGCGAATTTAACTGCCCCGTCATTACCGATGTGCATGAGGCAAGCCAATGCCAGGCGGCAAGTGAGGCTGTTGATATTTTGCAGATACCGGCCTTTCTATGCCGGCAAACCGATCTGCTGCTGGCCGCTGGGAAAACGGGAAAGCCCGTCAATGTCAAAAAGGGTCAGTTCATGGCCCCTTGGGATATGTGGAATGTTGCGGAAAAAATTGCCAGCACCGGCAATCGGGACATTCTGCTTTGCGAACGGGGCACATCATTTGGATATAACACTTTGGTCAATGACTTTCGCGGCCTGCAAACCATGGCTGAAACAGGGTATCCAGTTATTTTTGACGCCACCCATTCGGTGCAGCAGCCCAGCGGGCAAGGCAATACATCTGGTGGTGAACGGCAGTTTGTGGCAGGATTGGCCCGCGCTGCCTGCGCCATGGGGGTCAGCGGTGTTTTCATTGAAACCCATCAAGATCCTGACAATGCGCCCTGCGACGGCCCAAATATGATCGCAATAGATCAAATGGGGGCTTTGATGGACGATTTGTTGGCCTTTGACGCGCTGCGCAAGGGGTTATAGGCAGTTTACTCTGTTTAATAGGGATGGGGTTATCATAGGTCCCGTTCGCCTAGGATATTAATGTAGTTGGCCGCAAAGATAATCCCTGCCCCCAAAATCACCAGCGCATCCACAGGTTCAGAATAAACGACGAATCCAATCACAACGATGGCCGGTAAACGAATAAAGTCAATCGGAGCAATCAGCGTGGCAGGTGCAAGCGAAAGCGCGGTGGTCAATGAAAAATGGGCGGTCAGGCCAGCACAGGCAATAAGGATCACCCAAGGCAGGTTTTGCGCGGATGGCAGAGCTATATCACCATCATAGCCGGCACAAACCACCCCAAAGCCGAGTTGAAAAAGCGTCATATAAAAAAGCACGGTTAGAATTGTTTCGCTTTGCGTTAACTTCTTGGTCAATACAATTGAACCCGCAAAACCAATCGCCGCAAGCGCGGCGCTTATGACCCCAAACCCCAGCCCCGACAACGCCGGTTGGGCGACCAGTAAAGCGCCGCCGAAGCCGATGAGACCAACTGTGATTTTTTTACGGGTCAAGCGTTCGCCTAGAATAAACGGTGACAAAATTAAAATCCAAAGCGGCGTGGTAAATTCCAGCGCGAACACCTGCGCAAGCGGGATCACAGTGATGGCAAAAAACCATAGGTTCTGGCCAGTAAAATGAAACAGGTTCCGGATCACATGAATACCCATATGGCGCCTTGATATATTTTTACGTTCACCCCGGACAAAAATAAATCCAAGCACCAGTAAAAATCCGATCAGGCTGCGAAACAGCATGATCTCAAAGGTATCAAGTTGTAAACTTACCGCCCGTCCGGCCACGGCCATTGCCACAAAAGAAGCAATTGCGCCGGTCATATAAAAGAACGCCTTGGTATGCTGGACTTGGCGCTGTGCCATTAAATTACACCTTAACCCGTTAGCGCCAAAGAATGCCTTGAGCTATCAAAAGCAGAGAAATTCGGCCGTGCGGCTTTCTTGCCGAGTTAAAAACGACCTCCTGTTGGATATAAACTAATCAAATATTTTTCAATCACCTGTTTTGTGAATAATCTTGCATTTCATGCATTAGCTTAATCAAGGCTGGTTTAAAGCCTGTGGCATTCGTGAAGCGTCGTGGCTAAATCATGCACTTTTGTGTGAGATAAGATTTGACCCGCGCCGATAGTCTGGCTACCTAGCTAAAAAACCTTTGGGAAACCGGCATGATCTATAACTCTGCATCGCATTGGCACGGAGCGCAGCATAAACGCGTGATGCTCTTTGGTATGTCAGGACTGGGTAAAACCCATGTTTCCTCGCTTTTGCGTGGCTCGGGAAACTGGTTTCACTATTCCGTCGATTACCGCATCGGCACGCGGTATATGGGTGAATATATCGCCGATAGTTTCAAGCGGATCGCCATGCAAAACCCTGAGCTGCGCGATCTGTTGCTGTCAGATTCAATTTATATCGCGTCTAATATCACCTTTGATAATTTAACGCCGCTTTCGACATATTTGGGAAAACCCGGCGATCCAAGCAAAGGGGGCCTGCAATTTTCGGAATATTTGCGGCGTCAAGAACAGCACCGGCAAGCGGAAATATCGGCGTTGATGGACACCTCTCGCTTTATATCTCGGGCAGAAGAGATTTATCATTATGACAACTTTATCTGTGACACCAGCGGATCTATCTGCGAGGTGGTAGATCCTGAAAACCCAAATGATCCAATTTTAAGCGCGCTGTCTGATCAGGTTTTAATGGTCGCAATAGAAGGCTCGGAAAATCATACAGCCGAGTTGATCAAAAGATTCGATCGTGCGCCCAAGCCGATGTACTATCAGCCCCAGTTTCTGGCGGAAAAATGGGCGCAGTATCTTGCCCTGAATAAGGTTGAAGACACATGCGTAGACCCAAATGATTTCATTCGCTGGGCCTATGCGCAGGCTTTGGCACATCGCAAACCGCGCTATGCTGCGATGTCAAAATGGGGCGTCAACATTACAGCTGACGAAATAAGCCAGGTGCAAAGCCCCTCGGATTTCAATAATTTGATTGGCGCAGCCCTTGATCGTCATACGGGCAATCAATAAATTTCTAAATACCTTTATAGGACCAAAGCAAATGCCGATTAAAATTCCCGCCGACCTTCCTGCCTTTGATGTGCTGACGCGCGAAGGGGTCATGGTGATGGGTGAAGATCAGGCATCGCGTCAAGACATCCGGCCTCTTCGCATTGGCCTGTTAAATTTGATGCCCAAGAAAATTCAAACAGAAAATCAATTTGCCCGCTTGATTGGGGCAACGCCATTGCAAATTGATCTGTCCTTGATCCGTATGAGCGAACATCAGACAAAAAACACCGCCGCCGATCATATGGAAAGCTTTTACCGGCCATTTTCTGAAGTGCTCGCAAGCGATGAGAAGTTTGACGGTTTGATCATTACCGGGGCTCCGATTGAACATTTGCGCTTTGAGGAGGTGTCCTATTGGAATGAGCTCAAAAGCGTTTTTGACTGGACTCAAAGCCATGTCCATTCAACCTTTGGAGTGTGCTGGGGGGGAATGGCCATGATCAGGCATTTCCATAAAATCGACAAACAGATGCTAGATGCCAAGGCGTTTGGTTGCTTTCGACACAAAAACCTAAAATCGAACTCACCCTATTTACGGGGGTTTTCAGATGATTGCGTCATTCCTGTCAGCCGCTGGACCGAAATTCTTCAATCGGATGTAAAGGCTGAGCCGGCACTTGAAATTTTACTGGGCAGCGATGAGGTCGGCCCCTGTTTGATCGAGGATACGGCCCACCGGGCGCTTTATATTTTCAATCATTTTGAATACGATAGCGACACGCTTAAGCAGGAATATGATCGCGATATATCCGAGGGGCGCGCAATCAATGTGCCCAATAATTATTATCCTGACGATGATCCCAGCATGCCGCCCCAAAACCGCTGGCGCAGCCATGCGCATTTGCTTTACGGAAACTGGATCAATGAAATCTATCAATCAACGCCCTACGATATGAAGGATATCGGAACTTAAAGCACCCATGCGGTATCATTGCCCAACATCTCTTGTGGGTCATGATTGAGCCGGCCGCCAAACCTGCCGGATTGCGCTCATCCCAATAAACCTCCATATTATAAATAAATCAGGAACTTAAAATGCCATCGCCTCTCTTAGGTCCAACTCGTATGATTGTTTTACACACAGCAACAGAAGCTAATTCTTCAACAGCTCGTGGATTCATCCGGGCGGTTTGGGGTGTAAAATTTAGGACATCGGATGCCTAAGCGCGGCTATCATCACGGAAACCTTCGCCAAGCATTGATCGAAGCTGTGCTGACCTTGATCGAGGTGAAAGGCCCGACAGGCTTTACCCTGTCCGAGGCCGCCAAACTGGCAGGTGTGACCCCTGCGGCAGTCTACCGTCATTTTGAAGGGCGCGAAGATCTCATTGCAGAAGTGGCGCTGCAAGGCTATGAAATTTTTGCAGATTTGATGCAATTTGCCTATGACAGCGGTCAACCTTCGGCGCTGGGCGCATTTGAAGCGACCGGGCGGGCGTATCTGGCATTTGCGCGAAAATATCCCGGCCATTACATTGCAATGTTTGAAAGTGGCATTTCCGTTAATCGCACCCCGGAACTTGCGGCCACTTCAGCCCGCGCGCGCAGTGTTCTTGAACTTGCAGCAAGTGATCTGAGCCAACATATACCGATTGAAAAGCGGCCACCGGCCTCTATGTTCAGCGCCCATATTTGGGCTCTGTCGCATGGGGTTGTGGAATTGTTTGCGCGAAATTCCCCAGGCGCTGTCAGCCCCTTTGCCCCGGAAGACCTGCTTGAAACTGGAATTGGGGTCTATTTACGCGGTTTGGGATTGATTGATAAGGATATCGACTAAGTCGATTTTCGCACCAAAAAAAGCCCTTGCAGGAAAAATCATAGTTTTCAAAAGAGTTTCAAATATCCACGTCAGTTTAAGGCACTCTTAAATAAGCCTGCTTATAAAAGCCCAGTATTCCGCGCCAACACGACTGCATGCGTGCGATTAGTAGCTTTTAATTTCTTACAAATTGACATGACATGCATTTTTACCGTGCCCTCAGACAACCCCAAGGCAGCGGCAATCTGTTTGTTTTTGTTTCCATCTCCAAGCAACTTTAACACTGTTGTTTCACGGCCGCTTAAGGGGCTTTTGCTGACCACTTTCACTTCGGAATGTTGCTTGAGCAAATCAAGGGGCATATAAACTTCACCGGCATGGATAAAACGAATTGAATTTGCCAACGAGTTGATCGGCTGCGCTTTGGAGATTACCCCAGCCCCCCCAGCGGCCAGAACCTCATCCATCAAATGTCGGGTGGCGTGGCCGGTAATTATACCAACAGGCGCCGAGCCTCCGCATAATTCCAACATTTTAGCCAAGCCCTTTAGACCGTTCATGCCCGGCATTTGATAATCAAGTAAGACAATATCAAAAGGGCCGTGGGTTAGAAAAAACTCAAATGCTTCGGTTGCAGATGAAGCCGTTGTGACAGCCATATCACTTTGCTGGTCTAAATACATACGTGCAATATCAAGTACCATTTCATGATCATCTGCGATCAGCAGTTTAATCACGTTTGACTTGGTTTCATCACCACTTTTAGTAAAATTATCAAGTAACATTAATCCACCTAACGTTTTCTTATAAGGGTTTTACTATCTGACTTATGTTTTTTATGATCCTGTATAACTTCAATAGCTTGTATAACTCTGGCACTTAAAAAAAACCGTTTGGTTTTTACATTTGTATTGTTTTTTTATTTGTCATCAGGGTATATTTTTATTTGGTGACAAGTTTATTTACAAATCACGGTTTTTCCATTCAATTATATAAAACCTCCAAAATTTTACTCAAAACATTCAAATTTCTAGTGCATTACTTAGCTTGAAATTATAAATTAACTGCATTTTCCAGATAATATAGTAAACAACTTCAAGGTTAAATGCTGGCGGAAATCACATCAACTTCTAGCTAGCACGATAATTCTATACTCATTTTCTACATCTTCCAACTTTAAATTGTATACTGATGTATATTTTTAAAAAGTTCCAATTCTTTTATTACTTATATCTTTAGAGTTGTATTTGACACTTAATCTCATGGAATTATTAAAATTGTTTTTCTAGACTAAAATTGGAATAACTAAGGATTATGGATAGTTTATTGAAAGTTAGTGTAAACCCAGAATTCAAGACTCTGAAATTTTTCTACCAATTTCAGGCAAAGACAGTCACATAAGTAATTCTGCTGATTGTCACCCTTCTAACAGTGCCTATATGCGATCTATCATCACAATTATGTGCATTCGAAAATAAAGAATTGTCAAATTAGGTTAGATGATACTTTTTAGGGCATCCTTCAGGTGAAAGGTCTTTTGATGAATAGATATTTGCTTTTAGCACCTCTTATATTGACTGTGAACGCTTGTGGAACAGTGGGGTATGAAGCCGAAAAAAGTTATTGCACGGCGCTGTGGATAGAAAAAATACCTGAAAATCCACAGCAGCGCCTTACAACGCGCTACCGTTATGAACTGCAACCGACGGGCGATTTTAATTATAAATTGGACCAAAATGGGAACTCGGTGGCGGTGCCTAACTATAATCGGGTTAGGATCCCCTATCCGGTTGTTGAGAGCGTTGATCTTAATGCAAAGCGGCGCAACAGCCATATAACAGCCTGTGCAAAACGCGCCTGTCAGGCAAAATTTGGAAATCCTGCCTGTGAATAGGTAACAGGGGATTTAGGCTTTGAATATTCATTCGCACAGGTGTTTTGTCTGTTTGCGACCAGCTGTCGCAAATTGAACAGATTGAATAAATGCTTGCTTGTTAGCATGTTCAAAACAGTGAGCAAGACAAGATGCAAGCGGAAGCCTCAAAAATTCAGTTGGTTGTGATCACCATTGGCGCTGATCGCGGCCGGGCGGCCAGAGGAGGCCCCGCCGCGCTGTGACATCCCGCAACGCCTTTCTAAGTTACTGATTTTTGGAAATTTACATGACTGATAATTTATCTCGCCGCGCCGGTGGGCGCTCTGCCCGACGTTCGGCACGCTCTGCGCCTTTGGCCGAGCATCTAAGACCCGTCCGCCCCGGCATGCCCGGGGGCAAATACGCCCCGCTCACTGCAGAAAATGAACAGCGCATCCACCATGCTGTTCTGGACGCACTTGAGCAAATTGGATTGGCCGATGCCCCCCCGAGCGGCATCGAGCACCTTACCCGCGCTGGTGCTATTTACGGTGAGGATGGCCGCATCCGATTTCCGCGCGCGCTGATTGAAGACACCATCGCCTCGGCCAATCGCTCTATCACGCTTTATAGCCGCGATGGACGCCATGATTTAGAGCTGTCAGGTACCAATGTACATTATGGAACTGCCGGAGCAGCGGTCCATCTGGTGGATGTGGATGGCCGCAATTACCGCGAATGTACCGTCCAAGACCTCTTTGATGCCGCTCGGATCACAGATCAACTTGATAATATCCATTTTTTACAACGCCCAATGGTCTGCCGCGATATTACCGACAACCGTGAAATGGATCTAAATACGATTTATGCCTGTTGCTCTGGCACCTCCAAGCATGTTGGGACATCCTTTACCGAACCGGCATTTGTCGCCGATGCCCTTAAAATGCTTCATATGATTGCCGGCGGGGAAGACGCATGGCGCGCGCGTCCATTTTTGTCGAATTCAAACTGTTTTGTTGTCCCGCCGATGAAATTTGCCACCGAAAGCTGTCTGGTGATGGAAGAATGCATTCAAGGCGGGCTGCCGATTTTGCTTCTAAGTGCAGGCCAGGCCGGCGCCACGGCGCCCGCGCCCATCGCGGGCGCAATTGTTCAGGCGGTGGCCGAATGTCTGGCCGGTTTGGTCTATGTAAATGCGGTAAAGCCTGGTCATCCGGCGATTTTCGGCACCTGGCCATTTGTATCGGATCTACGCACCGGCGCCATGTCGGGCGGCAGCGGAGAACAGGCACTTCTTAGTGCTGGCTGCGCCCAAATGCACCGGTTCTATAATTTGCCCGGCGGTGCAGCGGCCGGGATTGCGGACGCCAAACTGCCCGATATGCAGGCCGGCTGGGAGCAGGCAACATCAAATGTCATGGCGGGTCTGTCGGGGCTTAATATGGTTTATGAGGCCGCTGGCATGCATGGCTCACTTCTTGGGTTCTGCCATGAATCCCTGATCTTGGGCGATGATCTTATCGGTCAGGCTTTGCGCTGCGTGCGCGGGATCGAAGTTAATGAGGATACTGTTAGCCTTGAGGTAATTAAAGAGACCTGTCTTGAAGGGCCTGGGCACTATCTAGGATCAGATCAGACCCTTGCATTGATGCAAACGGAATATATCTATCCCACGCTCGGAGATCGCTCATCGCCCAAAGAATGGGACGAATTGGGCAAGCCGGATTTGGTTGAAAAAGCAAAAGCGCGGAAAACAGAGATATTAAACGCGCCCTCAACCGCCCAATTCGGTCCCGATATTGAGCGCGATATCCGCGCTGCATTTGCCATACATTTGCCCACGTCAGCATAGATACCTATCATCCCGGCCAGACGGGGGCCCGCCCCCGCACCCCCGGGAGTATTTTGGCAAAAGAAAAATAAGGACCGGTTTTTGAGCTGCATCGCGTGCAAATGTTGGGTTTTAAAACTTATCGCGTGATTGCTCTGGTGTTTTGCCAAAAGAGGCGATAGGGCACGCGCAACAAAATCATTTAAGGACGCCGAAGATGGATTTGCGCAATATTGCGATCATCGCCCATGTTGATCATGGAAAAACGACATTGGTAGACGAATTACTGAAGCAGTCAGGCGCCTTTCGGGCCAATCAGGCCGTCGCCGAGCGGGCCATGGACAGCAATGATCTTGAACGTGAGCGCGGGATCACAATTTTGGCCAAAGCCACTTCAGTGGAGTGGAAAGGCACGCGGATCAACATCGTGGACACCCCGGGCCATGCCGATTTTGGCGGCGAGGTGGAACGCATTTTAAGCATGGTTGATGGAGTTGTCTTGCTGGTGGATGCTGCCGAAGGTCCCATGCCGCAAACCAAGTTTGTCACATCCAAGGCCTTGGCGCTAGGGTTGAGACCTATCGTGGTTTTGAATAAGGTCGATAAGCCAGATGCCGAACCGGATCGCGCTCTTGACGAATGCTTTGATCTATTTGCCGCGCTGGATGCCAATGAAGATCAGCTTGATTTTCCGCATTTGTATGCCTCGGGGCGCTCGGGGTGGGCAGATCACACGCTTGACGGAGCTCGACAAGATCTTGCGGCGCTGTTTGATCTTGTGGTCAATCACGTACCGGCGCCGCGGCAGGTTTCACGTCAGGATGAAGATTTCCGAATGCTGGCCACCACCTTAAGCACAGATCCTTTTGTCGGTCGGATTTTGACCGGCCGGGTTGAAAGCGGGCGGCTGAAAGTCGGCGCAACACTGCAGGCTTTGAGCCGCATGGGCCAAAAGATAGAACAGTTCCGGGTCACAAAGATCCAAGCGTTTCGCGGGCTGTCCCAGAGCGATATTGAAGAAGCAACTGCCGGGGATATCGTAACGCTTGCGGGTCTGTCCAAAGCAACCGTATCTGACACGCTATGCGCATTGGCAGTTGACACACCACTGTCGGCCCAACCTATTGACCCGCCGACTATTTCGGTCACCTTTGGCATCAATGACAGCCCACTTGCGGGGCGTGAGGGAAAAAAAGTGCAAAGCCGGGTGATCCGCGAACGTTTGCTCAAAGAAGCCGAAAGCAATGTTGCAATCAAAGTAAGTGACACCCCGGGAGGTGAGGCCTTTGACGTTTCAGGGCGCGGCGAATTGCAAATGGGCGTGTTGATCGAAAATATGCGACGCGAGGGATTTGAGCTGTCGATTTCGCGGCCGCAGGTGCTGATGCGTGAGGGCGAAAATGGTGCCCGCTTGGAACCTATCGAAGAGGTCACAGTCGACGTTGATGATGATTATTCTGGCACGGTGATTGAGAAACTGACCGGAAGTCGCAGGGGCGAGTTGGCCGAAATGAAGCAGGCGGGATCGGGCAAGACACGCATCATTGCCCATGTGCCATCCCGCGGGCTTATTGGCTATCATGGTGAGTTTTTGACCGATACGCGCGGCACAGGCGTGCTAAACCGGGTGTTTCATGACTGGGCGCCCTATAAGGGGGAAATTGCGGGCCGCCGCGCAGGTGTTTTGATCTCAATGGAAGATGGGATTTCGGTGGCCTATGCGCTTTGGAATCTTGAAGACCGCGGCAAAATGTTTATCGGCGCACAGGAAAAAATTTATCAAGGCATGATCATTGGCGAGCACAGCCGCGAAAATGACCTTGAGGTTAATCCGCTTAAAGGAAAAAAACTAACCAATGTGCGGGCTTCGGGGACCGATGAAGCCGTTCGCTTGACCACTCCGATCACCCTGTCATTAGAAGAAGCCATCGCCTATATCAACGACGATGAACTGGTCGAGGTCACGCCGGCATCTATCCGCCTTCGCAAGCGCTATCTGGACACGCACGAACGTAAGCGCATGGCCAGAGCCAGTTA
>ERZ1049444.957-NODE-957-length-23610-cov-5.468266_pt1 | contig 23610 bp, 24 predicted proteins | sample MGYA00383101_ERZ1049444 | MGnify/ENA primary metagenome ERZ1049444 (study PRJEB29581, sample SAMEA5548371) | metagenome | biome: marine; feature: coastal; material: water | depth 50 m | study: Short-term variability in the microbial, nano- and picoplankton...
GCCGATCCTCCTTGCGCATTGGCATCCCGATTTTCTTGGGATCAACCGAGCCCGAAGGCGCATCGGTTCTAGTTGCAACACGAAGTTTTGCACTCCGAGAACGGGGGTTCTCGGCCAGCTCATCATCATCCGGCCCAATCGCTTTACGGCTTTTGACAGTGAACTGGGGGGCGGCCACCTCAATCTCAGGCGCATAGCGATTAGCGCGTCCTTCGCCACCGGATCGTGCTTGCAAAAAGCGTTTTGCCATACGGTCTTCAACCGAGTGGAAGGTCACAACGGCCAGTTGCCCGCCCGGTTTTAGCGCCCGTTCTGCGGCCATCAATCCTTCGAACAATTCGCCATATTCGTTATTCACTGCGATCCGTAGCCCCTGAAAGCTACGCGTCGCCGGATGGCTTTGACCGGGCTTTGAGCGGGGCAAACAACCCTCAATTATGCTCGCCAGCTTCAGCGTTCGCGTGATCGGCTCAACTTCTCGTTCCTTTACGATCGCCCTTGCAATGCGGCGGCTAGCGCGCTCTTCGCCAAACAAATACAGGATATTCGCAATCTCGGTCTCATCAGCCTCATTCACGATATCGGCCGCACTTTCACCGCTTTGGCTCATCCGCATGTCCAGCGGACCATCCCGCAAAAACGAAAATCCACGCTCTGCCAGATCAAGCTGCATCGAGCTAACGCCAAGATCGAGGACGATCCCGTCCAAATCCTGTCCATATTCATCCATGCGCGAAAAAACGCCCTGAACCAGTTCAAGCCGATCACCGTAATCAGCTTTCCAAGCTTGGGCCATTTCAAGCGCAAGTGGATCGCGATCCACGCCAATTACCTTGTCAGCGCCTGCATCCAACAGCGCACGACTGTATCCACCAGCGCCAAAGGTTCCGTCTAACCAAGCACCCGTTACAGGCGAAACAGCCCGCAAAAGCGGGCGGATGAGGACGGGTATGTGGGGGGCATTATTGGCAGGCAGCGCGGACATTAACTATATCCCCTCGTCGCCATCCAAGTAGGTCGAGGCATCGACATCCGGATCGAAGTCACCTTCGGCATCCAAGCTGCTCTCGTATACCTTGTCATAGGTTTCGGGCTTCCAAATCTCAAACGTCTCGCCGGTAGAGGCAAAGAACGCAGACTCGTCCAGTCCAATCTTCTCACGCAGTTTCGCCGGCAAAACCAAACGTCCGGTTTCATCAACCGAAGTCGAAATTGCATGTGTGGAATAAAGACGCTGCAAGGCTTTGCGGCGCGGATTGGCCCGCGCCAGGCGCTCAATTTGATCGTAAATCTTTTCAATGGCGGAAAGAGTGAAACATTCGAGGAAATCGCGTTTGTCATCGCCGTATACAATGACCAACTGCGGATTGCCGCTTTCTGGAAAGTCTGGATCGCCCGAGGCTAAGACACGACGAAACGCAGCAGGGATAGACACCCTGCCCTTGCCATCCACTTTGTGGTGGCTCTCGCCTATGAACCTTAGTTTACGGTCCACTTTCCTCACCTTTCCCCGACTAAACTGTTTTAGACCCCTTAGAAACGAAACGGCGGATAGGGATGCTGCCACCTCCCTATCCGCCGCCCTCGTCCCGCGTTGCGGGGTGTCCAGCTGCGCGCGCCACCTGGGGGGATGTCTGCTCGCTCGCGCGCCGGATCTCTACGTTCGATGAATGCGGGTGCCTGTATGAAACCTGACTTGGTGCCTTTTGGGTCTTATCGCCCTTATGAGCCCGTCCTCATCTTGCACTAGGGATGACATGGGATTTGATGGGAAGCAAGAACTATTTATGGGAAACGGGGTGCCTAAACAGAACGATAATTGCCGAAAATGAGCTCATTTCGCAATTTTTGATCTACAAAATGACAATCTACACACATGCACCACTATATCTAGTATATGAAGATCGCCCCATGATTTCCCAAAAATCCCAATATTTTTGACAACCACACTGCAAAATCACTGTATTACTGGGGAAATTGGGCCGAATCTCCATGTTTGATTCGAAAAAGGGCGCCCCAAGAACGCCCCTTCCCATACAATCCCCGAGATCCCTTGCTAGGCGATACCGCCCTTGATCAGCCCATCAGCCAACTGCAAATAGGCCTCGGCAATCTGCCCCTCACCTGAAGCCACCGGCGCGCCATTGTCGCCACCCAAGCGGGTTTCAAGATCAATCGGCAAGGCTGCCAACAATGGCACGCCCAGCTTCTCGGCCTCATGCTCAACGCCGCCGTGACCAAAGATATGCGCCTGATCCCCACATTTCGGACAAGTGTAGAATGACATGTTTTCAATCATCCCCAATATTGGCGTTTTCAGCTTTTCAAACATGTTGATCGCCTTGCGCGCATCGATCAATGCAACATCCTGAGGAGTCGACACAATGATCGCACCGTCAATTTCGGTCTTCTGCCCAAGTGTTAGCTGCACGTCACCTGTTCCGGGGGGCATATCAACGATCAGAACATCCAAAGGGGCCCATTCGACCTGACCCAACAATTGTTGCAATGCGCCCATCAACATAGGCCCGCGCCAAATCAAAGCCTGATCAGGATCTACCATTGAACCGATGGACATCATCTTAACGCCATGCGCATCCAATGGGATAATTTTTTCACCGTCCGGCGTTGCGCCGGGCCGCTTCATGTTGCCCATCATCTTAGGCTGAGACGGTCCATAAATATCCGCATCCAACAAACCGACTTTGCGCCCCTGACGCGCCAAGGCAACCGCTAGGTTAGATGAGACCGTCGATTTACCGACACCACCTTTGCCAGAGGCGATTGCGATGATCTTCTTTACACCTTCGACGGCCATAGGACCTTGCTGCGGCTTAGGGTGACCGCCAACCTTCAAATCCGGAACTGGCTTCTTTTCTGCAGGACCATGCGCCGTCAAAACGACCGAGACCTTACTTACACCCTCAAGCGATTCAACACCGCGTCGCGCAGCGGCTTCGACAGCCGACATCTTTTGCGCCATGTCTGCGCTTGGTGCTTCGATTACAAAGCGAACGTCACCGCCCTCGATTGTCAACGCCCGCACCATTTCGCGAGACACTAGGTTGCCACCATCCGGCAGTTCGATTTTTGTCAAAATGGCAATGACACTCTCTTTTAACGCGCTCATTATTGGCCCCTAAATCTCGTTTTGCCCAAAGGTGGTTTATTTCCCGCAAAGCGCAAGGTCAATTTCGCAAGCTATGACAAAGCCGTCCGGACCTATGCAAATGCTGCATAGCGGCATTGTAGATTATCAGGATTGTGCACGTACAGCATTGGCTTATGTAGCTTCACAGGAAACGCGATGTGATCGCTAACGTAATCTAGAAAGAAACGAACATGGCAACTTTTGCTGACGCCCCCGTCTACTTTGGTCTGAACATCCGGTTTACAGACGCCCTTAAGTCACTTGCTAATCGTGCCCGCCTGAGCCGTCAGTACCGTCTTACAGTACGTGAACTGAGCGCGCTTTCGTCACACGAACTAGCTGACCTCGGCATCCACGCTTCAAGCATTCGTCAGATCGCTTTCGAAAGCACATACGGCACGAACGTATAAGAGTTCCGGTCGATTGATCTACCTCCCATAGATCCGACTTGTCGCGGCAGCGCTCCTCCCTTGCTGCCGCAGAAATACCGAACTGATAGGCCCTCCTCCCTGCCTGTTGGATCTCGGCACTGGCGGCAGCGCACTCCTCCCTTTGCGCTGCTGCCACAAAGTTTAGGAATTCAGACGGGGTTCTCCTCCCTACCCCACTGATTTTCGGGCGATGATGCGCCTCCCCGCGTCATCGCCCACGATTTCTCAAAGAGCCTCCTCCCTGTGCTCTTTGAACAAACTAAGGCGGCACCCATTTGGGTTGCCGCCTTTTCTTTTGGTTTTTCGATTTTAAGCTTTCCTAAAACGGAATGTCATCCGTGCCAGTTACGAACTTGGCCACAACCTTTTTCAAGCCAGCTTTTTCAAACTCGATGTCCAGCTTGTCTCCTTCAATACCAACGATGGCCCCATATCCAAACTTCTGGTGAAACACTCGATCGCCAACGGAATAGGCCGAGATCGCCTGCAGGTCGATCACCTGAGACCGCGATTCCTTTGGTTGCTGCACCGGACGATTGCCTGCCCGCTCTTGCATGCGTTTCCAACCGGGCGAGTTATATCCATCCGCAGCCGTCGCCCGCGATTCGATCCCTGAGGCTGCAGCACCATATCCACCGCCGTAAAGTCCCGGTGGGGTCAGAACCTCAACATGTTCTTCGGGCAATTCATCTATGAACCGTGACGGCATAGAGCTTTGCCACTGTCCGAAAATTCGGCGATTGCCTGCAAATGAAATCGTACAGATTTCCTCGGCCCGCGTGATGCCGACATAGGCAAGACGTCGTTCCTCTTCGAGACCTTTAAGACCGCTTTCATCCATGCTGCGCTGCGAGGGGAACAATCCATCTTCCCACCCCGGAAGGAAAACAGCCGGAAACTCTAACCCCTTGGCGGCATGAAGCGTCATGATGCTTACTTTTTCTTCGGCATCGTCGCTTTCATTTTCCATAATCAGGCTGACGTGTTCCAGAAACCCTTGCAGGTTTTCGAAATTCTCAAGCGCTTTGACCAGTTCTTTAAGGTTTTCCAACCGCCCCGGCGCCTCGGGGGTTTTGTCGTTCTGCCACATCCCAGTGTAGCCGCTTTCGTCGAGAATAACCTCGGCCAGTTCAAGATGGCTCATGTCCGCATCACCGGTCATCCGACCCCAGCGCGCCAAATCGACGATGAATTTTTGAAGCTCTTTGCCGCCCTTGCCCTTGATAAGACCCTGCTCTACGGCCAGCGCAGCGCCGTCCACTAAGGACACTCCGTTTTCACGCGCACAGCGTTGAATGGTCTGCTGGGCCTTGTCACCAAGACCGCGTTTGGGCGTATTAACCACCCTTTCAAACGCGAGGTCGTCCGTGGGTGAAACCACGAGCCGGAAATAGGCCATGGCATCACGTATTTCCATCCGCTCGTAAAAACGGGGGCCGCCGATCACGCGGTAAGGCAGTCCGATGGTCAAAAAACGATCTTCAAACGCCCGCATTTGATGCGACGCACGCACAAGGATCGCCATTTCGTCGGGCGAGACAGACCGCAAACCGCGGGTTCCGCGTTGTAAGGCTTCGATCTCTTCACCTACCCAACGGGCTTCTTCGTCGCCGTCCCAATGACCGATTAACCGGACCTTCTCACCCTCTTCCTCAGCCGTCCAAAGTTCTTTCCCAAGGCGGCCAGAATTGCCACGGATCACACCGGAAGCCGCTGCCAGAATATGCGGGGTAGAGCGGTAGTTTTGCTCAAGCCTGACAACGACAGCACCGGGGAAGTCTTTTTCAAACCGCAGGATGTTGCCCACTTCGGCCCCACGCCAACCGTAGATCGACTGGTCATCGTCGCCGACACAACAGATGTTTTTATGCCCCCCAGCCAGCAATCGCAGCCAGAGGTACTGGGCGACGTTGGTATCCTGATACTCGTCAACGAGGATGTAACGAAACCATCGCTGATACTGAGTGAGGATGTCTGGATGGTTTTGAAAAATAGTGACCATGTGCAAAAGCAGGTCGTCAAAGTCGGCTGCATTTAGGTTTCGCAGCCTAGTTTGATACAATCGATAGATTTGGCCTGTGGTTCTTTGGTGCCCTGTTCCGTCAGCCGACGCGCCTGGAATTCGATCGGCCGCGCCACCTCCATCTCCCACTTTTTCAGAAGATTGGGCCTTGTTTTTAAAATCACCAATTTCCGCGCCAAACCACCTGTCGGTCCAGCGCTTTCGATCCACCTTCTCCGCATCCAAAATTTGCCTCAGCAGTCTCCGTTGATCGTCCGTGTCCAAAATCGTGAAGTTGGACTTTAGCCCGACCAATTCAGCGTGGCGTCGCAGCAATTTCACGCAAACCGCATGAAACGTCCCCAGCCAAGGCATGCCCTCGACCGCATGCCCCAAATGACGGCCAACCCGCAGTTTCATTTCCCGCGCGGCCTTATTTGTAAAGGTCACCGCCAAAATCTCATTTGGCGCTGCGCGGCCGGTATTCAGCAAATGTGCGATACGCGTTGTCAGCGCCTTGGTCTTACCGGTCCCTGCCCCTGCCAGCATCAAAACGGGGCCGTCCAACGCTTCGACCGCTTGACGTTGAGCTGGGTTTAATTCGTCCAGATACGGCGCACCCCCACCACGGGCAGCCATAGCCCGCGAAGTCAAAGAAGCCCCTTCAAACGCATCGAATTCGTCAAAATCATTCATGCGGGCAATCTAGCTAAGCCTTTCTCAAAAGAAAAGAACTGTTCTCACTATGTTCTACCGTTGATATCTGCAGATTTCCGCGACATTACCCAACAGTTGCATTTCAGGGCGAAGTGTCGAAGATGCGCAGGATGAGCCTGCACAACCAATATCTCGACCTTACCGATCTGCGCCGTCGCGCCCACGTGCGGCTACCCAAGTTCGTGTGGGAGTTTTTGGACAGCGGTACGGGGCTCGAACAGACTAAGGCTCTAAATCGGACCGCGCTGGATACGATCAAACTGCGCCCCTCGATTTTGCACGGAGAGATCACACCCAATTTGACCACATCTTTTCTCGGGGTGAGCTATGATTTGCCCGTCGGCATCGCGCCCGTTGGAATGTCCGGCCTGATCTGGCCACAAGCTGAGCATCATCTCTCAGTCGCGGCAACCGCGTTAAACCTACCCTATTGTCTGTCCACCGTCGCAAGCGCGACCCCTGAAGACATTGGCAAGAACCTGAACGGCAATGGTTGGTTCCAGCTCTACCCCCCACGCGACCCCGAGATCCGCAAGGACATGTTGCAGCGCGCCAAGGACAGCGGGTTTTCGACCCTTGTGCTAACCGTCGACGTGCCAACCGCAAGCCGCCGCGAGCGGCAAACTAGATCGGGCCTGACCCAGCCGCCCAAACTGACATCGCGTTTACTTGCCCAAATCGCAACCCGCCCAGCTTGGGCGCTTGGCATGGCGCGACACGGGATGCCCCACATGCGTACGCTTGATCCCTATATCGCCGAGGCGCAAAAAGGCATGTCGCCAACTGCCCACATAGGCTACCTGCTGCGCACTGCACCGGATTGGTCCTACTTGAAATGGCTGAGGGACAATTGGGACGGGTCGCTGATTGTCAAAGGCGTGCTGAATCCCGGCGACGCCGCCCGATTGCAGGACGAAGGGATCGATGCGCTCTGGGTCTCAAACCATGCAGGCCGTCAACTTGATGCAGCCCCTGCGACGATCGACGTGCTGCCAGACATTCGTGCAGCCACCAGCCTGCCCGTGATTTTTGACAGTGGCGCAGAAGGAGGCTTGGATATTCTGAGGGCTTTTGCCCTCGGGGCTGACTTTGTCATGATGGGGCGTGCTTGGCACATCGCTTTGGCGGCCCTTGGGCCACAAGGTATCACACATTTCGCCGAGATATTGGCCAAAGACTTGTCGGCCAATCTGCCCCAACTTGGCATCACCAAACCGTCTGACATGTCGCGGGCGCAATTGGTTTAGCGGGCAGTCAAGTCTTTCGGCATTGCGTCGTAGGCTGTGTGCGCATCCTGCAAAGGCAGTCCAGTCTTGATCCATCCGGTTCCACGTGGCCCGCCGACCATCCCTTCGCTAACATCTTTGATCCCTGTCATGCCGGCTTTGGCAAAGGCTGACATCAAACGGCCTGTGCGATTTCCAGTCCGGCAAATAACGGCCACGTCGTGATTGGGATTGCGATCCAAAATGGCTGCTACGTAGGCCCCGAAATTCTCATCCGTCATGTCCAAAAGCCAAGCCCCCTCAGCCACGCCGGTTTCGACCCACTCTTCGGGTCGTCGCACGTCAATCAAGATAAGGCTTCCATCCAACATGCCTGTATTTGCGTCGCTTGCGGTCAGCACATGGTCGTCAGCGAATACGCCCGAGGGAAGAAGCGTGGCAAATGTTGCAACAGACAAAAACAAGCGACGAGACAGCATGACATTCACCTTATCAATTGATCCAAAATCTTTGCATTCTGGTTGCATTTTATCAAGATGATTTGCCTTCAATCGCAGCTAAACCTGCATGCAATTGCATGCTGTAAATACGTGTAATTCGTATCAGGAATCAAACGCGAAATCAGATATGCGGCAATAAACCTCAAGACATACGCAGTCTTACGGATTGTCTGTCCGAAACTTTCGCCTTAATCGTGACGCGACGTCACAAATTGGAGACTTCCGCATGACCACGTTCAATAAAATTCTCATTGCAAACCGAGGCGAAATCGCCATCCGCGTTATGCGGGCTGCCAATGAGATGGGCAAAAAAACCGTGGCCATTTTCGCTGAAGAAGACAAACTTGGTCTCCACCGTTTCAAAGCAGACGAAGCCTATCGTATCGGCGAAGGCATGGGACCGGTTGCAGCCTATCTCAGCATCGACGAGATTATTCGCGTTGCAAAGGAATGCGGCGCTGACGCGATCCACCCAGGCTACGGATTGCTTTCCGAAAACCCTGAATTTGTGGATGCCTGCGAAGCCAACGGTATCGCCTTTATCGGCCCCAAGGCTGCAACCATGCGCGCACTTGGCGACAAGGCATCTGCCCGCAAAGTGGCTATTGAGGCTGGTGTGCCGGTTGTTCCGGCGACCGAAGTCCTTGGCAATGACATGGACGAAATCCGCGCAGAGGCTGCTAAGGTCGGTTATCCCCTGATGCTCAAAGCCTCTTGGGGCGGTGGCGGTCGCGGCATGCGCCCGATCTTTTCCGAAGATGAAGTCGAGGAGAAGGTCCTTGAAGGCCGTCGCGAAGCCGAGTCAGCATTTGGCAACGGCGAAGGGTATCTCGAAAAGATGATCACTCGCGCCCGCCACGTCGAGGTTCAGATCCTCGGCGACCAGCATGGCGGCATGTACCACCTTTATGAGCGCGATTGCTCGGTTCAGCGGCGCAACCAAAAGGTCGTCGAGCGGGCACCAGCCCCCTACCTTTCCGAAGCCCAGCGCGAAGAAATTTGTGAGCTAGGCCGCAAGATCTGTTCGTTTGTCGACTACGAATGCGCAGGCACCGTTGAATTCCTGATGGACATGGAAAGCGGCAAGTTTTTCTTCATCGAAGTGAACCCTCGGGTGCAAGTGGAGCACACCGTTACCGAAGAAGTCACTGGCATCGACATTGTTCAGGCCCAGATCCTGATTGCTGAGGGCAAAAGCATCGCCGAAGCAACCGGCAAGCCATCGCAGTATGATGTGCGCTTAAACGGCCACGCGCTACAGACTCGGATCACAACCGAAGACCCACAAAACAGCTTTATCCCCGACTACGGCCGTATCACAGCGTATCGATCGGCAACTGGCATGGGCATCCGTTTGGACGGTGGCACGGCTTATGCGGGCGGCGTCATCACCCGCTATTATGACTCGCTTCTGACCAAGATCACCGCTTGGGCCCCGACACCGGACAAAGCGATCGCCCGTATGGATCGCGCCTTGCGTGAATTCCGTATTCGCGGCGTCAGCACCAACATCGCGTTCGTTGAGAACCTGCTGAAGCACCCAACGTTCCTGAACAACCAATACACCACCAAGTTCATCGACGAGACCCCGGGGCTGTTCCAATTCAAAAAGCGTCGCGACCGTGGTACCAAAGTTCTGACTTATATCGCTGACATCTCGGTCAATGGTCACCCTGAAACCGAAGGACGTGCGAAGCCAGCTGTCGACCTGAAACCAGCTCGCATACCTGAGCTTAAGGCCGAGCCAGCCTACGGCACCCGCAACCTTTTAGAAGACAAAGGCCCGCAGGCCGTTGCCGACTGGATGAAAGCGCAAAAGCAACTGTTGATCACAGACACGACTATGCGTGACGGTCACCAATCGCTGCTGGCAACCCGCATGCGGTCTATCGACATGATCAAAGCGGCCCCTGCTTATGCTGCCAATCTACCGCAACTGTTCTCGGTTGAATGCTGGGGCGGTGCGACCTTTGATGTGGCCTATCGCTTCTTGCAAGAATGCCCGTGGCAGCGTCTGCGTGATTTGCGCGTTGCGATGCCAAATATCATGACGCAAATGCTACTGCGTGCCAGCAACGGCGTTGGATACACCAACTACCCCGACAACGTCGTGCAAGAGTTTGTACGTCAGGCCGCAGAAACCGGTGTTGACGTGTTCCGCGTGTTCGACAGCCTGAACTGGGTTGAAAACATGCGCGTTGCGATGGACGCAGTCGTTGCTGCCGAAAAGGTTTGCGAAGGCACCGTCTGCTACACCGGCGACATCCTGAACCCCGAGCGTTCAAAGTACGACCTGAAGTACTATGTTGGCATGGCGAAGAAGCTTGAAGCCGCAGGCGCCCATGTTCTGGGCATCAAAGACATGGCGGGTCTGTTGAAACCTGCTGCCGCGCGCCAGTTGTTCAAAGCGCTGAAAGAAGAGGTTGGCCTGCCGATCCATTTCCACACACACGACACCGCTGGTGTTGCTTCGGGCACCATCCTTGCAGCGGCTGAGGCTGGCGTGGATGCTGTCGATTGCGCCATGGACAGCTTCTCAGGCAACACCTCGCAAGCGACGCTTGGTACAGTGGTTGAATCGTTGAACTTCACAGATCGCGAGACCGGTCTTGATATCGGTGCAATCCGGGAAATGTCGAATTACTTCGAAGCCGTGCGTGGTCAATACGCCGCCTTTGAAAGCGGCCTTCAGGCCCCAGCGTCCGAGGTATACCTCCACGAAATGCCGGGAGGGCAATTCACCAACCTCAAAGCACAAGCTCGTAGCCTCGGCCTAGAAGAGCGCTGGCATGAGGTCGCTCAATCCTACGCGGACGTGAACGAAATGTTCGGCGATATCGTAAAGGTCACCCCGTCATCGAAAGTTGTTGGTGACATGGCCCTGATGATGGTCAGCCAAAACCTGACCCGCGCAGACGTCGAAGACCCACAGCGTGATGTCAGCTTCCCTGATTCAGTCATCGACATGATGAAGGGTAACCTTGGTCAACCTCCCGGTGGGTTCCCTAAAGCGATCATCAACAAGGTCCTTAAAGACGAAAAGCCGAACGTTAAACGCCCTGGTGCGCATTTGGCGCCGGTCGACCTTGAGGAGATCCGCAAAGATCTGTCCAAACAGCTTGAGGGTTTCAAAGTCGATGACGAGGATCTGAACGGCTATCTGATGTACCCAAAAGTGTTCCTAGATTACATGGGCCGCCACCGTACGTACGGACCCGTTAGAACACTGCCAACAAGCACGTTTTTTTACGGCATGGAACCGGGTGACGAAATCACCGCTGACATTGACCCCGGCAAGACGTTGGAAATCCGTCTGCAGGCTATCGGTGAGACCGACGAAAAGGGCGAGGTCAAAGTCTTCTTCGAACTCAACGGTCAACCTCGGACAATCCGCGTTCCGAACCGTAAGATTAAAGCCACCACAGCGGCACGTCCGAAAGCTGAAGTTGGCAATGCCGATCACATTGGTGCGCCAATGCCTGGTGTCGTAGCCTCTGTTGCGGTTCAAGCAGACCAAAAGGTTGCCGAGGGCGATCTGCTTTTAACCATCGAGGCCATGAAAATGGAAACCGGTCTGCATGCAGAGCGTGACGCGGTCATCAAGGCTGTTCACATCCAAGCAGGCGGCCAGATCGATGCAAAAGATTTGCTGATCGAGCTCGAATAAGACGTTGTAAATTCTATGATTAGCGGGCATCTGGCACAGGTGCCCGTTTTTTTGTTTGCGCGACAAAACGCGCACCTGAATTGCATTCCACCAATACTATATTAGAATCATTCTAATGCATTCACGCGATTCCGATTTGGATCGCAATACTCAATGGAGACCATCATGAACGTAGGCGTAACCGTCCCGAACGTAACTTTTAAAACCCGCGTCCGCGACGAAAGCATCGGCGGTGACAACCCATTTCGTTGGCAGGACATGACCACTGACGATTACTTCAAAGGCAAGCGCGTCGTTTTGTTCTCGCTTCCAGGTGCGTTCACCCCAACATGTTCGACCTACCAGCTTCCAGGCTACGAAAAAGGTGCTCAGGATTTCCGCGATGCCGGCGTTGAGGATATTTACTGCATGTCCGTCAATGACAGCTTTGTCATGAACGCGTGGGCCCGCAATCAAGAGCTTGCGAACGTCAAAGTCATCCCAGACGGTTCCGGCATTTTCACCCGCCAAATCGGCATGCTGGTCGAAAAAGACAACCTCGGTTTTGGTTTCCGCTCATGGCGTTACGCTGCTGTCATCAATGACGGTGTGATCGAAGCGTGGTTCGAAGAGCCTGGCCGCAAAGACGATCACCTAGATGATCCATACGGCGAAAGCTCACCCGAGACTGTGCTGGCATGGCTGCGTAACAATGCGGCTGCAAACGTCGCTTAAGCTTCGCCCTATATGAACCTACAAAGCCCGCGCGTTTTCGCGGGGGCTTTTTTTGTCATTTGAGCAGTCAAAAACTATGGCGAAACCGTCGAATATCCGCTTTCCTCTGCCTCAGCAGTAGGGAGCAGAATCAATGACCGATTTCGCACATAAAGTTCTAGTGATGACTGATATTCACATCACAAAAGAGGGCCGCAAGATCATTGGCCTCGACCCCATGGAACGCTTTAAAGAGGCGCTAAACCACGCTCTGACCAACCATCCAGATGCCGCTGGCCTCGTTATAACGGGCGACCTGACCCACCACGGTATACGCGATCAGTATCAGCGCCTTAAGGCCGTATTGGACGAGGTTCCGATTCCGGTGCATCTAACACTCGGCAATCATGATTTCCGCGATCAGTTTGTTGCCAACTTTCCTGACGTTCCCCGAGACCAAAATGGCTTTGTCCAAAGCTCTGTTCGTGTGGGGGAGTATAAACTTATCCTTCTCGACACCCACGATCCGACCGTCGAACCATTCCATGGCGGCAATATCTGTGAAAAGCGCCTCGATTGGTTAAAGGATCAGCTGGAAGGGCAGCCCAAAGGGTCCTGCGTTTTGATGATGCATCACCCGCCATTTGAAACTGGATTTCCGGGCATGGATGTGATCGGCCTATCAAACCGAGACGCCCTCAACGAGATTATCGCTGACAGTCCCGCCGTCGCTATGTCGATCTCAGGGCATGTGCATCGCACCATCTGGGGCAGTGCCGGCGGCAAACCCTCTGCCAATCTGAAAAGCACCTGTCACCAAATGCCTCTTGAATTGGTTGACGACGATTCCAGCCTATCGTTGGACGAACCCGGCTCTTACGCAATCATGCTGCTTGGCAACGATGGGATTGTTTTGATCAACGAAGATTTCGGCTTGGACAACGAACCTAGCAGCGATCCCGATAGCCAGTAATCAGATCGCGATCCGTGGTCGCGTTCTGATCAGAATTTCGGCAACGATCAGATTTGGTATCCAACAGGTGTAGGACAACCAAACCGAGGACAGCTCATAGGGCATGCCTGCGATTTCAAACCCAATCATTTGAAGCCGCAGCGTTACTGCTGCAAATGTGAGGGCAAAGGATCGCATCATCCATATCCGGTGTTCGACCAGCCGATTGTTCATCGCCAACCAAATGGCTACAGCCGTGCTTCCCATCCATGAAATGCCAAGTGCGGAAAACCCAATCTGGGCCCAAAACCCGCCAATAGCGTTCAGCGAAATCCCCATCGCACCAATGCCCCCCACAAGGATCGCAACGCCATAAATGCGCCCCAACAAACGATGAAGGGTTCGGTTGCTTCGGCGAATTCTGGGCATGAACTGAAACGCACCAACGGCCAAGGCGATTGGCGCGGCAGAGACATGCATCAACAGCATGGTCCGCCGTTCAAGTGCGTGTTCGACCATGACCTCAAACGCTGTCTCAAGACCCAGAAAGACAAACCGATAGCTTAGCAAACTTACCAGCAACGCAAAAAATACCGCTACGCGGAGTAACCATTTAAGAATCATAACGCACCTCAACTTGACAGTGTCAAGATAGACGCAAACTTGACAGTGTCAAGCAATTGCTGAACATGGTTGTATGACTTCAACCCAACCTCCAAAACCTCGTCATCACGGAAATCTACGTGAAGCTCTGATCGATGCGGGAATAGACCTGTTGCAACACGGTGGCTTAGCCGCCCTCACGTTGCGCAAATGCGCCGCCAAAGCAGGGGTTTCACACGCAGCACCTGCGCATCATTTCGACGGGTTGGACGGGTTGATCTGTGCCATTGGCACCCGCGGGTTCACGCAATTCTCAGACTACATGCTGGCAAGCCGCGCGAAAGCCGCTGATAACGATGCAGCCCGTTTGAGGGGCATTCTGGATGGCTACATAGATTTCACCGTTGACCACCCGGCCCTGTTCACCCTGATGTTTGGATCACGCTTTGATGTCGTTCCAGACCAAGGGCTGATGCTGGCGGCTGACAATGCCTATCAAGTCCTAGCTGAAACATGCGCGCCATTTTCAATGGACCCACAGGGCAATCCGCGTGAGATCGAAATACTAGTTTGGTCGCTCTGCCACGGTTATGCCAGCCTGCGCCTTGGGGGGCAGGTCACACCCGAAGGTCCGGTCAACGACGTCACATTTGGCGATATTCTAAGACGTTTACCTGATATTATCCGGCTGAGTGGCGAGAAAACGAAATGAATGACCTGCACAACTACAAAGCAAAATCCGGCGGTTTAGAACCCGTTTGGACACTCGAAATTCAGACCCTACCTTCAGATACCGACCGAATTCTTGATGCCGTCATGAAAGTGCACCCGCTCAGCTTTGGTCGCTACCAACGCAACGCCAGTATTTCCGCGCTCGGAAAAGAAACCGCTCAGCCAGAGCCAAACTCGACCACGACCACCCAAGTTGATGGCTTTGTTGCCGGGTCGACCGAAACCTATCCGATGGTCGAACTTAAAATCTCAATCGAGCGCGACCTCGCTGTGCTGGAAAAGGTCATGGACACCGTTATCTTTGCACACCACTACGAAGAGCCTGTGATCTTTGTTCGCGAAGACTGGGCCAGCCGTGCGGCCTATGACCCAAACAGCAACAACCCGAACCGCTGGTGGAATAACGGCCAAGGACTGCCGGACAAGCTCGACTAGTCCAGCGAGCCTGACATGAAAGTAAAAGCGTCTTCTCCATGCGCTTGGGTCAAGCACCTCAGATCATGCAGACAATTTGGCGACAAAGAAACCGCCTGCCCTCCTAGCCCGCGAATGTGATCTGCGAAACGACGATTGAAGCTTTCCATAAGGCCTTCGACCACGAAAAACTGGGTCTTAGACAGGTCCGCCTGCTGCACCAATTGCCAAGGCGACCATTGATCAAAATATGCCTCATCATCACCAAATTGAGTGGCCGCGATCTTTGGACGGCTTTTGGTGATCGTCCCCCAATCATGCATAGCCCCATCCATAATCGTTACCGTCGAAAACGCCTGTTGGTATTTCAATCCAAGGGACGCTGCCCCAAACCCGCCCATCGAGAAGCCGTGCACGTGCCGATTGGCGCGATCTTTGGCGATCGGATGCGCGGACTCAACATCCGGCAATATATCCTTCATCACCATCGTTGCTGCATTTGTTACCTCGGACTTGCCATCCACCCACATACTGAATTTGGTTGGGTCAAGGGGCGCAACAATCACCATCGGTTTTGATTTACCCGCGGTGACGGCCTTTTCCTGCGCTTGCGCCATCCAATGAATGTCGCGTCTCACCCAAGACCAACCCACCGCAGCACCGTGAAGGTGAACCACCAACGGAAACCCGTCCGCTGGCGCGGATTTGGCTGACTCATATAGCCAATAGCGCGCGCCGGATTTGGTTTCGACCTCTGAGATTTCGCCGGCCAAACTGACGTTCAGGCGACCCAAGTACGAACGCACCGAGCGGATCATTTGCCAGGGTGTTGGGCTTAGGTCTGCAGTTTCTTTAGACATCTTGATTTCCGATCCATCGGCGTTTGCTTGACCCGCCAGCCAATGTGATTTAATTGATGCTATCAACTATATATTTTAATTGACACCATCAATCACTTTGCGAGTCCCTATGCCTAACCCCGCAGTCCACGAAGCCGTTTTCCAATTATATCTCGACCTTGCAGCCTGTTTGACCAAAGGCGGACAGTTGAGTGACATATCACTAACCAGCATGGAATTACGCTCAATGCGGGCGATAAAATCATCCCAAAACGCGACACCGGCTGAGATCGCACAAATTCTCAAACGGGATCGGGGACAGGTCACCCGGTTGATTGGCGATTTGACCAAGAAATCTATGGTCACATCCAAGCCAAACCCAGACGACGGACGGGGGCGGCTATTGGCGTTAACGGATCAAGGCGAGGCCATTTTTGCCAAGGTTGCTGCTGAGGAAGCTAAGATTCACAGCAAACTGATGATCGGTATCGAACCAAACCAACTTGATGTGTTTTTCCAAGTCGCAGGACAACTGTCGGCGAATGCCGCGAAAATCTAATTGAGTGCCCCGTTGCGGTAGGGCCAAAGTGCTGCCAAAGCGACATCATGAACCGGTGTGGCAATGCCGTGCTCGCGCGCTGCGCGGGTGATCTCACCCGAGAACCAATCTAGCTCTAGCTTTCGACCATTTAGAATGTCCGTGCACATCGAGGCCCGAACCTGCCCGTCGATGCTATTGTAAAACCCAAATTGATCAACCGCGAGAGACGCTGGCAAATCAGGACACACCGCGCGTGCAACCTCGGCTGCTTCGTTGGTTGCTTGGCGCATCAGTTCAACTGTTTCGGGGCCCTGGTTAATCTCGCCAAAGGTTAAACGCGTCAGGGTCGACACCGCCGAGGTCGCCCCAAGCATGACGAATTTCGTCCAAAGAGCGGACTTAATATTCTCGGCAATAGCTGGGCGCGTGCCAGCTTGCTTGAAAACTTCGAACAAAGCCTGTTCATACTTCTTGCCCTCGGTCGAAAGAGAGCCGAAAGACAGGGTATCCTTGGTGTCCGTGTGTTTGATACGTCCGGGTGCCTCGATGTAACCGGGCGTCCAAGCTGCTCCGCCTAAAACACGTAGGCTTCAGCAGCCACCCAAGGCGCCGTGATTCCATTTTGGAATGTCGCCACAAAACTATCAGGCCCGATCATAGGGGCAGCCTGTGCCAGCGCGTCCGCCAGATCGTAGTTCTTGACGAAAAACAGAACGCAATCCACGACCCCTACGCTACTGGGATCATCAGTGGCTTTGATGTCCTTCAGATGGGCGTCTCCGTTCGGGCTATCAACGTAAAGCCCCTCGGCCTGAATCGCCCCTAGATGCGCGCCGCGTGCGATCAGCGTGACATCTTGCCCTGCCTGATGCAGTCGTGCCCCAAAATACCCGCCCAGCGCCCCTGCGCCCATGATTGCAATCCGCATGTTTCGCCTTTGTTTGTCTCAAACCGGTTATTCAATGAATATATACAAAGGAATTTTCCTCTGCAGCCAAATTTCCTCTTGCGCCCCGTGTCCGGTCTTTATAAATCCCACACACCCAAGGAATGCGGGCGTAGCTCAGGGGTAGAGCGCAACCTTGCCAAGGTTGATGTCGAGAGTTCGAATCTCTTCGCCCGCTCCATTGGACTAAAATGACTGGTTATGCGGGCGTAGCTCAGGGGTAGAGCGCAACCTTGCCAAGGTTGATGTCGAGAGTTCGAATCTCTTCGCCCGCTCCAGTTACTAAAAAGAACGACGCGGCCACAGTGCCGCGTTTTCTTTTTCTGATCCCTTGGCCATTGGTCCTGCCCCCCCTATAAGGGCCGCGAATATTCTTGAAGGATCAGGGACATGCGTAGCGCAAGCGTCACTCGAAAAACGGCAGAAACCAGCATTTCGGTCGAGATCAATCTCGACGGGTCTGGCATCTATGACAACAAGACCGGCGTTGGCTTTTTTGATCACATGCTGGACCAACTGTCGCGCCATTCGCTGGTCGATTTCACCATCCGTGCTACAGGGGATTATCACATCGACGATCACCACACGGTCGAAGACACTGGCATCGCGCTGGGTCAGGCCTTGGTGCATGCGCTGGGCGACAAGAAGGGCATTCGCCGCTATGGCGAGTGTCACCTTGCAATGGATGACGCTCAGGTGCGGTGTGCCTTGGATTTGTCAGCACGGCCGTTTTTGATCTGCAATCTTGATGTCCCTACGCAGAAAATCGGCGCGTTCGACACTGAGTTGGTGCGTGAATTCTTTCAGGCCTTGTCGACGCACGGCGGGATTACGTTGCACATCGACAAATTGCACGGCTTCAACAGCCACCACATTGTTGAGGCCGCGTTTAAGGCCGTTGCGCGGGCTTTGCGGGACGCTGTTGAAACCGATCCGCGCAAGACGGATGCGATCCCTTCAACCAAGGGCGCGCTTTAAGTTTCGAAGGGCCGTTGGCCCTCCGACCGGACGGGGGCCAGCCCCCGCACCCCCGCGGTATTTTTTGCAAGATAAAGAAGAAGTGTCATGCTAACGGCCATCATTGACTATGAGAGCGGAAATTTGCACTCGGCTGAAAAGGCGTTTCAACGCATGGCCGCAGAAGTCGATGCTGGGTCTGTGGTGGTGACATCGGACGCTGATGTGATTGCAACGGCGGATCGCATTGTGTTGCCGGGTGACGGGGCATTCCCGGCCTGTGTAGAGGCATTGAAGGGGCACAAAGGCATCTTTGACGCCATGACCGAAGCGGTGATCGACAAAGGGCGACCGTTTCTGGGGATTTGCGTTGGCATGCAGTTACTGGCGACCACAGGACATGAATACCGCGACGTGGCTGGCCTTAATTGGATCGGCGGCGACGTTGAAAAGATCACGCCTTCGGATCCATCGTTAAAAGTGCCTCATATGGGGTGGAACGATCTGGTGATCGACAAACCCCATCCGGTGCTTGATGGCATTGAAAGCGGACGGCATGCCTATTTCGTGCATTCCTATCAATTCCATGTCACGGACAAGGCCGACCTTTTGGCGCATGTCGATTACGCGGGTCCGGTCACTGCGATCGTCGGGCGAGACAACATGGTAGGCATGCAGTTTCACCCTGAGAAAAGCCAAGCAACGGGGCTAAGGTTGATCGGTAACTTCCTGAAGTGGCGTGTTTAAGCGAGCCTTATTCAACCCGCTCCCATGTTCCACCGTCGCGACACACAACGAGTATACAGCCTGAAACCTTAAGGTTGTTGCCGTCCAATACCAGCTTGGAATTATAGACCTTATCGCGATCTGGTGACCAAACTTTGCCACCGCCATATTTGCCGTTGCCCTTGGATTTCATATTCCAGATGATCTGCTTGCCAATATTGGCGCTTTCCATCGGATTACCACTGGCATCAAACGATTTAATCAATGTGCCGCAAATCAGATCACCGCACGCCTCAACCTGCACATGGCCCGAGTTGCCGTTGTCATCCGCCGGAGTCCGCCAAATACCGTAGATTGGATCGGCCAACGCTTGTCCCGCGATCAGTAGCATCGCCGCAGCTGTGAGAATGGTCTTTTTCATGTAAAATCCTCCCGTTTGGGTGAAAGTGTCCACCCAAAGCCGATTCCCTTCAACCCCTGCCTAGAAACGTTTTGCCCCTAACTTAGCGTCATGTTGAGGGCAAAACGTTCGGGAGATCGCAATGTTGCGGGCGCTTCAATGCCAATCTGCTACGCAGCTTGCCTTTGAAACGCTTTTGGGTCGCGTTGCAATCCGCGTGGGGCCATGCATAAGGGCGGCAACCAATTTTGAAAGGGCCGCGCCATGATCCTCTACCCCGCAATCGACCTGAAAGACGGCAATGCCGTGCGCCTTGTACATGGGGATATGGACCGTGAAACCGTGTTCAACGAAAACCCTGCAGCGCAAGCGATGGAGTTTGTTGAAGCTGGTTGCGAATGGTTGCACCTTGTCGATTTGAACGGTGCATTTGCGGGTGAACCGGTGAATGCCGCACCAGTTGAAGCGATCCTTGAGCAGACCAAAGTACCCGCGCAATTGGGCGGTGGTATCCGCGACATGGCGACGATCGAACGTTGGATCGACAAGGGCTTGGCCCGCGTAATCCTTGGCACTGTAGCGGTTGAGAACCCCGATCTGGTGCGGGAAGCGGCGAAGGAATTCCCCGGCAAGGTCGCTGTCGGCATCGACGCTCGCAATGGCCGTGTGGCAACCAAGGGCTGGGCCGAAGAGACCGACGTGATGGTCACCGATCTGGCGCGTTCGTTTGAGGACGCAGGCGTCGCGGCAATCATCTACACCGACATCAACCGCGACGGCGCGATGCAAGGGCCGAATGTTGAGGCAACCGCTGCTTTGGCGCGGGCTGTGGCCATTCCGGTGATCGCGAGTGGCGGGGTTTCCTCACTTGCCGACCTGATCGCTTTGCGAGATTGTGGGGCCGCGTTGAACGGAGCAATTTCAGGCCGCGCGCTTTATGACGGGGCGATTGATTTGGTCGAGGCTTTGAAAGCGTTGAAGTAGAACGTGAACGAATAATCGGCAACAACGCCCAACGGCCCCCGCGCTACATATCCTGGACAACCACTGCGCACGATTGCCCTATAGCCTGAAATTCCAATTTACCGGCTTCAGACAGGTTTGCTGGACCATCCACCGCTTCCATTTGTTCCCAAAGTGTATCTGGAATATTGCTTGCAACACATTCGCACAATCGGGTGGAGTATTCTGTTACGAATTCTTGCCCGTAACCCTGTGACAAAAGGCTTTCGATGTAGCTACTAGTGCATCCATCTTGAAAGCCCTTTACCGCCCTTTCATCATACGCACTTGCTTTCTTGGCCAAAGAGCCCAGCATTCCAAATGCCAACAGAAATAACAAAACGACCGCGGCAATTTTGGACGCCCGTTTATCGGTTCGTCGAATAACTCTGATGAGCATGAACATGACACCAAAACAAACGGCCCAAACTGAAAATGTTCCGACAAAATATCCAATATCGAAATCTGACATTATTTCTCTCTACAAATCAGTCACGGCACACCAATAGCATATTACGCGATTATTGTGCGAAGTTTGCCGGTGATGTATTCTTCGGCAGCTTGCACAGATAGCCAATAGACCAATGCATAGGGCCGCACAGATCTTGTCGGATCACTATCACTGTTCTAACTTGTCGGCATGGTCCGCAAACTCATCTACATCCTTCTAATTGGCGGCATCGCCCTTAGCCTAACACCCGTGCTCGCGCTTTTGTGGGCCACCAATTTCGCCGAACGTCACGGTTGTGACCTGCACGAAGGTTTCGTGAACCCCTGCGTCGTGAACGGATCGGATTGGGGCGAAACCCTGTACACAGCAGCAATGTCGGGCTGGTTGCTGATGTTTACAATCCCCGTCTCTGTCCTGTTGTTGCTGCTTCTTATTCTCTTCACCTTTGGCAATTTGATCCTGCGTCTTATTAAACGTTGACCGAATTACCAATCGATAAACGCCGTTGCAATCCGTGCAGGCCCTTCCCCTACCCCGCAATCCATCGTAAACCGCCCGTATGCTAAAAACCCGCATCATCCCTTGCCTTGATGTCGCCGATGGCCGTGTGGTCAAAGGTGTCAATTTCGTTGGCCTTCGCGATGCTGGAGACCCTGTGGAGGCGGCCAAAGCCTATGATGCTGCAGGCGCGGACGAGCTTTGCTTTCTCGACATCAAAGCCACACACGAAAATCGCGGCACCATGTTCGATCTGGTTCGCCGTACGGCCGAGCAATGCTACATCCCGTTGACCGTCGGAGGGGGCGTTCGCACCTCTCAAGACGTACGCAACCTACTGCTGGCAGGCGCGGATAAGGTCAGCTTCAACTCGGCAGCCGTGGCCGACCCTGACGTCATCGCCCGTGCCGCTGACCAGTTCGGCAGCCAGTGCATCGTATGCGCCATAGACGCCAAAACCGTTGCACCGGGCCGTTGGGAAATCTTTACCCATGGTGGCCGCAAGGAAACCGGCATCGACGCTGTGGAATTTGCCAAAACAGTCACCGAAAAAGGCGCAGGGGAAATCCTGTTGACCTCAATGGATCGTGACGGCACCCGCGCAGGCTTTAACCTGCCACTGACCAAAGCGATCTCTGAAGCCGTTAACGTCCCCGTCATCGCGTCGGGGGGCGTCGGAACACTCGACCACCTTGTTGAGGGCGTCACCAAAGGCGGTGCATCCGCTGTGCTGGCAGCCTCAATCTTCCACTTCGGCGACTACACCATCCGCGAAGCCAAAGAACACATGGCCGCCGCCGGTATCGAAATGAGGCTTGAAGATGCATACGCTTGATAAACTTGCCCAAACCATCGCCGCGCGCGCCAATGCCGACCCAGATAGCAGCTGGACCGCCAAGCTGCTCGCCAAAGGCCCCGAAAAATGCGCCGAAAAGTTTGGTGAAGAGGCCGTTGAGGCCATCATTGAAGCCATCAAAGACGACAAAGCCAAACTGACGTCAGAGGCCGCAGACGTGCTGTTCCACCTGCTCGTCATGCTTCAGTCGCGCGATGTTTCGCTGTCCGACGTCCTCAAAGAACTAGAGCAGCGCGAAGGCACCAGCGGCATCGACGAAAAGGCCGCGCGTTAAGCAACGCCAAGCGCCCTGCTCAAGCTCTCGGCTGGAAGGGTCTCGACAACAATATTGGCTCGGTAGTGAGTGGCAGGCCTGCCGGTCTTCGCAATTCATCGCCTGAACAGGGTGTTTCCCCGCACTTTTCGATCTTAAAGTGGCTGGCTCATCCCCTAAGAATCAAAGCTCTCGCTAGCCGTAAGATGTATTGAACCGATGTGACGTCGATATGGGTTTTCACCCAAAGACCTTAAGCCCCTCTTACGCCACCGCGCGAAATCACCCCAAACAACTCAACTTTATCTTGCTGAAAATACCGCGGGGGTGAAAGGCCGTAGGCCAGAGGGGGCAGCGCCCCCTGCCCCTGTCCGATCCAAAGGATCGGAGCTTCATAGCTTTGACGAGACGATCCCGGTGTTGAACCCGCCCATCCGCAACTCGCCAAACAGACGTTGATACTCGATCTTAGGGCACCGATTTTGGATCACGGTGACGCCCCGCGCCTCAGCGGTTTTAGCTGCCTCATCATGCATAACTCCGATCTGCATCCAGACCGTCTTCAAATCAGGAAACACCCGCAAAGCCTCATCAACAATAGCGGGCACCGCTTCGGATCGGCGGAATATGTCGACCATATCAACGCCACCTTCAATCTCAGACAAACTGGCACAGACTGTCTGCCCGAACAGCATTTTCCCCGCATGACCAGGGTTGACGGGAATGACCTGATATCCCTTCAAAGACAGATATCTCGCAACAAAATAGCTTGGTCTAACTGCGTTCATCGACACGCCGACTACCGCGATGCGTTTGGCGCGCTTCAAGACCTGTTTCAGGTGTTCATCTGTATACTCGAGGCTCATTTCGCGACCCTAGCCAAACCCAATTCAGGCGCAAGAAAAAAGCGCCCAAGGTGACCTTGGGCGCAAGTGCGGAACGAGGGACAGTAGAATAAACGCGAAGGTTCCAGCGTCGCGCTTCTGCCATCTAAGATAAGATTGGTTTCAAGAGTTTAAAGGTCCGGTCATGAAAACGTGACCAAACGCGATC
>ERZ1049444.960-NODE-960-length-23499-cov-8.165842_pt1 | contig 23499 bp, 24 predicted proteins | sample MGYA00383101_ERZ1049444 | MGnify/ENA primary metagenome ERZ1049444 (study PRJEB29581, sample SAMEA5548371) | metagenome | biome: marine; feature: coastal; material: water | depth 50 m | study: Short-term variability in the microbial, nano- and picoplankton...
GCATCGGCTGCTGAAGAATGATTTAATTAGCGATTAATATTGGCTGGTGACAGCAGATTTCTTTGCAGACTTAAGCAAGCCTAACAAAGATAGATTTTCTAAAGTCACCCAAGAGATTGATAGCTTCGGATCAGTTAAGTTGAATTATCTTGAGTTTAGCACGCCCGAGCCGCGCAATGAAAAAGTCGAGCGGCGGTCGCGGTTTGTCAATTGACTTGTTCAGGCCGGGTATTTTTCACGGCGCTCGCTCAAGCGCGGGCGCTCTGGCAAATCAGCACAGCAATAGAAAATGAGAAAATAGGGCTAGCATACTGCAAGCTAATTTCTTTGGATCAGTAAATTGGTTGGTTAACTGGCCTGACTGGAGTTTGGTTTGACACGAAAATAAATCAGGCTCGCCAACAGGGCCCACAAGATTGCCAGCAGATGCATAATTAAATTGATAGAATAGGCTTCAGCCAAAAACCCAACAATTGTGGGCCCAAAAACAAACCCGGTAAATGCTATGAGGTTTATATCACCAATATTTTTCTGGGTTTCGGCGTCATCAGCGGTAACCCCAAGACCCAACAAGACCGGAAAGAAATTTGAGGTCAATAAACCGAAAATAAAAAACCCAAAAATAATGATCGCAACCGAACTGGTCTGCAAACATACTAGCAACACTCCACAACCAATCAAAGTAAAGGTGGCGCCGACAGTTCTTGGACCAAAGCGATTGAGTAAACCTTCACCAAACACACGAGAAATAATCTCACCAGAGTTAAACGCGAAAATTATCCCACCGCCTAGAGCTAAAGCCACCCCTAAGTCACGGGTCAACCATAACGCTGACCAATCCATGATAATCCCCACAGTTCCAAAATTTAATGCAGCAAGAATGCCAAGGAAAACCGCAAGCCTTGATATGCCATGTGAGGTTTGCGACTGAGGGGGTGGGGCATGATTGATTGTGCGCAACCAAGCCAAAGCCAGAGCCAGCAAAAAGATGAAGCCCACAGCATAAAGAAGAGCAATTTCTTTGGTTTCAAATTGGCTTAAAAGTAACCCGCCAAAAATAGTGCCGCTTAAACCACCTATTGAAAAACACGCCATGTGAAATGGCATCAGTTTGCGCCCTAATATCTTTTCATATCGCGCAGTGGCTGACACTACACTTGAATTTAAAATGCCAAAACTGATGCTGATGGGTAAAGCCAGAACCAAGAGCGCTGTATAGCTTTGGGATGTGGCCCAAACAAAGAAGATGATCGGGAAAGACAAAAGACCGATTTTGATCAGCCGCTCTGCAGGAAAGCGCTTCAGCAAAATACGATTGGAAATTTGGATCGAGACCAGAGAACCAATTCCAAATGACATTAATACAAACCCAAAGTCCGACTCGGAAATCGAAATTTGTTCAATTTTCCAGGGAATAAATACAAACCAAACCGCGATTAAAGTCATCGCCAACCAAATTGAAGCTCTGGTTAAAATAAGGTTTCGCGATAATTCATTATCTGACATTGATAAACTCTTAATTTGGCGCAATATATTTAATCGTATTGAATATTAATATATAAAAATCAAGAAATTATCCACGATTTCAATCGATAAATATTAAATGTTTATCATAGGCTCTGCCTCTTAGATTCTAATTTTGCATCTTTCCAAAACTATTTATCAATGTTCATAGATTTATTTTAACAACGGGATTTTCTTGAGAGATAAATTTTGTAGCGTGTCAGGTTCTAGATCACATTTACTGCAAGCTTTGACGGGATTTTATCTGAGTTTTGATACCAAGAAATATACTGAGGCATCTTGAGGCGCTCTTTTGGGCGTGATCTTTACACGGGTTTTTGATTTGGTGAAAAGTTGAAATTAAATGCAGCAATGGCTTGAATAATCATCGAATGCCTTATGTAGTAGGCTATTAGAATAGGAAAAAAACCAATGTTGAAACATGCAATTGCCAGTCTTACGCTCACATTCTCATTTGTCTCCAACGCCAGTTTTGCGGAAGACGCTGCGCAGCTTTCCTTGGGAATGGCCTATATCAGCAGCGCCTCACCCTATGAAGGCGTGGGGTCTTCTTCGCGCGTTGTGCCATCTGCGTCATATGAAAGCGGTGATCTGAAGCTAAGCGTTCAAGACGGCATTTCTTATCGGGTTTTTGCTGCGGGAAAAAATCAAATTAGGGTTAATTTAGCCCCTAATTTTCAACCCTTTAAAAGTTCGGCATCTGCTACGCTTAGTGGAATGGAGCGTGATATGGGCGTTGACGGCGCGATTGCCGGGTCTTTTGAAATTGCTCGTGGGTCCACATTAACGCTGAAGGCGTCTACCGATCTCAGCAACACATTTAATGGCCATTTGGTGGATGTATCTTTTCGTCAGTTTATACCACTGGGGGGAATTCCGACCATTTTTTCTGTGGGCAGCAAATGGTATGACAGCAAACGGTCCCAGCATACTTATGGTGTATATGCATCTGAAGCGGTCGCTGGCCGCGCGGAATATGCGCCGGGGGCCGTTGCTGTGACGTACCTATCGATCAACTCATTCATAAATATCACGGAAAACATCAGCGCATTTGTGAATGTTTCGGGGAACGTCCTGCCGAATAAAATCACCAACAGCCCGATTGTCAGCAAGAAAAACACACTAAGCACTATCCTGGGACTGTCCTACAGCTTCTAACCGCATAGGCACACCCCGGATCGGAAAATAGGGTAGGAAAGGTTTGCAGGGTGAAAATCTTGCAAATCAAGCGGCCACAAAAAGGCTTGAGTTGTGCCCGTGAAGTATCTAGCGTTGAGTGAACGTTTTTGTAGATTAGAGTTTTCGTTATGCGTAGCTTTTGGGTTGCCATGGTTTTATGGGTCTTTGCTGTTCCTGTGTTGGCACAGGATTTCAATACGGGCATGGCTGCATATAAATCAGGGAATTTTTCGACCGCCCTGGAAGAATGGGAACCTTTGGCAGAACAGGGTAATGCCTTTGCGCAATTCAACCTTGGTGTCATGTATGATTATGATTTTGGCGACTATAAAAAAGCTGTCAAATGGTACGCTTTAAGCGCTGCACAAGGTTTGAATGCGGCGCAGTTTAACCTTGGTGTGATGTATGATTACGGATATGGCGTCCCCAAAGATTTTATCTTGGCCCATCTGTGGTTTGATTTGGCAGGCACGAATGATCATAAGGATGGCTTTAAAAATAGGGATGTCATGGCCCAAAAAATGAGTGATGAAGATATTTCAAAAGCTCAGGCCATGGCTGTGAAATGCTTGGATAGCGCCTATCAAGATTGCGGGCATTAATTCGCTGTTTTGTTTTCGTCGTTTAATATTGAAAATTTGCATTTGATCACCACTTTATCATTTTGATAAGGAGAAGAAAGTGGAAGAAATAGTAAATGCGCAGCGCAAAAGTATTTTGATTAGAGGCCTTCAAATGGTGGTAATTGGCATCATTTTCAACCTGGGTATTACAGTCCTGACGTTCCTTGCCATCGTGCAATTTTTTTGGATGCTTGTGACACAGTCGAAAAACGCATTCATTGCCGATTTGGGTATGAGCTTAAAGACATGGTTTGGAACCGCAATAGAGTTCTTGCTTGGTACAAGTGATACAAAGCCATTTCCTTGGGCCAAGATGGAATGAACATCAAGCCTGAGGGCAAATCTAGAGTGCGCGCGAAAATAGTTTAAGATAATCTCATGACGCTTGGTATGATCCTAGAAAAAACTAAATATCCGTTTAAGCTGGCTCTTGTCAGTATTGCGCTTATTTTCTGTTTCATCGGAGATGCCATGGCTTATGAAGAACCTGAATATGATCTTGTTAAGCGCACTGACCTTTATGAGATCAGGCGGTACGACGATAGACTGGCTGTTCAAACCCATCAAAGTTCAGGGGAAGACAGAGCCTTTGGACGTTTGTTTAGGTATATTTCAGGCTCGAACCAAAGTGCTTCGAAAATCGCAATGACAATCCCTGTCACCCAATCCGATGATGGCGGCGGTTTGATTATGCATTTCTTCTTGCCCAAAAGTTACTCGGCTAAAACAGCTCCAACTCCAAAGGCTGATAATGTTAATCTGGTGACTGTTGAAGGTGGATATTATGCTGTCCAGACGTATTCAGGGCGCTCTAGGAATGAAAACCACCGCAAGCATACAGCGGCACTGAAAGAGGCGCTGGAAAAAGATCGTATAACCATCCAGAGCGTGCCGATTAAGGCCACCTACAACGGGCCTCTTACGCCGTTTTTCTTGCGCAGAAACGAAACGATGTTTCGTGTGAAATGGGAATAGCCCGTTTCAAGCAGACATCTGCAGTTTGGGAATGGCCAACAGACGATGTTGCGAGAGGTTTTTGATGTATCATTAAAAACAAAACCAATTTATTAATTTTAAAGCCGAGGGTTTGTTTAATAAATCTATGAATAGAAATTGCCTGACCTGTGGGTTTTGCACCAAGAACGTCAATATCTGGAGAATTAAATGCTGTATGAAAAGATGTTTAACGCTTGGGACAGCTTGGACGTTGAAACCTTTTTAAGCTGCTTTCACGAAGAGTATGAGTTTATCTGGCACTCCTCGGGAAAGGTGACCAATTTACAAAATACGGATTGGGACCGATTGGCAGCGCTCATGTCGGCCTCTGACATTGAAAACCGCAGATGTATTTATGAAAATAATAACATCATGATTGTCCATTCCATTGCCACTTATGAAAACGGCAGCCGTGATGCAGTGATGGCGGTTTATTTAAAAAAAGATGGTCTGGTCGTCAGGCAGGAAACCGGCGCGACGCCTCTTGCTGCAAAGGCATAAATCAATGCTCAATATTTTCAAAGCTTTTCTGGCTATGCCAGCACTATGAAATTGTACGTATTTTTTTGACCGCGCTCACTTACAAATCTTCATATAGCATGATCTGACGCCATAATTTCCCATCTTTTTTTAAGCACGTAAGGGTGACCTTTCGCATATTGTCCGGGGCTGTAACGCAATGTTCCCAAGAAACGACATTGTCGTCCTCATACAGGATTTTTCGGTTTGATGACTGAAATTTTCCAGCAGCAAAATCTTCCTGCATATGCTTTATGAATTCATCTCTGGTCAGCATTTCGGTTTCCCGAAGGTACATGTAATCTTCATGAAACATTTCATTGATCATCGATGGATCACCCCAGTCTGCAGACTGATCCAAAAATTCAGTCATTTTCATCTTGTGTTCCCCTCGAGTTTTCCAAATTCAAAAACCACTTGTGCGGATGCTATTCACAGAAGATTATAAATATAAAGTATAAATATAACAGCCGAAGACAGATACCGTTTTGTTTTCCATCCGATTAAAGCCTTTGCCATGCTTTTACCCGAGCAGTATAAGCAAAAGAAATAAGGGGTGGCACAAGCGGGAAATTTTGCAATCGCACCAAGGATGGAGCACACCCAAGATGTTTGATCAACAAGATGAAATTAAGAATAAAAAGGGACCACTTTCGGTATTAAACCTGACAGGTGCATCGCAGTTTTTTTATCAAAAATCCAACTTTATAACAGCCATTTTGGCAACAGTAATTTTTATTGGCTACCTTCTATTGGTCATGATGGACAAAGGCGCGGGCTTTGAAGTGGCCGATAGCAATATTAGATCGCTTGGCACGTCGTTCGGCTTTGATCAGGTGGATGTGATCGCATTTTTATCAATCCGCAGTGATGAAATGGTCACTGCATATATTACCTTTAACCAGGTTTGGGATGTGCTGTTTGGGGTGATTTACGGGTTGATGTATGTGGTTTGGGTGTCGGTATTGTTTAAGCCCATCTGCGATAAGGTGGGCCGTTTGAACCTGGTGCCAGTCCTGCAAGTGATTTTTGACTGGCTTGAAAACTATGAACTGGTCTTGCTGGCACATCAGTATTTAAGTGACGGCATGATCTCAGCGTCAAACGCCAATCTTGCATCGGTCTTTTCGATGCTCAAATGGGCCTGTTCCGGCCTGACATATACCTTGATTTTAATCGGGATTATTTTGATGATTATGCGCGCCGTTGCAAATAAAAATCAACAAACGTGACCTGAGGAAACTGACCTGATAGATACAAGTCAAACCCTACTGATCTGAATGTCTCGAGGACCCAATGCGTATCACTTTGATTGCCTTATTATTTATATCCGCCACGCATGTGGCGGCTGAAAGCCCCATGCAAAAAACCTATCCCCCTGAGGTGTGCGAAAAAATCTCGGGAACCATTGATTTTCTTTTGGAGCTTACGGCGCAACATTGGGATAAGTTGGGCAAACAGCCAAAAAATGAAAAGGCGGCTTTAGAGCTAAGTTGGACAATGGACTTGGCCGCAAATTATACCACCATATATACCGCTTTTTGTGAAAAAAGCGACTAGCTCAAACTTACTTTGTGGAGACCACAATGAACCTTTCAAAGCGTGGGCAAGAAATAAGCGCAACATATGTTGCGTCCTGGAAATAGTACCATGCGTTTTGCACAAATCGTCTGGGTTATAGTTTTGTTTTCAACTGAAGTAGCGGCTTTCGAGCCAGCGCATTTAACCCAACTTACAAACACGCACGAGTGTTTTAACTGTGATTTATCAGGTGCAGATTTATCCGGTGCAGCCCTGCAGGGAGCGGACTTAACGCTCGCAAATCTAAAAGGCGCGCAACTTGAAAATTCCAACCTGAAACAAAGCACATTGGCAGAAGCAGAGCTAACAGGTGCAAATCTATCTGGCGCTAACCTTGAAGGTGCAAATTTGTGGTATGGTAAGTTACAAGCGGCCAATCTTTCAAATGCGAAGGTGTCTGAGGCAAATTTATTTGCCGCCGATCTAAAAGGGGCAAATCTAAGGTTTGCGCACCTCAAAGGTGCCAACCTATCAAACGCAAATTTGCAATTTGTAGATCTTACTTTAGCCCAGCTTGAGATGGCAGAACTCCTTTTGGCGGATCTCACAGGGGCAACGCTAAAAGACACGAATTTCGAGGGCGCAAACTTACTTGGCGCTAACCTAGAAGCTGCCGATCTGTCCGGGGCTATACTGCGAAATGCCAACCTTACCGGTGCGAATATCGAAAAGGCCATTTTATGTAACACCACCATGCCCGACGGACATGTGCTTTATGTCGGGTGCTAAACCAAATGGCATGGCCAAACGAACTTTAGCACAATGCGCCTTCGCAAAACCTACGCAGATAAAACCCGTATCGGGCTTTCGCAATGAAAAACACAAAGGAAACTCTTCGTATTCCGATTCCCCAAATGCTGGGTTCCGTGTGGCCAGTATCGATCACTATGAGTTGACAATTCAAAATAGTCTGCAGGTTAACAGCACCAGCACCATTGCCGCTTTTGCGTTGTAACTAACTGATATTATTATGATAAATTTAGTGGCAGCCCGTAGGGGAATCGAACCCCTCTTTCCAGGTTGAAAACCTGGCGTCCTAACCGATAGACGAACGGGCCACACTTTGGTGGTGAGCCGTCTTCTAGGCAAAGCCAGACGCGCTTGCAAGCAGAAAATCTGCCTTAATGTGTGATTTTTCACTATCAAGAGAGTTCGGCGCGTCAAAGCCGCAAATCTGCAGGTCATGCATCAAGCTATGGCTGCATCCTCTAGGCGAAGTTGAACCGATTGCCGGCCGCGCCATGTGTTAATTTCAAGCCGGCCGGCAAGGTGAAACCGCGCCCCGCCATGGTTTTGCAGCGCTGGCCCGAGCGGGCCATCAAATGCACCAAAAGAAATGGCGTCAATCTGGGGTCCGGTTTCGCCGCCAAAGCGCAGTTTGAGATGGTTTTCACCAACGCGCTTGGCAAATTTTATCGCCATATCGGCAAACGCAAACCGCGGCCCTGACGCCCCTGCGCCATAGGGACCAGCGCGCTCTAATTGTTCGATCAAATCGACATTGGCCGCAGTGGGCATCAGCATGGAATCAAGATGTAAATCGGCAGGGCCAAGCGCATCGCTGCCCTGCGCTTTAAGCAGCTGCGCAAGACGCGCCATTGCCGGCTCCAGCTGATCCCGCGACAAAGACAAGCCAGCTGCCATTTTATGGCCGCCGCCTTTTTGTAAAAGGCCTTCTGCCGCCAGTCTTTGGATTTGAACCCCAAGGTCGATCCCGCTAACAGACCGGCCCGATCCTTTCCCCGCATCCCCGTCAAAGCCGATCACTATTGCCGGCCGGTTGCTGGCTTCTTTGAGCCGTGCGGCGACAATTCCAACAACACCAGGATGCCAGCCTTCGCCTGCGGCCCAAACCAGTGGCTGATCAAAGCCGCGTTCGGCGGCTTGCTCAAGGGCGACGCTTTGAACTTGGTTTTCTATGGCGCGGCGCTCGACATTTAACTGATCCAAACGCTCGGCCAGCGGCTGTGCTTCACTGAGATGGGTTGCTGTGAGCAGCCGCACGCCAAGATCGGCCTGCCCGATGCGTCCACCGGCATTGATCCGCGGGCCAAGCACATAGCCCAGATGATAGCTGCTCGGGGTGCTGTCAATGCGCGCGCAATCTGCAAGCGCCACCAAACCCGGGCGGGCCCGCTGCGCCATCACTTTTAGCCCTTGGTGCACAAAGGCCCGATTAACGCCGATTAGCGGGGCAACATCGGCCACGGTGGCCAAGGCCACCAAATCCAGCATAGACATCAAATCTGGCCCATCTTTGCCAGCATTGCGCAATTGTCTGCGGCATTCAACAAGGCATAAAAATACCACCGCAGCAGCGCAAAGATGGCCAAGATCGGCGGTCTCATCTTGGCGGTTGGGATTAACAACTGCCAAACAGTCGGGCAGGGTTTCCGCCCCCAGATGGTGATCAAGCACAATCACATCGGCCGGTTTTGCCGCCTCTATAGGCGCATGGCTAAGGGTCCCGCAATCTACGCATATAATCAGGCTATGGTGCGCGGCCAAGTTTTGCATGGCGGCGGTGTTCGGGCCATAGCCTTCATCAATCCGGTCTGGAACATAGAGCGTCGGGGTACAGCCAAAATGGCGCAGCCAAAGGCAAATCAGCGCCGCCGAAGTCGCCCCGTCAACATCGTAATCTGCAAAAATGGCAATTTTTTCACCGCTGTTGATGGCCGCTATAAGCCGTGCACTAGCCTTTTGCATATCGCAAAGGCTTTGTGGGTCAGGCATCAGGTTTCGCAATTGTGGGCTTAGATAGGCCTCGGCTTCATCGCTTGGCACGTCAAGTCGGGCCAGCGTTGCACAAAGTGCCTGCGGTAAAGCGGTGCTCTGGACCATCGCTTCGGTGCTGCGCAAAAGTGGCCCCGAGGGCCCCACCCATGTGCGCCCTGTTAAGGATGTAGATACACCTAGAAAGTCCAATATCCCTCCGATTGCCAGTGGCTTTGAGCCACAGGCTTTTTTGGGTTATGCCGGTCTTTTGGTCGGGTTCCGGTAGCGCATACGCCGCACCGATCCGGTTTTTGAGCGCATTAAAATGGTTTCTGTTGTTAAAAATCCGACCTCACGTTTGATCCCGGGCAGTAGCGATCCGCCGGTCACCCCGGTGGCGGCAAAAATCACGTCTTGGGTGACCATATCATCGCGGGTATAAACACGGTTGAAATCTGTAATTCCGGCTTTGGTTGCGCGGCCTTTTTCATCGTTATTGCGAAACAGCAGCCGGCCAAAAATCTGCCCGCCCATACATTTGAGCGCTGCGGCTGCCAGCACACCTTCTGGGGCGCCGCCAGCCCCCATATACATATCAATTCCGGTGATTTGCGGCTCTGCGCAATGCATCACCCCGGCCACATCGCCATCTGTGATCAGCCGAATTGATGCGCCGGTGCCGCGGACTTCTTCAATCATGTCTTCATGGCGCGGGCGTTCAAGAATGCACACGGTAATATCTTCGGCGCCGCACCCTTTGGCCTTGGCCAAGGCTGCCACCCGTTGGCTTGGGGTCATGTCCAAAGTGACAGTATCAGGTGCAAAGCCCGGCCCAATCGCCAGTTTTTCCATATAGACATCCGGCGCGTGCAGCATTGAGCCGCGCGGACCCATGGCAATCACGGTCAGGGCATTGGGCATGTCTTTGGCTGTCAGCGTTGTGCCTTCGAGCGGGTCCAGCGCGATATCAACCCCGGGTCCATTCCCGTTGCCCACCTCTTCGCCGATAAACAGCATTGGCGCCTCGTCGCGCTCGCCTTCACCGATCACCACGACACCCGCAATATCCAGCATGTTCAACTGTTCGCGCATCGCATTAACCGCAGCCTGATCGGCGGCCTTTTCATCTCCGCGCCCGACCAAATCGGCCGAAGCAATTGCGGCGGCTTCTGACACCCGCGCCAACCCCAAAGATAACATACGGTCACTGAAATCGACTTTAGCTGATGACATGGTTTAAATCCTTAAAATGGTGAATATAAATTTCCAAAGTTATACCTCTTCGATACGCAGGGCCACGGGGGTGCCTTGCACCACACCGGTTTCGGGCAGTGCAGCCAAGGCACCGTCAAGCGCTTTGCGTTGGGCTTTATGCGTCACAATCAGTACGGGCGCATTTTCGTCCGCGTGGCCGTATTGCCGCATGCGATCAATTGAGACCCCCCATTCACCCAGTACAGCCGCAACTTTGGCCAAGGCGCCCGGTTTGTCCAGAAGGTGCATTCGTAAATAAAACGGTGCCGGAGTTTGCGATTTTGAGGTGGCTGGCTGCGCCAGCTGCTCTGCGGGTTGACCAAAGGTGCTAATCCGCGTGCCGCGTGCGATATCTGCAATATCCGACAGAACCGCGCTGGCGGTTGGGCCTTCGCCCGCACCGGCCCCGCGCAGTACAATTTGGCCCACATGATCGCCTTCCAGCACCACCATATTGGTGCCGCCTTCAAGTTGCCCGAGCGGCGAATTGGCCGGAACCAGACAGGGCGACATGCGCTGCTCTAATCCGCGGCCGGTCATTTGGGCCACGCCCAGCAGTTTGATCCGGAAGCCCATATCGGCGGCTCGGTGAATGTCGTCGATTGAAATCGACCCGATGCCTTCAGTTTCCACCGCATCAAAATTCACTTGCGATGCAAAAGCGATTGAGGACAGCAACGCAAGTTTATGCGCTGCGTCGATCCCGCCAACATCCAAGTTTGGATCGGCCTCTAGATAGCCCAAGGCATCAGCTTCGGCAAAGACCTCATCATAGCTTAGTCCGCTGGCCTGCATCCGAGTAAGAATGTAATTACAGGTGCCATTCATAACCCCCATGACGCGCGTTATATCGTTGCCAGCCAAAGCTTCGGTCAGGGATTTAATCACCGGGATACCGCCCGCCACCGCTGCTTCAAACCGTAAAACCGCCTTGGTGCTTTCTGCTTGCGTGGCCAATGCATGGCCATGATGGGCAAGCAGGGCTTTATTGGCGGTCACGACATCTTTGCCGGCCTTCAGCGCCGCCTCGGTTGCCGCTTTTGCCGGCCCGTCGTGGCCGCCCATAAGTTCGACAAAAACATCGACATCATCGCGCTGCGCCAAGGCAACAGGGTCGTTTTCCCACCCATAGCTGTCAAGTGGTACGCCGCGGTCTTTTTCTCGAGCGCGTGCACAGATGGCGCTTATTGTGATTGGCCGACCTGTTCGCTGCTCTAATAGTGACGCTTTCTGGCGGATGATTTTCACCACACCGATGCCCACGGTTCCCAGTCCTGCTATCCCCAGACGTAAAGGGTGCGTCATCAAAGCCTCCGTTGCTGCCTGCCGCGCTTACCGCGATGTAGCGAGTCCACGGCCCTTGTGCAACGGTCGACGTTAAAATATGACCAATTAAACCGATTGCAGAGGGTACTTTTATTTGAACGAATGTTCATATATTGTAGGCCTATGGCACGCACGACAGGATCTCATTCACAAAAAACCGGCCCCAGAGTAACACAGTCCGCGCAACGGCTGTTTGCCCAATATGGTTATGCGGCGGTTTCAATGCGCCAGATCGCAGCTGAGGTTGGCGTTCAGGTCGGCGCACTTTACAATTACACGCCAGATAAGCAGTCGCTTTTATTCACACTGATGCAAGAGCACATGAGCGGGTTGCTGGCAGCGTGGAAAATACATCAAGGACCAGAAAACAGCACGGCTTTGCGGGGTCTTCTGGCATTTGTCGACTGCCATTTGCGCTATCATCTGCCACGGTCCGAGGCGGTCTTTATTGCCTATATGGAATTGCGCAATCTCACGGCGGAAAACTTCGATCACATCGAAAAGATGCGCAAGAGCTATGAAGACGCCTTGGAGGCTATTATTAAAAAAGGTATGGCGACCGGCGAGTTTAAAGTTGCCGATAGCAAAATTGTGACCTTGGCGATCATCGGGATGCTTAAAGAAGTAAGCACATGGTACCGGCCTGATGGCCGCTTGACCGAAGCGGCCTTGATCGAAAGATACCAAACCATGGCGTGCCAGTTGGTTGGCGCGGGCGCTGAGCCATAAGCGCCCAAGGGCCAAGCTCAATTAGGAAACAACAAGACATTGCCCCGCTTTTGGTCGGCGCCGCAATCTGCCGCCCTGATTTGGCAGGGCTTTTCAGCGACAAGCTGGGATAGGGGATGTCGCAATCGGGCAGGATGCAGCGGCAAAGCTGTGCCAACTTTCCAAAAAATAACATAGGAATTGAAAAATGCGCGTTGGATTTATTGGTCTTGGAAATGTGGGCGGTAAACTTTCGGGAAGTTTGCTAAGAAATGGCTCTGAACTGGCGGTTCATGATCTGAACCCAGAGCTGGTCGCCCGTTTTGTTGAACGCGGCGCTATTGCCGGCGGATCGGCCGCCCAATTGATGCAAAGCTGTGATGTGGTGATCACCTGCTTGCCAAGCCCGGCGGCCTCGGCTGCGGTGATGGATGAAATGTTGCCGCAAGTGACGGCGGGTAAAATCTGGCTTGAGATGTCAACCACGGATGAGGCCGAGGTTAAGCGGTTGGGCGCGGCGGTTATTGCCGCCGGCGGCGCTGCGGTCGATTGTCCGGTGTCTGGTGGATGCCACCGTGCTGATACTGGTAATATCAGCATTTTTGCCGGCTGTGAGCGGGATACATTTGAACGTATTTTGCCGCTGCTGACAAAAATGGGGCGGCGTATCCTGCACACGGGTGAATTGGGCTCTGCCAGTGTTCTGAAAGTGATTACAAATTTTATGGCCACCGCCAATTTGGTATCCTGCGCAGAAGCGCTGACGGTTGCCAAAGCTGCGGGGATGAACCTTAATGTCGCTTATGAAGCGTTGAAAATCTCATCAGGCACCTCTTTTGTGCATGAAACTGAAAGTCAGGTGATCCTCAATGGCAGCCGGGATATTTCCTTTACAATGGATTTGGTGGCCAAAGACATTGGTCTTTTCCAAGAGGTGGCAGAGCGCGCGGACGTGCCGCTTGAATTAAATCCGCTGTTGATTGAGATTTTTCAAGATGGAATCGCCCGCTTTGGCCCGCGTGAATTATCACCGAATATTATCAAACGGCTTGAAGAGGCGACCGGCCTAAGCATTCAAGCGCCTGGTTTTCCGGCTGAAATGGTTGATGATGAACCCGAAGAACCGGGCTATGAAGTCAAAATCAACGAGGGGTAAGCACTTGGATGTGGCGTTTTTTAGGGATGAAGCTCTAAAATCTTGGTAAAGCAATGGATTAATTGAATATAAAATGCACATTTTTTAACCTTGTTGCAAAAAATGTGATCTAACTTGCAGTGAGTCGCAATGACTTGTGCAGGTGGCTTTTAAAAGATGTCTTGCGCATACGCCTTTTTGAAACGGAGCAAACCAATGTTACCAGCCAATGAGCCTAGTTTTAGAGAAAGTGTGGATTTGATGTTTAACCGTGCTGTGCGGTTGATGGATTTACCGCCGGGACTCGAGCAGAAAATTAGGGTGTGCAATGCCACTTATACAGTGCGCTTTGGTGTGCGTCTCAGAGGGCAAATCCAAACTTTTACCGGATATCGCGCAGTGCATTCCGAACATATGGAACCGGTCAAAGGCGGTATTCGTTATTCAGAGGCTGTCAATCAGGATGAGGTTGAAGCTCTGGCCGCGCTGATGACCTATAAATGCGCGTTGGTTGAGGCCCCATTTGGCGGATCAAAAGGCGGGCTGTGCATCAACCCGCGTGATTATGAAGAACATGAACTTGAATTAATCACCCGCCGGTTTGCCTATGAGTTGATCAAGCGCGATCTGATCAATCCAAGCCAGAACGTGCCGGCGCCCGACATGGGCACGGGCGAACGTGAAATGGCATGGATTGCCGACCAATTTTCCCGCATGAACACGACTGATATTAATGCGCGTGCATGTGTGACTGGAAAGCCGTTGAATGCAGGCGGGATTGCCGGCCGGGTCGAGGCCACCGGCCGCGGCGTTCAATATGCGCTGCAAGAATTTTTCCGTGAACCAAAAGATATGGCCAAAGCCGGCTTTAACGGAACATTAGAAGGCAAAAGGGTGGTGGTGCAGGGCCTTGGCAATGTGGGCTATCATGCCGCCAAGTTTTTGCAAGAAGAAGACGGCGCGCGCATTACCGGGATTATCGAACGCGATGGGGCTTTGGTCAGCGACAGCGGGCTTGATGTTGAGGCTGTGCGCAACTGGATTGCCGAATACGGCGGAATTACCGGCTATCCTGATGCCACCTTTGTGGCCGATGGTGCGGTGGTTCTGGAACAGGATTGTGATATTTTGATCCCAGCGGCCCTAGAAGGTGTGATCAATCTTGAAAATGCTGCAAACGTGAAAGCTCCGCTGATTATCGAGGCCGCGAACGGGCCAATAACCGCAGGCGCAGATGACATTTTGCGCGAAAAAGGCTGCGTGATTATTCCCGACATGTATGCCAATGCCGGCGGTGTGACGGTCTCCTATTTTGAGTGGGTCAAGAACCTTAGCCACATTCGTTTTGGCCGCATGCAGCGGCGTCAGGAAGAGGCCCGTCAGGAACTGGTGGTCCGCGAATTTGAAAATCTGTCGCAGGCCATGGGCGATAGCTGGAGCCTGTCGCCGGGTTTCAAGCAGCGCTATTTGCGCGGCGCTGGCGAATTGGAACTGGTGCGCTCGGGACTTGATGATACCATGAGATCATCTTTCCAAGCGATGCGCGAAATTTGGCACGAGCGCGACGATGTCACCGATCTACGCACCGCAGCGTATCTGGTGTCGATTGGCAAGGTTGCGGCCAGTTATCAGACCAAGGGTTTGTAACGGGCGGGATGTAAAAGAAGGATTGAAACGGCGCTATGTCTGGATTTGTGACACAGGCAGAGTTTGAACAGGCCCAAAGGGTCGTGTACCAAAACCTCAACCCGACCTTGCAGCATGTCTGGCCGGTTCTGGTCAATGAGATGGGCTGCGAGCTTTGGCTCAAGCATGAAAACCATACCCCGCTCGGAGCGTTCAAGATGCGCGGCGGGTTGGTTTATATGCACAGCCGCGTCCAATCAGGTCACACCAATGGCGTCATTACCGCGTCAACCGGAAATCACGGTCAATCCATCCCCTACGCAGCGGCGCGGCATGATATTGCTTCGGTGGTGGTGGTGCCGACCAACAACGCGCAGGATAAGAATGCGGCCATGCGGGCGCTGGGCACCGAACTGATTGAAGTGGGCCATGATTTTGATGCTGCCAAAGCCAAAGCTGAAGACCTGGCAAAAGCCCGTGATTTGCATATGGTTCCCTCCTTTCACCGCGCTCTTGTTCAAGGGGTCAGCACCTATGCCCATGAGCTGTTTTCAGAAGCGGGCGCGCTTGATGCGGTCTATGTGCCGATTGGTCTGGGCTCTGGCATTTGTGGGGTGATGGCGGCGCGAGATCTATTGGGGCTGAAAACCCAAGTGATCGGCGTGGTCTCTGAGCGCGCCAATGCCTACCGGCTATCGCTCGAGGCCGGAAAACCGGTTTCGACCAATGCGGCAAATAGCTTTGCAGAAGGAATTGCGGTTCGTACGCCGCACCCAGAAGCGTTAGGGGCGATCCGCCAAGGCGCTGAGCGGGTCATAGAGGTAAGCGATGACTTGATTGCCGAAGCGATGCGGGTGTTGTTTCGCGCAACCCATAATGTGGCCGAAGGCGCCGGCGCGGCCGCTTTGGCCGGTTTGATGAGCGAGCGGGACAAAATGGCCAATAAACGTATTGGCGTTATTCTATGTGGTGGTAATATAGACGCAGATAAATTTGCATATGTGCTGGGCGGCCAAACCCCGATGCCGGGATAAGCAAGCAGCGTTGCGATGAAAAGGGTGGCTTATGACACGGTTTTCGGCTTGGGAAGTGCTCAAGAAAGGCCTATCGGGCAATACCGATTGGACACCGCATTGGCGCGACGCTGATCCACGCGCCAGCTATGATGTGGTGATCATCGGCGGCGGCGGTCATGGGCTGTCGACGGCCTATTATCTGGCAAAAAACCACGGGATAACCAATGTTGCCGTTTTGGAAAAAGGTTATCTTGGCGGCGGCAATATAGGCCGCAACACCACCATTGTGCGGGCCAATTACATGTTGCCCGGAAATTCGGAATTTTACAGCCATTCGCTAAAATTATGGGAAGGTCTGGAACCCGACTTGAATTTTAACGTGATGCATTCGCAGCGCGGGCAAATTGCACTTTTTCATTCCGATGGGCAGCGTGATGCTGCGGTCCGGCGGGCAAATGCAATGATCAACCGCGGCGATGATGCGGAAATGCTGAGCCAAGCTGATCTGCGCAAAATGCTGCCCTATCTAAATTATGATAACGCTCGGTTTCCAATTTATGGCGGCATACTACAGCGCCGTGCTGGCACAGCGCGCCATGATGCTGTCGCTTGGGGTTATGCGCGCGGCGCTGATAGCCGCGGCGTTGATCTTATTCAAAACTGCGAAGTAACTGGCATCGATATCGAAAATGGTGTGGTGCGGGGCGTGCAAACCAGCCGCGGTGCGATCCGCGCTAAAAAAGTTGCCATTGTTGTGGCGGGCCGCTCCAGCCAGGTGGCGGCGATGGCCGGCATGCGCTTGCCGATCGAAAGCCATATCCTGCAGGCTTTCGTCACCGAGGGGCTAAAGCCCTGCATTGATCATGTGGTCAGCTTCGGCATGGGGCATTATTATATCAGCCAGTCGGACAAAGGCGGGCTCGTTTTTGGCGGCAACCTTGATTATTACGCCTCGTATGCGGCGCGGGGCAATTTGCCGATGAAAGAGCATGTGATGGAAGCGGCGATGGCCTTGATGCCGATGATCGGCAAGGCAAAAGTGCTGCGCTCTTGGGGCGGGATTATGGATATGTCGCCCGATGGCAGCCCGGTGATTGATAAAACCCATATCGACGGGCTCTATTTGAACTGCGGGTGGTGCTATGGCGGGTTCAAGGCCGTGCCCGGATCGGGCTATAGTTTTGCCCATTTGCTGGCCACCGACAAACATCATGAACCCGCTGCAAAATTCCGGCTGGACCGCTTTCAATCCGGATACGGGTTGATGGACGAAGAAGGCACAGGATCGCAGCATAATCTGCATTGAGGACGTCATGATTAAAACGCTCGCATATCACAGCCAAACGGCAGCGCCGCACTATAGCGCAAAAGAGAGGGCAGCATGAGAATTCCCTGTCCCGAATGCGGATCACGCGATCAGCGCGAGTTCGTTTATCAAGGTGCCGCCATCGCCTTGGACCGGCCGCAGGTCGATGACGATGATGCGGCCTGGGATGCCTATTTGCACCTGCGGGACAATCCGGCCGGGGAAACCCGTGATCTGTGGTATCATGAAGCGGGGTGCGGCCGCTGGCTCGTGGTGCGGCGAAATACGCTGACCCATGAAGTGCTGGGCGCCGAGTTGGCACTTGCGCACCCCAAAGCGAAGGGCGCTAGCGCATGAGATTGAAAAGCACAGGTCAAATTGATCGCAGCCGGCCGCTGAAGTTTAGCTTTGACGGGGTCAGCTATAGCGGATTTGCCGGGGATACTTTGGCCTCGGCGTTGCTGGCCAATGATGTGCGTCTAATAGGCCGGTCCTTTAAATACCATCGCCCGCGCGGGGTTCTGACGGCGGGCAGTGAAGAGCCGAACGCCTTGGTCACCCTGCGCCGGGGCCAAAGCCAAGACCCCAATATCTGCGCCACCCAGCAAGAGCTTTATGACGGGCTTGAAGCACAAAGCCAAAACCGCTGGCCCAGTTTGAATTATGATCTTCTGTCGATAAATGATCTGGCCGCGCCTTTTATATCGGCCGGTTTTTATTACAAAACCTTCATGTGGCCGAAAGCCTTTTGGGAACGGGTATATGAGCCGTTGATCCGCCGTGCGGCCGGGCTTGGGGCTTTGAACGGCGCACCTGATACCGACCGCTATGAGCAGGCTTTTGCGTTTTGCGATCTTTTGGTGATCGGCGCTGGACCGGCGGGGTTGATGGCCGCGCTCAGCGCAGCGCGCTCGGGGCTTGAAGTGATCCTTGCCGATGAAGACAGCCGCTTTGGCGGCCGCCTGAACAGTGAAACCTATGAAATTGGCGGCGCTGGCGGGGCAGATTGGGCAGCGCAGGTCACAGCAGAGCTGAAAGAGATGCCGAATGTGCGTCTTATGCCGCGCACCACGGTGACCGGCGCTTATGATCAGGGCACGTTTGGCGCGCTTGAGCGGGTCGCGCAGCATTTGCCTTCCGGGCAAGGCGATTTGCCCGAGGCCTGCTTTTGGCGGATTGTTTGCCGGCGCTCGATTTTGGCGGCTGGCGCGCTAGAGCGCGGTGTTGCTTTTGCCAATAATGACCGGCCCGGTGTGATGATGGCCTCGGCGGTGCGCAGTTATGTGAACCGCTATGGGGTCGCGCCCGGCAAGGCGGTGGTTGTCTTTGGCAACAATGATAATGCAGCCCGCACGGCCCAAGACCTTGCCCGCGCCGGCGTGCAGATAGCCGCCTATGTCGAGGCCCGCGAAAGCGCGGCGATCAAGGGCGATTTTCCGATCTACACCAATGCCCAGATTTGCAACACCACCGGACGGCGTGGGCTTGACGGGGTTACCCTGCGCCACGCGGGCGGCGAGACAAAGCTTGCGGCGGATTGTTTGGCCATGAGCGGCGGATGGAACCCCACGGTGCATCTAAGCTGCCACATGGGCGGCCGTCCGGTTTGGGAGGACAGCCTTCAGGCATTTCTGCCGGCCAAAGACGCAGTGCCGGGGATGCTTTATGCCGGATCAACCTCCGGGGCGATGTCAACCCAAGCCTGCCTGCGCTCGGGTGCAAAAATGGCCGAAAAGGCTATAAAAGATCTTGGAAAAGCACCCAAAAAAATACACCTGCCGAAGGCCGAAGATGAAGCATATGCGATCACGGCGCTCTGGTCGGTGCCTGGAAAAGCCCGTGCGTGGCTGGATTTTCAAAATGATGTGACCACCAAGGATGTTGTGCAATCGGTGCAGGAAAATTACGCCTCGGTCGAGCATATGAAACGCTACACCACCCAAGGCATGGCCCCTGATCAGGGAAAAAATTCAAATGTATCAGCTTTGGCGATTTTGGCAGATGCCACCGGCCAAAGTATTGCCGGCACAGGCACCACCACGTTTCGCCCGCCCTATACGCCGGTTGCAATTGCCGCCATGGGCGCGTCCGGCGCTGGCAAAGGCTTTGCCCCCGAACGGATCAGCGCGGCGCAAAAAGCCATTGAGGAACGCGGTGCGCCGCTGATTGAGGCCGGGCTTTGGTATCGGCCAAGCTATTTTCCGCAGCCCGGAGAAACCACATGGCGGCAATCATGCGACCGTGAGGTTGCGATGGTACGTACGTCGGTCGGGGTGTGCGATGTCTCGACGCTGGGCAAAATCGACATTCAGGGGCCCGATGCGGGTAAGCTGCTTGATCTTGTTTACACAAACCGGTTTTCAACACTGAAAGAGCGCCGCGCGCGCTATGGCTTGATGCTGCGCGAAGACGGCTTCGTGATGGATGACGGAACCACGGCGCGGCTTGGACCAGAACATTATGTGATGACCACCACCACGGCTGCCGCAGGCGATGTGATGCGGCATCTTGAATTTGTGCATCAATGCTTGCATCCAAACTGGGATATCAACCTGATGTCCGTCACCGAGCACTGGGCGCAATTTGCCGTTGCAGGCCCGGATGCCAAAGTGCTGATCGACGGGCTGCTCGATGCACCGCTTGATACGAAAAGCTGGCCTTTCATGAGCTGCGGTGCCGTCAAAGTGATGGGGGTCGAGGCCCGTCTGTTCCGAATATCCTTTAGCGGCGAGCTTGGCTATGAGCTTGCAGTGCCCGCGCGCTATGGCGACAGCCTGTTTCGCATTTTGCTGGCGCGGGCTGAAGAAATGGGCGGCGGCGCCTACGGCATGGAGGCGCTTAATGTCTTGCGCATCGAAAAAGGCTTTATCACCCATGCGGAAATCCATGGCCGGATCACGGCCTTTGATCTGGGTATGCCGCAAATGGTCAGCAGCCAAAAAGACTGTATCGGCAAAGCTGCGGCGCAGCGCCCGGGTCTGCGTGATCCAGAGCGCGAGCGGCTCGTGGGCTTAAAACCTGTGGGCGCGGTCAAACAGCTGACGGCCGGCGCGCATCTTTTTGCCGCCGGTGACCTGCCAGTCAGCGCCCATGATCAAGGATACATCACATCGGCGGCATTTTCCCCGACCTTGGGGCATTATCTGGGCTTGGGTTTTTTGAAAAACGGGCCTGAGCGGATCGGCGAAACCATCAAAATGGTGGATCATATGCGCCAGATTGAAACATTGTGCGAAGTGATCCCCCCCGTGGCCTTTGATCCAGAAGGAGGGCGCACCCGTGCTTAGCCTGACTGCAAAATCAGCCTGTGATGGGCTTTTGCCACTGACCATAGGCTCAGTATCGGCGGCGGAAATGAGCTTGCCGGCACTTACCGCGCTGAGCTGCCGCGCAGATCAGCAAAAAGCGCTTTCCTCTGCCCTGAAAACCCACCATGGACTGGCGCTTCCGGCCACGCAAAGGGCAACAGGAAAAGCCTCGGCGCGCTGTTTGTGGTATGGGGCGCAATATCTTTTGATCGGTCCAAAACCGCATGCCTCCTTGGCCAAAACCGCTGCCCTAGTGGATCAAACAGACGGCTTTGCGGCGATCACACTCAAAGGCAGGCACAGCCGAGAGGTGCTCGCAAGGCTGGTTCCAATTGACCTTAGCCCTGCCGTGTTCAAACAGGGCCATAGCGCCCGCAGCTTGCTGCAGCACATTCATATTTCTATCACGCGCGTTTCCAAAGACGGGTTTTTAATTCTGGCGCCGCGCTCGATGGCGGGAACACTGATCAAGGATTTGAAATCAGCGATGCAAACTGTGGCGGCGCGGGACGCGCTATGATCCGCTTTTGGTTTGAAAATCTCAGTGCTAGATAAACCCGATGTGCGCAGAGAGGGCTGGACTTTGCAAGGCCAAGGGCAGATATTTACACCATGAGCCTGCCGCCCGGATTCCTTGACGAGTTACGCACCCGTGTCAGCCTAACCTCAGTGGTTGGGCGCAAAGTATCGTGGGATATGCGCAAATCCAATCAGGGCAAAGGTGATATGTGGGCACCTTGCCCATTTCACCAAGAAAAGACCGCCTCGTTCCACGTTGATGACCGCAAAGGGTTTTACTATTGCTTTGGCTGTCAGGCCAAAGGCGATGCGATCAGTTTTATCAAAGACACCGAAAACGTCAGCTTTATCGAAGCGGTTGAAATTCTGGCAGGTGAGGCGGGGATGAGCATGCCAGCGCGCGATCCGCAGGCGCGCGAAAAAGCGGATCATCGCAGCGAGCTTAGCGATGTGATGGAGCAGGCGGTGCGGTATTTTAGAATGACGCTGAACACCGCTGCCGCCGCGCCAGCACGCAGCTATCTGGAAGGGCGCGGGTTAAGCCCCGCCGCCCAAGAGCGCTTTGATCTGGGTTTTGCGCTGGATGATCGCAGCGCGCTGATCCGCCATTTGACCGATAGCGGTGTGGCCATTGAAAAAATCATTGAAACCGGGCTTTGTATCAAGCCCGATGATGGCGGCGCGCCTTATGACCGGTTTCGGGGCCGCATTATGTTTCCCATTCGCGATATGCGCGGTCGGTGCATTGCCTTTGGTGGGCGGGCCATGGACCCAGCGGCGCGGGCCAAATACCTAAATTCGCCTGAAACAACGCTGTTTGACAAAGGCCGGTCGCTTTACAATCAGGCGGCCGCGCGCTCAGAGCTGGGTAAAGACAGCCCCTTGATTGTCGCCGAAGGCTATATGGATGTCATCGCGCTGGTTGAGGCAGGGTTTGGCGCCTCTGTTGCGCCGCTTGGCACGGCGATCACCGAAGATCAGCTAACTTTGATGTGGCGCATGCATGCAGAGCCAATAATTGCCTTGGACGGGGATGCAGCGGGATTGCGGGCCGCTTACCGTTTGATTGATCTGGCACTGCCGATGCTGGAAACTGGCCGCGCGCTGCGCTTTGCGCTGATGCCGCAGGGCCAAGACCCGGATGATGTTATTCGCCAAGGCGGCCCGCAGGCCCTGCAAACCCTGCTGGATCAGGCGGTGCCAATGGTCGAATTGATGTGGCAGCAGGCCACTGAAGGGCAGGTCTATGACAGCCCCGAGCGCAAAGCCGCGCTGGATAAAACAATCGGTTCTAAAATCGCGTTGATCCGCGATCAGGGTCTGCGCACCCATTATCAAAATGCTGTAAAGGAATTGCGCTGGAATTTGTTTCGCCCGAAGCGCAGTTCAAATGCCGGGCGCGGGCGGTTTGTGGCAGGCGGACGGCCAAGTTCTGCGCAGCCCTCGACCAAAGCATCGGATTTGGCCGCCGCTGATGACGGCGTTGCGCAATATATCCGCGAGGCTGTGATTATTGCTGTTCTGATCGCCAGTCCGGCAGTGATTGATCAGGTGCTTGATGATCTCAGCATGCTTGAATTTGCAGATACGGATCTAGACCGGATGCTAAAGATTTTGCGCGGCGGCGGTTTTGCCGATCGCAGCGAGGTCGAGGCGCGGATTGCCGAAGCGCTGGGCGCGGGGGCTCTTGAAAAGCTGTGGGCCACCGGCCATGTGGCCATCACGCCCTGTCTGCGTCATCCGGGCAATATTGAAATGGCGCGCATGACGGTTGAGGAAGAGCTGGCAAAGCTTGGCAGCGAACAAGGGCTGGCCGCCGAGTTGAACGAAGCCATCAAAGATCCGCAGCAGGCGATTGATGATACCTCTTTGTGGCGGCTTACCCGCGCGGCAGAGGCCAAAAATCGTGCCACTCAACCCGATCAACAGGACAAGGTTCAATACGATTTGGCCAATAATGGAGCCCGAATCAATCGCGATGAGCGCAATAAATTAGACGCACTTTTAGAAGAAATATCCTCTAGCAGGACCAAACGTTGAAATTTTGGTGAGGAATTCCCAATTAAAAGCAGTTAAACGGGTGTGCGAATCACCAGATCACGGTAATGATTCGTCTATCCGAATCACATGCCCCAGTTAGGATACAATAATGGCTGCAAAA
>ERZ1049444.961-NODE-961-length-23494-cov-8.452835_pt1 | contig 23494 bp, 40 predicted proteins | sample MGYA00383101_ERZ1049444 | MGnify/ENA primary metagenome ERZ1049444 (study PRJEB29581, sample SAMEA5548371) | metagenome | biome: marine; feature: coastal; material: water | depth 50 m | study: Short-term variability in the microbial, nano- and picoplankton...
TTGTTGAGTTATTCATCCAAGAATAATCGAAGTTTGCATAAACTTTATCTTGTTTACCAGAAATATCAACAGTTGAAGCTGGTGTTCCCCAAGAATAATCAGAACCATCCCACACAAGCATTTGATCGGTTGTTGCTGTGCTTTGATTTAAATGAGAATCTACGCTTGCGTCACTATAACTACCTGCCGCGGTGATTTGATCACCAACATAAGTTTCTGTTGCATATCCGTTTAAATCGGATGCTTCGAGTTTAGTCGCTAATGAGTTAGTAACCGTTGTACTAAATGCAGCGTCATCTCCTAGTGCAGCTGCAAGTTCATTGAGAGTGTCTAATGCGCCTGGCGCTGAATCTACTAAATTATTTACTTGAGTTGTGACATATGATTTGGTTGCATAGGTGGCAAGACTTGTATCAGTTAATTCATCAGTAAAATCTAGTGCAAGAGATGTGCTTGTAATAGCAAGACCAATCTTTGCATTGTTAGAGTCTGGAGAAGTGCTAAGAGTGCCATTATCTAAAACATAGTATTTCGAACCCACAGTAAGTCCGCTAAGGCCCGTATGTATTCCATTTTCTGTTGTGACATCAATTGTTGTACCAGAAGATGCAGCTAAACCATGAATTTTTGAAACATTTAGATTAGATTCGGAATATGGCAAGTCTAGTAATCTTAGTTGACTTATTGGATTGTAGTTATTAAATTTAAGAGAATAAAATCCTACCAATCCTTTTTGTGACATACTGTTAGACCATTCACTTGCTGCCAAGAATCTATACTGGGTTGCGCTGACACCAGCTGGCAAGAAAGAATACATTTGACCTACATTTGGATTGGGAGTTGATATAAAAGTTATTGTACCATTTGAGGCTACAGTACCCAAAATTGCTTTGTTATCTGAGCTTGATGCGCTCTGATTATCAGATCCATACCAACTATAACCAAAACTCTCTCCGCCCGGCGCAAACATTATGTCACGAGGCCTTGGAGTGCCGGAGTTGTATCTATCATCTATTGCGTCTGATGTATGTAATAAAGTACATGCATATGTAGATGAATCAATAGAGAAGGTAGATATTTTTGTCGCATTGCCGTCATAGAATGCGTAAGCAATTTTTCCACTTTCTGAAACTGCATACGCTTGGTTCCCGTTATCAGTTACCGTCAAAGAAGATCCTTCAGATACAGTACCACCTGCCCAATTGACTTTACCCGCTCTTAATGAAGTACCAGAAATCATTGCAAATAGACCGTCTTGTCCTAAAGAAAATCTATGATATCCATTATTTGTGGTAGCAATTGGAGTTCCAGCAGTAATATTTGTACCATCCCAAGTTAATTGAGTGACATAGCCAGGAACAGAACATATAATTTTAACATCTCCAGAAGTACTGTTAACCATGTCAACTTCGAAGTGTTTGTTTGATGTAGAACCTAGTTGTCCTAAATCTATCTCTGCATTGATAGATATTGAACCATTTGCAGCAGTATCCACAATTTGACATCTTGCATTACTTGACCTTGTGTATAAAAGAAGAACTTTTGTATCGTCAAAAGGATCAAAAAATGGATACAATTTCATATTTTGACTTGTATTTGAAACTGTTGCAGTAGAATTTATTGAGAAGCTCCCACCACTGGCAGTAAATGATGATATAGTATGATTTTCGTTGCTTTGATCTCTGTAAACTACAATACCAGAATTTCGATCAGTTGGCTTGTGTGCAATCATGCCAAGTCCATTATGTGGACTATTATCTCCATGAGCACTTCCAATATTAGAAAGAGCTATTTGCGAGTTTACAGGATAACTTGTTGGTTCAACTGGAGTCACAGTTCCATCAGTATTCAACATTATAACATCGTTTACAGACGCTGAAGCTGTTGATGTATATTCTACAACATTACCGCCGCCAGGACTATTATTTGCGACATAGTTCTGCACAAATGTTTCTGTTGCAAGCCCCGTTAAGTCTGCATTGGCAACTGTTTCAATCCAACCAGTGGCCTTGTAAATGTATAGTTTTTGTGTATTTTCTACAAATGCAATGTCGCCGACAGTATTTCCTACAGCTGGTAAGTATGTTGCATCACTATAGATATTGACAGATGCGACCAAAGATGTACCATCTGGTGCGATCAGAGTTGCAGTACCAGCAACTTCTTTAATCTTATTCTCAAACGCTGGAGTATTTTCCACATATGTCGATAAGTCTTGTGGAACGAATTTATTTGTTGATGAATCGTATACAAGACACATCTGAGATGTGAGTGTAGGAATAGGACGCAATTCGATAGTCTGTGCGTGGCCTTCTTGTGTATGTTGTCCATAAATCAAGTAGTTTCCATTTGCATTGGTTTCTACTGCAAGATCTTTAACACGAATTGTGCCCCGCATCGCACCATGAACTCCACACTGATAATACAACACATCAGGCGCTCCAGCAGGAACTGTAAATGTAATTGTACCGTTATCAGTGCGAGAACCAGTCACGCCGCTTGTATATTCTCCGAAATATGTATTAGATGCAAAATTTGTTCCATTATCTGTTGTAAAGTAGAATGGATGTCCAGAAGCATTGATGTTGATTGTATATGTACCACCTCTATAGAATGGGCCAATTTCTGGATTGTTGCCCATCGCAGTTCCAGAGAATACATATGCACCTGTTGTAGAACTAACAGTATACGTGACAGCCGGTGCTGTGAGAGTTGGTGGTGTGATTGTAGATGGAACATTTACTGCTAGTCTCTCAACGCTTGTTGAATTTCCACCATTGATATCTGGATGACTATGATTTACTGTAGTTGTAGTTGCCCATGAAACTAAGTTGTCGTTTCCAGCACCTTCAATCCACTTCAATTTAAATGAATGGGTTTGCGTCATTGACCCATATTGAGTATTAGCAAAGTTGTTAATTTGATATGTGCCCTGCATATACAAAGGCACAACACTCAATGGTGTTTCAGTAATCGCTGTACGAGCATATGGAAGTGCGGATTGTGTCCATGTCCAATCCCAATGTGCTCCATGACCTGCTTCGTCTGCTGATACTTGAATTTCTAGTGTCTCTGGTTGTACTGAGAGATCGAAGTTGAGAATGTCATCTGATGTAAATTGAGTAGTACCAAAGTAGAGAGTGTTGTTGTCTAGATATAAATCTCTAAATTTATTTGTAGGAGAGCCCAAGTCATGTGTAGCATCCGTGGCTGGAATAATTGCAGAACCCAATGCTTGCAAATTAGCATCAGACATGAATTTATTAGTAGTTCCTTCAACAATGTCATCGGAAGTTGCAGATGGGGAAAGAGCAGACTGAGAAGAATTTCTTACTTGTTTGATAGCATTTGATAATTTTACCATCTCTTCTGTAGTTGCACCAGAAGAGAGTGCGTTCACTCTAGAGTTTACTGCATTTTCAATATCGCTATCTTCTGTCAATCCTACAGATTTTGCTGCTCTAGAAAGAGAGAGCAGTTGGTCTACTGTCGCAGTTGTAATATCGTTGAGGATTTTTGTGCGAATAGCCTGTATTGAAGTTGTGAGATTTGTATCTGACATCCTATGAACCTTTTATAATCTGATTTTCTTTATATTTATACTTTTTCTATTTATGTTTTGACGAAAACTCTAACATACGATTGCTTTTTCTTATCTTTTTTGAAAACACAATATTCTATTTGATTTTTCTGACAAATTTCTATTATTTCTTTGGGGCCTCGCCATTCTTCATCAGTTGCAACTGATTCCGGCTCATTTGCAGAGATTTTTTTGATTTTATTCCATCTATCCACTTCTGCTCCAAATGTAGGAGTGCCTTTATATATTTTTGTTGTCCAAATTTGATCTTTATTGTTTATGTAATATCCGCGGCCGCCGATGTTCAGGTTGGAAAGTCTATAATCTTCAGGATCTATAGAATCTGTCTGATTTGTGTAGAATCTCTTCTTGTTTGTAAACAAACTCTCTACATCTACTGCATATTTTAGTTCTTCGCTAGGATCATTCATGAAGACACTAGGTATATTATCAATACCTATTGCTTTTACTAAATTTTGATACCCATGTACAACCAAGCATGTAGAAAACTCACCATCACGATATGAGAATATCAAATCAGTTGCATCTGAATAGTCAAAATCCATCATTAAATGATCTTCAAATAAATGTATCATAATGTCTCCGTATGTGTTCCAACTACCGTATATTCATATTCTGTACCATCAATATTTATTTTTACATATCCACCAGCACCATCACCACCATCTGTACCACCATCAGAAGCACCAGCACCACCACTCCCTATAGTAACAGTCATTGTAGTTCCAAAAGGCACGTCCAACAGATAGTTTGCAGGGTTTTCTTGTTTTACGCTCGCCTGCCCACCTTCACCAGCTGGGTCTGTGTTGTATATACCACCAAATTTATTGACATCAACATGGCCCCCACCACCGCCGCCACCAGCACCATAACTTGTTGCGGGCGCATCGCCGCCAGGCATATCTTTGCCGCCTGGCCCCCCACCATCTCCATAATCTGATGCGTCACCAGTTCTTTCTGGTATATCATTAAGTCTATGTAGGCCTGCCTCTGCGCTATCTCTGCCACCAGCGGCACCAGAAGAGGTTATGGAGAAATATGAAACTCCATCTACCGACATGTCTATGGTGGTATCTCCACCATCATCACCATCCGTTATTCCGACTCCATTGCCATTATTGCGTCCTGCTCCTCCGCCACCACCACCCCCTATCAATTCATAAGATACGGGAATTTGTGCAGAAGTTCCATAAAAATCATCAAAGCTTATCTCGTCACCTACCACTGTTGGAACATTAGAGTTCTCTGGGCGCTCTAGTACATGTCCTGTAGCTTTAGTGAATTCGCCAAAAACAATCCTCTGCCATGTTGGAGAGGATGAATTATGTAGTATCTGTATATCCCTAAGTGAAATCGGGCCAGTTGTTTGCAATGGCATTATGTCATATCCGAAAATGCAGTTATATTACCTCTAGTTTCTATATCTCCAGTGGTTGATAATCGCATCATTAATGTTCCGTTATGAGAAAATAATAATCTATCTGATGCATCTTGAGATATAGTCCAGTCATCCAAACCGAATAAGTCAATACTCCACTTATCCGTGGTTGCATTATATTCCCAAGTTTTTGCTCCAATTGTATGTTTATCACCATTTGCTGGGTTTGATGGAAATTCTGCCATTTATTTCTCCTTTAAATTACTGCTTGCCAATACCAAGTTTCTGGATCACTAGACGATCCATGAACAACATCAATTTCACCACTTGAATTCGCGGTAAGTGTTTGCGAGTTATGAAAGTTATGCCCATTAATAAGTACTTGTGTACCGGCAATATTAGAACCAAGGGAAACCGTTGTAGTTCCAGATGATGCTGGAGTTTGAAATGTGCCCCCTACAATTTGCCCGGCCGCTTGGGTGGATGCATCTGTACCAAAATGCATTGCAACAACTCGCGCCGCCGATGTATTTGAAACTGTTGCAGTTGCATATATATGAACACTAACTGTACTTCCTGTGTTGTTAACCCATTTTACAGTATTTGTGCCAGTTGCCAATAGTGTACTGGTCCCACCCTGCGTGGCATGATTGGGCCCAGCATAACCGTTTTGATCGTATACAGCCATTGTCTCGCTATTATTGGCTGGATAATACCCTGCAATCCATGTAACTAAAACTTCCCCATTTTCAATATTGGCTATAGAAGTCAATCCAGTAGTAAGACCGGCGCGAATCTGTTTGGGCGCTGCGGCAACACTACCACCACCACTGTTCAATAGTCCATCAACATCTGATAATTCATTAATATCTGTATTTAATAGTCCATCGGCATCTGTTAAATCATTAATATCTGTATTTAATAGTCCATCGGCATCTGTTAAATCATTAATATCGGATGGTATGGTAACTCCACCTGTTATAGTTGCAATAGAATCATCCACATATGTTTCAGTTGCATATCCAGTTAAATCAGTTGTAACCGCTGGGTTAAAAGTAAATTGTCCATTGCTATACGATAGAGAACCACCACCAGACGCATTTCCAGTTTGTACTGTAATATCTCCCGCTTCTATAAAGTTTTGAATTGCTGTGTTCATGGCGGTTGTTGTTACATATGCCGATAAATCAACAGCTCCACCACCACCAGATGCTGGAGTTCCGACAACACCAGTCAACTGAATCCAACTACCACCATCCCACATTAATAGTTCTCCGGCGGTTGCAGTATCAAACCATAGCTCTCCTGGCTGTGGGTCGTTTGGAGCAGTGTCACCATATGTGGGAACTGTCAAGTTTGCAATTGTGTCAATAAGTGTTTGATATACCCCTGCATCATCATTTATAGACGCGGCCAATTCATTTAGCGTATCCAATGCGGCAGGAGCACCATCAATTAAATTTGATATTGCAGTGTCTACATAGATTTGAAGTGTTTGATATACCCCTGCATCATCATTTATAGACGCGGCCAATTCATTTAGCGTATCCAATGCGGCAGGAGCACCATCAATTAAATTTGATATTGCAGTGTCTACATAGATTTGAGTTGCAACTCTATTTGCAACCGCACCATTTTCTTTGGTATATATGATGCCTCCTGCAGTAATGTCACCATTGGCTTCAAATACACCATCCAGTGAGAGTCCACCATCAGAATAAATATCACCATTTTCTTCTACCCTAAATACCGCACTCTCTTTAGATAGTGCAGTCGTAGTTTCGTCTTCATCATTGAACAGTCCAAAGTAATTTCCATCTTCTGAATTATTTCTATCCAAGAACATTGCAATCGACTGTAGTGAACTAATTGCAACACTATTACTTCTATCAGAAAGAAGATCGTAGTCCATATGTATTTTATTGGATGTAGTTCCATTTGTAAAAGAATCTCTTGCCCTTTGATCCAAAAAGTAAAGGTTGTTATTACCCTCTACTGTTGTATCAGTGTTGAGATACTTTGTTCTATATACACCATCAGTATCATATTGTAAAACATGATTTAATTCTGCGTCTAGTGCATCTACATCTGTTATTTGATTAATTCCAATTCTCACGAAATCGCTCCCTACTTGTAGTCTTACTGGAACTGCTCTTGCGTCAATTCCATAGTTGACTTTTAAATCTCTTATTTCTAATCTTGCCGCATCCATATTTGGAACAACTCTCAAATGAGAATTGTCTAAATCAAGCGCAGAAAAATTATAATTTCCTTGTCTTTTTGCAACATGTCGCTGTAATATGTGATAGGGCATAACCAACACTAAATTTGCGTCCATGTTTTCTGTTTCTAGCTGTGTTTGCCCTAATACCTGATAGAACTTATATCTGGTGTTTTCTCTTACTGTTACCTGATTTGATGTAGTTGTAGTAACATCTGGTGCTTTTTTTCTAACTTCATATGCAGTGGCTCCATTTATTGTATATTTTTCTCGCCATCTGGTGTATAGAGTTCCATCGGCATCAATAAATTGTGGATTTCCATCTGCATCAGTTCCACTATATTGTAGATTTGTCTGTAAACCTGCTTTTATTTGTCCATTATAGACAATTCCCCATGTTACTCCATCAGTTAATTGATCCCATGTGTCAGTGCCACTAGAATATGTTCCATCATTATTACCTTCTACCCATGCTGTAGTTGGATTTGTTCCACTACCAACTAAAGTTCCTGGCAGAGTTGCTCCGATTGCTGTGCTGGTGGTGGTTATTGTGTTTAAGCTTTCTTTAGTATATACCACATCTTCAATCTCAACTCCTAAATCATATGATGTACCATCTAATCTTTGATATATGGGCGTTGCAGAATAAACTCTATTTGAAAAAATTACAACACCTTCTACAACAAGAGTCCATGATCCAACAGACGCTCCATTTGCTGCTCCAAATTCATACGAAATATTCTGCAGTACTGCTGGAACTTCTGGATTGTTTGTTGCATTGATGTCAGAATCGGATGGAGAATTGGTGCCCAAAATAGTATTGCCCGAGGAATCTGTATAATTTTCCTTGGCTGCCGTGTGAAAAATCCAAACGGTTCCAAAATTCAATGGGTCGGTATAATCTGTAATATTTGTAGCCATTTAAAAAATATCCATTATTTGTCCTTTTATTTATAATGCTTCTTGACAAGTGATTTCTAATGTAGTATATTGGTACTAATTATTTAAGAAAAGAGATTCTAGATGAAAAACAGTCCTATAAATAAATTGCAACAACTTATGGTTATTACTGCAGAAGAATGTGGCGAGTTGACGCAAAGATGTAGTAAAATTATTCGAAAATATAATGATATTTATGAAATCGAAGAAGATCAGCGTGTAAAACTTCTCGAAGAACTTGGAGATGTGCAATGTATGATAGAGCTAATGGTTGATCATAGTATTATAACATATAAAGAATTGGCAGTCAGATCATGTCATAAACGAGAAAAATTGAAAAAATGGAGTCAATTGGTAGATGGTTAGGCTAGGAAACTTTAAAACATTAGAAGTTATAGACGATGAGTCCGCCCAACTTTGGGATGATGTACAGACTGTCTTTCTGTCTATCGATGGAGATACGGTAAAGATAATAATAAACCCAGACGAATCTGAGTTCACAGAAGAAATCATAGAATAGGAGAAAGATATGGCAAATAATGTATATTCAATAGTAAATCTTCACAACGGCAATGAAGAAGTACACACATGGTTTAAAGAATTGGTTGAAAATCTCAGATATCCAGAGGATGAACGGCCTCAAGAATATGAACACTATAAACCACTTCACACTACATTCTGGACAGATGAAGAGGATACAGACACTAGGGGCTGGTATATCGATAATATTGGTGTAAAGTGGTGTCACATACAAGATGCATATGAAACAGAAATCAATACATGTTCTGCGTGGGGAATTCCACATGACTTTTATGAGAAATTATCAGAGGAAGCATCGAAGATAGATCCCGATGTAGTGTTCACCGTGACATATGAAGATGAAATGCCAAACTTTTTTGGCAGTTCAGTATATTACCAAGGAGAACAGTTTGATTCGTGTGAATGGGATTCGGATGAATATGAAGGCCACGGCCTCTGTTTTTATTGGGATGAAGATGAAATGGGCAAAGAAGAACCAGAAGATTGGGAAGCTTCATGGGAAGATATGCACCTTTTGCAACATGAAAATTTACAACAAATGCTTGATGGGTTGATTATCGATGAGAATTGAACCTGATATCAAATTAGACTATAAGAATGTATTAATCAGACCTAAACGCTCTACTCTCACTAGTAGAAAAGAAGTTTCTCTTGTGAGACAGTTTAATTACAGAAATTATAACGCAGAAAACATCTGCCCGCCAGATTTTGAGGGTGTACCTATTATTGCGGCAAACATGGACGGAGTGGGCACATTTGAAATGGCAGATAAACTCGCTGAAGGTGAGATAATGACATGTCTCAAAAAAACATACACATCAGCGGAACTCATTAGTTACTTTAATAGTAAAATGTGGGAGAGAAGAGAATATGTTGCAATGTCTATTGGTATTTCTGACTCAGATTTAAATAAGTTCAAAACTGTTTATGACCATGTTGGAAAACAACTTAAATATGTTTGTATTGATGTTGCTAATGGATATACTGAAAGATTTGTAAACTTTATTCAAGAGTTTAGACTTCTTTATGCAGACATTGTAATCATTGCAGGGAATGTTGTGACTGCAGATCAAACACAGGAGTTAATTTTAAATGGAGCCGATATTGTTAAAGTGGGTATTGGGCCTGGCAGTGTTTGTACTACTCGTATCAAAACTGGAGTTGGTTATCCCCAACTCTCGGCAGTTATTGAATGTGCTGATGCTGCCCATGGTCTTGGTGGGCATATCATTGCTGATGGTGGGTGTACTTGCTCTGGTGATGTAGCGAAGGCATTCGCTGGTGGTGCTGACTTTGTAATGTTGGGTGGTATGCTTGCCGGACATGATGAAGGTGGTGGTGAAGTAATAACTAAAACATATGAATCGAGTGAACTATTTGATGAAGGAGATGGATATTATGCTCCAATTTATGATAAAAAACAGTTTGTGCAGTTCTACGGTATGAGTAGTAAGGCTGCAAATGATAAACATTTTGGCGGACTTAAAGAGTATCGTTCATCAGAAGGCAGAGAAGTCTTAGTACCATATCGTGGAGAGGTGGCAAAGACAATCCAAGATATTCTAGGTGGTATTAGAAGTACTTGTACTTATGTAGGTGCGGATGAGTTAAAAAGACTAAATAAATGTACAACATTTGTCATGTGTCATGACACTCATAATAGGATCTATGAAGGGAGTTAAAATTGAACGAGAAACAATTATCCGCAAGACTTGCAAAGATGTCTGCCATTGCATACGATCAACCAAACATTGCCACTGAAAAATATAAGGCCTTGGGATATGCACAGGTAAAGTATATAGACTATCAGGGAGCACAATGTTATGTTGTTTGGAGTACTTCTACTATTGTAGTATGCTTTAGAGGAACAGAACCTTCTCGGTGGAATGATGTTAAGGCAGATTTACGAGCTTGGCCAGAGAAAGAAGAAACTGGAAGAGTTCATAAAGGATTTAACACTGAAGTGGCAAAAATTATTGACAGAGTTGAAATAACCCTACAACAAATGAGGGGCGCAAAAGCTTTGTATGTAACTGGGCATTCTCTTGGTGGTGCAATGGCAACTATCGCGGCAGGAAAATTAGAACATGTAAACTTTCTCTGCACATTTGGTTCTCCTAGAACTGGTTGGCGTCAATATGTAAAGAATATCACATGTCGCCATGTGAGATTTGTAAACAATAATGATATTGTTCCATCGGTGCCACCATCATTCATGATGTTTATACATCATGGAGAATTGATGTATATAAACTATTACGGTAATGTTAGAAAGATGTCTTTTTGGCAGAGAATTAAAGATCAGTGGCGCGGCCGTATGATGGCAGTCAAGAAAAAAGCACCATTTGATGGTGTATACGATCATGATATGAAATATTACATCAGATATACAGAAAGAAACGCAAATGATTGAGATGATTTATCAAATGGCATCAGACAGACTATGGATTTATACTGCAATAGTGGGTGCCTTATTTGGTGCAGCATTTCTTGCATATTTTCGCTCGACCCATGCCGGTATTTACTTGTACATGAAATTTGATGAATATCTTGATAAAATTAGAGATTATTTTGGATGGACTTGGTTTAATCAACCAGAGGATGCTTGGAGAAAACAATATCCCAAAATTACTAATAAAATTGATGAACTGGAGAGGCGAATAGTTGAACTGGAAAATCCCAAACCACAATGGGATAAACGTCCAAATGAAGCGATAAATGAAAAAGATTAAAATAAGGGTTGACAAAAGATTGTCAGCCCTTTATACTTTATGGGTAATGAAAAAGGAAACGAATCAAATGAAATCGGATGATAATACATTTATTTGGGATGAACATGCCCGAATCAATCCTACAACCTTTCAATCTCAACATTCCTCTATGGTACAGTCTGATATGAAAGCATATGCTTTAAAGGCAGGCTTGTGGCCAAATTCGGATTATAAACGCATTATTCGTAGACATGCAGAAGCGCGTGGTTGGACGCAAAGGGGATTCAGTGGTATGGAGATTATTAATTAAATTAGCCCTTGACATTGCCCGAATCATATGTTAAAGTGAAGTGTAAAAAGGAGATATATAATGACACAAGTTGCAGTAATTCACGCCGCCTTCGGCCAGACCCCTCAGACAGTTGCATTAGTTGAAGTTGATGATACTATGTCGGTTGAAGAACAACTGGAGTATGCTTATCGTTGGACAAATAATGTGATGGGTTCGTGGAGTATTCAAACGAAGTCTTTGTCTAGTGGTGAAAACGGTGACTATAATGAGAACGTAACTGTTATGGCACCCCTACCAGTTGATGACCGTGGACAGGAATGGGGGCTCCGTTCTACATCCATGGGAGATCAAATGTTAGTTGGTAACACCAAGTATGAAGTTGCAATGTTTGGGTTTAAAGAAATTTAAGCCCTTGACATTGACTCGTAGATATGCAATAATGAATATGTAATGAGAAAGGCGATTCGATATGATTGATACAATGCAAGAGATCGAGATTCTAGAAAATGTTATCATCGCACTACAAGAGGGTGCGTCTGATGAGAAACGAATGGCGATAACAGATTTAGAACGCATGATGCAACGCAAACAAGTAGAAGTTGCCGAATATGACGCTTGGGTTGATGAACAAGCGGCAATACAGGCATGGATGGAAGGAACCCAGATATAATGTTTACTTACTCAGATGATTGTTTTTCAGATCTCCATAAAGATGTTTATGGATTTCGTCCTCGCGGCATTCTTATGGAAGAGTGGCATGAACGCACTCCAAGGCAAAAACAAGAGTTGTGGAATGCTCTTTGCGACGAACTTGAAGAGAACATGAAAGCTGAAAAGGCTGCAGAAGAAGTTGCAGTCGAAGAGTTTGAAGTTCGGGTTCAAGATGTAATTGAATTGGGTGCTGAAAATCGTGAGACTGCGCTTCGTTGGATTGTTGGTTCTGAAACCTTTTACCACAGTCAAGATGTAGAGCATTTTGTGTGGGAACAGGGTATCCTATTTACCGACTACGGTAAACAGTTAGTCAAAGACCTGTGTTCCATCGTTGAATACGAATCTTGGGAGGCAGCCTGATTGTTCACAAATGAATTTGAGTTCGATGCGACTATAACAACAGTAATGGACGAAACGGCTGAACATGAAGATGTTCAGCTTATTATATCTGAAGATGTTGTCTACATCAGACAGTTTAATGACGAAAAGCGTCAAACTACATACGATTTAATTGCAATGACTCCTAAGATGTTTAAGGATATGGTTACTGCATTGGACCAGACTGATGGCGTTTTTTCAACTCAATATAAGAAGGCAACCTAGCCCCGCCTCCCTGATAATTAAATTCGCCCATGTTCCTTAGAACTTCTAGGGTTTTTCTTCGCATGATAGCTTGTATTAGTTCTCCATTCCCCTGCATAACTGTGGGGGGAACTACTTTTTGTTCTAGATATTCGGTATATGTTCTTTCTGGTTTCATAAGAAAGTATTCTAAATCCCAAGTATTCACAAACATAATAAATGTGTCTCTATTTGTATATTGTGCAATCATTTGATATAGTTGTGCTCTAAATCCGTTGGCAGCAAAATAATATGATTGCCATGCGCCTGTGCTTTGTCCTTGCGAATAGATGTCTTGTAATTTCATCTCTCCGTCATATTGTGGCAGCCATGGCGCGTGAAATGCCAGAAGCCCACTTACATGATATTCTACGCCGCCCAGAAATGCAAGGGCACATGCAGATATACATGCTGCATTCCTTGGCACCCATACATCCACATTCCAGTTAGAGAACAATGTTCCGACCTTATATGCCTCCGATAATAGGCCGCCGGGCGAATTCATAGATATTATTTTAGTATCTGGATGAGCTGCTAATGCATTGATAAATGCTTCGGATAATCCTGCAACAAAAGATCCTTTAAATTGTAACATTGGGCCCCATGGGGTATCTTGTTCATACTTAATATCATATAGATGATTTTCGTGTGCTGATGTGTTTGTTGTCGTTAATATTATTGTTAACGCAAACAAGATAGGAATAATTTTAATTAGTTTCATTATATTTCCTTCCAAAGAAATATTTATAATAATTATATAAACTAAATAAAAGACACACAAATACCAGAAATAGAATTGGAGTATAATATGACTTTTTGGAAATGGTGGACTACTGTTGTGATAGTTTCGGTTCTTTGTGCAATCGCCGAATACTATATCAGCATTTCGAATTATCTATTAGTACAAGATGGTACTAAAATAAGTTTACTGATATTGACTATCCTCATGGCTTGCACCATCAGTGTTGGAAAACATGCGTACAATTTACAGTTTAAGGAAAGCGCTCCTAAGAAAAGTTCAATCGAACCTCTTTGGTATTTTTCTGATGCTGTACTATCTATTGGCATGGTCGGAACATTAGTAGGTTTCTTAATTGTTCTTACATCTACATTCACTAGCATTGAAGGATATACTCCAGAAGAACTTAAAACTGTCATCGGAGAATTGGCGTCTGGAATGGGTATTGCTTTGATAACATCATTGACTGGACTACTATCTTCAATTATTCTTAAATTTCAACTAGTATTGTTGGATAGCGATGGTGGCGATGTGTAATGAAAAAATACAGCACAAACTTGGGGTTTGTTGATCTATTATTTAATTTACTAGTCGGATTTGTTAGTTTATTATTGATAGCATTCTTGCTAATCAATCCAATCGCAGACGATGGTAAAATAGATCCAGTAACCGAATTTATAATAAATGTTCAGTGGCCAGATAATTCCAGCATCGATATCGATTTATGGGTACAGGGCCCAGAAGGAACTATTGTCGGCTTCAAACAAAAAGATGGTAATTACATGGTATTGGAAAGAGATGATCTTGGTATTAGTAACGATTTTGTAATGATAGATGGGGAACCAAAAATCATTCGCAGAAATATTGAAACGCTGATGATAAATACAATACTAGAAGGTGAATATTTTATCAATGTTCACAACTATAATCACAACAAACCTTTAAAGGATGGAGAAGATTATCCAGTTCCAGTAGAGGTAACTTTAATCAAAATGACACCATTTAGTAATATATTTACTCTTAAAACCACACTATCATTTAGACAAGAAACTACTATAGCATCATTCTTGGTGAATCGTAATGGGATTGTAAACGATATTAGGACAGATGTTCAGATACCTCTCTATTATAAAGGTATTGCAGAGCATACACCAGAGCCAGTATCACCTACATTTATGAATTTATCACCAGCGAATAGAATAAATGAACAGGTGTGGGATGGTGTTCGATGGGGGTTCGGGCCATGATATTTCAGGCAGTTATAGCATTTTGTATCATATTGTGTATCATAATCGCAATATTGATATACTACTCTGAATTAGACTTTACACTAAAACTGGTTTCACTACCATTTTCTGTATTCTTTTTGTCTGCATTTATCTATTGGGTGTCGGATAATTTAGGAACGCCGGTAGAAGGAACACCTATTGGAGAATTTAAGTACATACATCACACAATGAAAGGAAATGAAACGATATATCTGTGGATTTATCAGAAAGAAGATCAAAAGCATAGATTATATCAGTTTCCATATACAAGGGATGCGGCAAAGAAACTGGCAAAGGCCGGAGAAGACGCAAAGAAAGGCGTTGAAATTTCTGGCGAGATGGCCGAGGGCCCGTCTGGCTCTGGACACCAAATACGAATTGAATTATATCCAACCAGACCAAATATGATAGCGGGCCCCGTTAAAAATTAGAAAAGGGAAATATAATGTTTAGATTTTATACTGAAAAGAAGTGGTTATTATGGAGTTGGATTGGTTCTGCAATAATCTTATCATCACTTTGGGTACAAGTACAAATTGATGTAAAAATAAATGAATGGTTTGGACAGTTTTACGACATGATCCAAAAGGCATTGGGAGAACCTAATGCAATCACAATCACAGAATATTGGGCTAGTTTAGGTAGTTTTATATACCTTGCCGCGATATATGTTGCAATCGCAGTTGCAATTGGTTTTTTCACTGCACATTTTCTATTCAGATGGCGAACTGCCATGGTAGAATGGTATCACTCTGTATACGACAAGGCACGTACAATTGAAGGTGCCGCTCAGAGGGTACAGGAAGACACAATCAAATTCAGTCGAATTATGGAAAGTCTTGGAACTAGTTTCATAGAATCTATTATGGTGTTAGTGCAGTTTGTGCCTATTCTACTTGGACTGAGCATAGGTATTCCTATCTTCTTTTTCGGAGACTGGCAATACGGACTCGTGACAGGTGCATTGATTTGGAGCATCGGTGGTACATTATTTTTAGTCGGATTGGGTTGGTTGTTGCGTCTAGTAGGAGTAGAGTACGACCTACAAAAGAAAGAAGCAGCATATCGTAAGATATTAGTTATCGCAGAAGATGATGAAACTGTCAGACCCAAGACAATTAATGAGTTGTTTCAAGATGTCAGAGGCATCCATTTTAAATCATATATAAGATACCTATACTTCAATGTGGGTAGAGTGGCATATCTTCAAGCAAATGTCTTGAGTGCATATGTATTTCTTGCTCCTGCAATAGTCGCCGGCGCTGTCACATTAGGCGTAATGCAACAAATTATTCGGGCATTCGGTAGAGTAGAGGGTTCTATGCAGTATCTATTAAAGGCTTGGCCAACAATTATTGAATTGGCGAGTGTTTACAAGCGTCTTAGAGAATTCGAAAGACAAATTAAAGAGAAATAATAATGGCTAAAAAGAATAAAAAGGTAAAAGAGGAAGAAGTTGAAGTAAAAACTATACTGATTCCAGACACAATCACACAGGTTCCCCCACAGGAACCTGTGCCTCGCGATATGACATTTGAGAAACTACCAGGCACCGTTCTAAAAGAGAACGGTATTATTTTTATGGATAAGCAGTTTAATCAAGAGAACTGTATGCCTCTAGTCAAAATGATTATGGAGTATAATCTGATGCCCGCTCCAAAAGCACCACCAATTATACATCTATACATCAATTCGCCTGGCGGAGAAGTTGCATCTGCATTTCACTTAATTGATGTAATCAAACAGTCTAAGATACCAGTATATACATATGGTATGGGCTCTATTGCATCATGTGGCGTGTTGTTGATGATGAGCGGCGAAAAGGGCCACAGATATTTGACACAGAATACAAGTATTATGTCACACCAGTATAGCTGGGGCTCTGGTGGCAAGGAACACGAACTGTATGCAAAAATCAAACAGTTCGAGATCTCATCTGAGAAACTTATAGATCACTATAAGAAATGCACTGGTAAAAAGAAAGACTACATTAGAAAACATCTTTTACCAGAATCTGACATGTGGATGACACCAGAAGAGGCAATTAAACATGGTATTGCCGATAAAGTCATAGAAACTTATTGACAAAACAGAATCATTAGTGTATATTAAGAAAGTAAATTGAAATGGCACAGGAGTTGACAGAAAAATTATCAGTAATTCTAACTGAATTGAAACAGGTTATGGAAGAGCGAAAGATGCGAGTTGATGATCTCAGAAGAGAAATTGACGAAATAGAACAGCAAAACGTCGACCTAGAGAAACAAGTTTCGAGTCTGTTAGATTCATTCTAATAAAAAGGGTCGGATGCTACAAGGTGTGGCAGCGGACTGTAACTCCGCCGAGGAAACTCACGCATGGTTCGATTCCATGCCGGCCCACCATAAAATGAGGTAGTAATGAAAGAACCAGTATATGAAAAAGGTTATCCTTCCTTTGGAGATGAACCACAAGAACGATATCACGAATACATGAAACGGCGTATGCGTGAAGAAGACGATAAGGCAAAATTTACGCTCACTGTAAAAAAAGATGGAGAGGAATTAGTTTTACCCTTTCCTGTTGAGCTTCTCAATCAAATGGGTTGGGATATTGGCGATACATTGTTATGGGAGAGTACACAAAATGGTTATAGCGTCCGTAAAAAAGAAGACTAAAATTGCAATTGCTCTTGCATTGAATATCGGTATTGTAGCAAGCATGGGTGCAACATACTCTCAGGCGTCTGAACCGTTCGCACACGAAAACGCTAGAGAGCTAGAATGTGTCGCATTGAATATCTATTACGAAACCAGAGGCGTGTCTCTAGCAGACGCTATGGCAGTCTCAGATGTTGTTTTAAATAGAGTATTGAGTACGAAGTATCCCAACACAATGTGTGGAGTAGTAAAACAAGGACATAAAAATTCTGATGGTTCTATGAAGAGAAACAAATGTCAATTTTCTTGGTATTGCGATGGCAAATCTGATGTACCAAAAGACATCACATCATGGGAGCGTTCTAGAAAATATGCTAGAGATTTTCATGTCCATGGTGCATATGTTGGCATAACAGAGGGGTCTACCCACTATCATGCGAATTATACTACTCCATATTGGGCCCCATCATTTGATAGAGTTACCAGAATTGGTTCTCATATATTCTACAGAATGAAAGGAAAATAAATAACCATGTCTGGAGAAGGAACAAACATGTCATTTTCTATCAAAGATATTCCAAAACAATATCATTTTGTGTTGGATGAGATTTGGAGTTGTAACACTGACATGGATTTGTTCATCTATATAAATAGTTGCGGCCCTCAAAAAAAGAGGATTGCAGAAAATCTTATCGAACTCATAAACTTAGAAATGATAGATAAAAACTTTGAGGCGGCGAGTAAGACATATCTAGACGATAGATTTCACAATCAGATAAACTCTATATATGGAAAAACCAATGGCACTACAAGTTAGATCGGTATCAGAACCAACATATGAAGAAGATGGAGTTAATTATGGAACTCCAACCAATATGATTGAAAAGATAAAAGAGTTACAGCTCAAAATTGAAGACATGGAAGACGAAATACATCGTCTTACTACTGGATTTAGTAAAAAATGGAATGATGTTGCACATGATGATTTGAAATCGTCAGATTATCTCACTAAATTCGATAAAAAATTTGATGAATATGGATATTATGGAGAAAATAACGGGCCAATAGAAGAACATTCTAATTGTGGCACCGATGATTGTTGCAAACAGTGCTAATATGGATGAGAGAATATTCAGAATTGAGCATAAAACTTGGTTAGTTCGTAGGGCAATCAAGAGGTTTTGTTATGAGTATCCCCAATATCACCCAAGAAATAGAACAATTCCAATAGAAGAATTGGAAAGAATAAAAAGAATGCGGTTCGAAGAGAAAAATCCGCCAAAAATGTCTGATAAAGACAAATTGAAATCGTTATTGAAGAAAAAGTGAGATAGATAAGACATTATGGGTAAAAGAAGCGTATTCGAACACAGAAAAAATGATTTTTACCCGACCCCAGAGGCAGCTGTTATGCCTCTCATTCCATTTTTACCAAAAAATTCATTCAAATTCTATGAACCATGTGCCGGTGACGGTAGACTCGTGGAGTTTTTGCATAAATTATCATCTGGTGTCTCTATGGGTCATACAGATATTGAGCCACAATGCGATTGGGTTGGCCAATTAGACGCATTTGATGTACAAGTACCAGATGCAACAGATTTAATTATCACAAATCCGCCTTGGTCTAGGTGGTTACTTCATCCAATGATAGAACATTTCTCTAGACAGAAGCCAACATGGTTTTTGTTTGATGCTGATTGGATTCACACCAAACAGGCAGTGCCTTTTCTACCACTCTGCAGAAAAGTAGTATCAATTGGGCGTGTCAAGTGGATAGAAGACAGTAAACACACTGGAAAAGACAACAGTTGCTGGTATTTGTTCGATAATGATGGAGATGATACCAAATTTTACCCAAATCCTAAGTGGAGATGATATGCTAACAGAATTTGACATAGAAAACTTAGTAGATTTACTCTCAAAATTGTCTACAGACACAAAAGTATACCTTGGATGCGATTCCATCAGGTTTATAGACAAAAAAGGTGTTCGTCTGGCCAGATATGCTACTGTTTTGATTGTGCATATGAATGGCAACAGAGGATGTAAGATATTTTCTAACATCTCGTATGAAAAAGACTTCGACATAAAGAAATCCCGACCAAAAATGAGATTACTGAATGAGGTGAGAAAAGTATGTGAGCTGTATCATCAGGTGATACCGTTTATTGATGAATATGAGGTTGAGGTACATCTTGATATCAACACAGATCCAAAACATGGAAGCAATTGTGTTGCACAAGAGGCAGCTGGTTATGTATTAGGTATGACAGGAATAGAACCAAAACTAAAACCAGAGAGTTGGGCAGCAAGTTTTGGGGCAGATGGAGTCGCAAATGGAAGAGCCAAGTCAACCCACCCCGAATGGGCATACGCAGCAATCCTTTAGTATTAGTGGATGTTGTAATAATCCAAAGATACAACAAATAGAGGGTGCTGTCTACAGTGAAAGTGGATGGAGAATCCCTTACCTCTTGACAGCATGTGATAATTGTGGTAAAATAAAGTCAAGAAGTAATTTTTATGATGCAGAGGAGCGAATATGAGTATGCATATGATTAGAGGTGTACAGGTACATGGAAAATCTAAAAAGAAAAAATCAAAATCACAATCTCTGAAAAGAGCAGAGGCAGATCATGCAAAATTCCTAAAACGCATGGGTGTCAGTGGTGTTAAGACTGAATATCGACACGATTTACCAAACTACAAATCAGACAGCCGAAATGTCATTCCAACCAGCGATGTGATTTGTGGAAATGGTTCTAAAAAGGACAGGAACATATATAGTGGTGAGCGTCAATTATTAGGTGTTGCCACAATGCACAAATCTAATATGGTTCCTATCTTTGCGGATAAGAAAGAAGACGCAAAAGACATTGCAAGCATGAGGCGCTAATATGACAGATCCACTAAAGTTTCGCAGAAAATATGAAGGCATTATCAAGAATTACACTAATAATGTAGATCAATGTGCGGAACAGTGGTTGTTGAGTGGTGAATATGAGTGGCTTGCAGGATACTACATGTACGTGCAAAAAATAGAAGAACTAAAGGATTGGATTGTGAAAAAAGAAAGTGAAATGTCTTGAGTGATGATGACCTTAGAGAATTGATAGAAATGTTTCCGAATCTACCAAATCCACAAAATTATCCAAATAGTTTCTTGTATCATGTACGAATGTACCAGTATTTAAAATCTCTCAGGAACGAGAATAGCAAATAGCTCTTGAAATCCACCAACATATTCCCAACTATCACCTTCTGATGCCCAGATTTGTGGCACAGTTCTTGGCTTCTTACCATATCCATGAACTTGCTCATAGTCATTCAACAAATTAGATTTGTTTCTTACGCTCTCGGCGATATCAATTTTCTGTTCGATCTGGATGTTTCTAGTGTCACACAATGCTTCTGCTGATAGACAAAAACTGCAATTAGGTTGTGTGTACATTTTTACTTTTTTGATGTTCATGATATTCTCCTAACATTACATTTTATTTATCTTCGGCCCTTGACATCTATTGCTCTATGTTATATACTATAAGAGTAACAAGAAAGAAAGTGATTCGAAAATGTACTACATCAATCAAATACAAGATCTATTAAATTGTTCACGTTCTTATGCAGAACGTATCTTCGACAATCAAATGTCGCATTTAGACTTGTCAGAGATGTCGCAAGAGACTTTCGAACTGGAAGTCGCAATCGCCACCAATTTCGTAGAAGCCAATGAAGGAGATCTTTAATATTTGCCCTTGACATTGGCAGCTGGTTATGGTACTTTAGGGTGTAACAAGAGAGAAAGTGATTCGTAATGGAAGGAAATATTGATATGTTCGAAGTTGGAATGGGTTTCATACGCTGCTATGCAAACTACACTGCAGTTGGTGAAATCACTTCAATCCACGATGATGCGGATGGAGAGACTCTTATCACTGTTATGTATGATGATGGTTCGATGAAAATATACACCGAAAACTGCGTGATGCAAAACCTCGGCCGCCGCATGATAGTGACAGAAGATGTGTTGGTGCGCCCTCTAGAAAAACTAGAAATACTTCAGCAGGATTATTTACAATGAACGATTGGATGGAATCTTTAATCTCCAGTTACTACAATGACTATGGAGAATTTCTTGATGCCCAGACTCAGATAGAAGCTGTTCGGACTGGAGTCAATCAATTGTTGTTTCTATCCGAATATGATCTAGTCCAGCATGTAGTACTCTTCTCAAAACAAAAAGAAGAAGTCACTCAGGAAGCATGGAACCTGATAGAAAGTTTTAAACCATGACAGTTTTTCCTACTCATATTATACAGACATCTGGCCACTGGATGGTAGGAACGCAATGGCCATACGCAAAAGGAACCGTCACCATGGAAGATGGCGGATTTTCTTGTACTTGCAAAAAGAACCCTAGAGTATCATGCAATCATATCAAGAATGTGAAGTTGCGTATCTACGGTACATTTGATGAGCATTATACAAACATCTAAAGAGATAGAGAGGATAATAAAATGACAAAAGAAATAGATTGGAACAATGTCGATTGGCAGGGGTTTTTCAACCTTGTGCATGGTATCGATCTTGATGGACACAAAGAAGATGGTCTTATGTTGATGATCAAGGCGTTTGTGGTAGAAACTGCTCTGCCGGAGTTCACAAATCATCAACTTAAATATGTCAATGAAATCGGTTGTGATTATGTCGGAATTGATGGACTTCGTTACGAGTTGAAGTGTAAGAAGAATTTACGCACGAAGACGTTAGGTCACACAAGTCAGGTGATATTGAAAAACAATCGTGGTGATGGACAACATCTGACAAAGACTTTTGATTATATGCTTGCGATTGATACAACAGAAAACTATGTATATAAGTGCTCTTGGGAAGATTTGATCATTGAAGATTGGGGTGGTGCAAACATCAAATGCCGTGTACCACAAAAGAATTCTATTGGATCTGCCTTCTTCACCGAAAAGCGTTCATACCCACTCATTCGTGATCTGACAAATTTGGTAGAGTCATATGCAAAACAAGAGGCCGCATAAGAAGATGGGCTATAGAAACGATCAAATCAAAAATGTCAAACTCAGGTTATATGGAACATTTGATGAGCATTATATAGGAGAATAAATTGAAATATGCTATAATGATAGACTTTGATGGAAAGTCTGATTATGTGAAGGGCAACGGATTCGCATGGAGTGATAGAGATCCAGTTCTCACATTTGATAATAGAACAGATGCAGAAGAATATGCATTGTCTACATGGAATCATCCAGAAGTGGTAGAGTATCATGGCTGATTATGTCGTATGTACCGCTGTGCAAACTTATAGAACACGATATGTAATTCCAGTGTCCGAATGTGGTGATTGCGATCCAAAGACATTCATAAATGATTCTGTGACTTGTCGAGAAGTAGAAGAATTCAGTCAACTTGATACTGGTGAATACATTATCGATACACAAACGATGAATGAGGAGCAAGTATTGGCACTGTTTGATAGTGACAATGATTACTTATCCGAATGGCCAGTAGAACAGAAACTGAAACGAATTCACAATTGGGAATTTGATGGAACATTCTGAGGAAATCCGAAGAAGAATAAAACTCTCTGTTGCCGCATATGCATATGAGGTGCATGATGATTCAGTCATGTCTGATGGAGAGTTCGATCAACAATGTCTGTTGGTAGATACATCTGTTTCCACTGGAAATAGAAAGCTTGACAATTTCTTCAAGAAAAACTTCGATCCATCTACCGGCTCATGGATACATAAACATCCAGAGAAACATAAGCTAGAATGGATGTAGCAAAAATA
>ERZ1049444.965-NODE-965-length-23404-cov-5.805431_pt1 | contig 23404 bp, 18 predicted proteins | sample MGYA00383101_ERZ1049444 | MGnify/ENA primary metagenome ERZ1049444 (study PRJEB29581, sample SAMEA5548371) | metagenome | biome: marine; feature: coastal; material: water | depth 50 m | study: Short-term variability in the microbial, nano- and picoplankton...
GTTGATGAATACGCCGCAGCCGCAGCCGTCATGCGCGACAAGTGTTTGCCCGTTAATGCCCCCGAGGGCGCCATGGACATCGTTGGCACTGGCGGCGACGGCAAGCACACACTCAACATTTCAACCGCCACAGCATTCGTCACGGCCGGTGCCGGCGTTGTCGTGGCTAAGCACGGCAACAAGAACCTCAGCTCAAAATCCGGCACGGCGGACGTGCAAACACAAATGGGTGTCAATGTTATGGTCGGCCCTGACATCGTGCAAAAAGCGCTCGACGAATGTGGCATCGCCTTCATGATGGCCCCGATGCACCACCCTGCAGTGAAATATGTGATGCCAGTGCGTCAGGAACTCGGGTGCCGGACGATGTTCAATATTCTCGGCCCATTAACCAACCCTGCAGGCGTGAAACGCCAGTTGACCGGTGCCTTTTCAAAAGACCTGATCCGCCCGATGGCAGAAACGCTCGGCCAATTGGGCAGCGAACGCGCATGGCTGGTCCACGGTTCGGACGGCACAGACGAACTGACAATCACCGGCATCTCTTGGGTCGCGGCCCTAGAGGAGGACGGTTCGGTCAAAGAAATCGAGCTTCACCCAGAGGACGCAGGACTGCCTGTTCATCCGTTTGAGGCCATCATCGGCGGCACGCCAGAAGACAACGCCACTGCTTTTCGCGCGCTCCTTAATGGCGAGCCATCAGCATACCGCGACGCCGTTTTGTTGAACTCAGCGGCTGCAATTGTTGTGGCTGGCAAATCGGATGACCTTAAAGAGGCACGCGACATGGCAATCGAAAGCATCGATGGCGGCGCGGCTCTGGCAAAAATCCAAGCACTGGCCAAAATCACCAACAGCTAAGCTTTATCTTGCTTAAAATACCTCGGGGTTTGGGGCGGCGCCCCAATCCCTGCCCTTTCCCCAGACCCACCGATTAGTTAAAAGACCGCATGACACAGACAGCACTCGACCGTATCAAAGCCTACAAGCTGGAAGAAATCCAAGCAGACAAGCGCGCAATCCCTATTGCTGAGGTTGAAGCCGCGGCAAAGGCGGCCAGCCCGACACGCGGCTTTTCTACTGCTCTTAAAAGCGCCGGAAAAACCGGTTATGGTTTGATCGCCGAAGTCAAAAAAGCCTCACCATCAAAAGGTTTGATCCGCGCTGATTTTGATCCCGCCAACCTTGCCAAAGCATACGAAAATGGCGGCGCGACCTGCCTGTCCGTCCTAACAGACACGCCAAGCTTTCAAGGCGCAAAGCCATTCTTGAATGCTGCACGTTCGGCAACGTCTTTGCCAGCCTTACGAAAAGATTTCATGTATGACACTTACCAGGTCGCGGAAGCGCGCGCACTTGGGGCAGATTGCATTCTGATCATCATGGCCAGTGTCACGGACGATCAAGCGCAAGAGCTTGAAGATGCAGCCTATTCTTGGGGAATGGACGTGCTGATTGAATCACATGACGCCCGAGAGCTTGAGCGTGCTTTGAAGCTGAGGTCTCCTCTGATTGGCGTCAACAATCGCAACTTAAAGACCTTCGAAACAAGTTTGGACACGACTCGTCAATTGGCAAAACTGGTACCTGACGATCGCATTTTAATTTCGGAAAGCGGTCTATCAACCCCCGCTGATTTGGCGGCGATGACAGATCACGGCGCACGTTGCTTCTTGATCGGTGAAAGCCTGATGCGCAAAGAGAACGTCGAAACGGCAACCCGCGAATTGCTGGCAAACCCAGTGGTAGGAGCCGTGTAATGTCTGGACTTAGTCACTTTGATCAGGACGGCAACGCTCACATGGTGGATGTTTCCGACAAAGACGTTACCGACCGTATTGCAACAGCAGAAGGTTGGGTAAAGATGGCGCCTGATACTTTTGACATCATAGCTGAGGGTCGCGCCAAAAAAGGGGACGTCATTGGTGTTGCGCGTCTTGCTGGAATTATGGGGGCAAAGAAGACGCCTGACCTGATCCCGCTTTGCCATCCTTTACCCGTCACAAAAGTTGCCGTTGACCTGACCCTTGATCCCGATTTGCCCGGGTTGCGCTTGTCCGCGACCGTGAAAACTTCGGGTCAAACCGGCGTTGAGATGGAGGCTTTGACGGCTGTGTCCGTTACTGCTTTGACGGTCTACGACATGGCGAAGGCCGTTGATAAATCCATGGAAATTGGTGGCATCCGCGTGACTTTGAAAGATGGCGGAAAATCAGGGCGTTACGAGGCATCATGATCACGGTTGACGAGGCTTTAGCCCACCTGTTTGACCTCGCCAATCCGATAGGAACCGAAAGCGTTTCGCTATCGAAATCCGCAGGTCGCGTGCTGGCCAAATCCGCCGTTGCTACCCGCAATCAACCACCGTTTTCGGCCTCGGCCATGGACGGCTACGCAGTCTTGGGACCGGTCGTAAAAGGCGGACAATACACCGTCAAAGGTGAAGCTGCTGCCGGAACTTCCTTTAAGGGCTCAATCCAAGTCGACCAAGCGGTCCGCATCTTCACTGGCGCTCCAGTTCCTGAGGGCTGCGACACCGTTATCATCCAAGAGGATATAACCCGTTTTGGCGATCGGTTCACTGTCACGGGTGATCATCACGGAAGCAACATTCGACCTGCCGGTGGTGATTTCAAAATCGGTCAGGCACTGACTGCACCTCGGTCGCTTTCAGCCAATGACGTCGCCCTACTTGCGTCAATGAACATTCCTTCGGTCGAAGTTTATCGCAAACCCGACGTCGCGTTGATTTCGACGGGCAATGAACTTGTGATGCCAGGGGAAGAACCTGGGCCAGATCAGATTATCGCCTCTAACACATTCGGCCTAAAAGCTCTGCTTGAAAGCCACGGCGCAAAAGTTCGAATTTTACCGATTGCACGCGACAACATCGCATCACTTGAACAAGTGTTTGATCTTGCTGCGGACGCTGACCTTATCGTCACGATTGGCGGTGCTTCCGTTGGCGATCACGATCTCGTCGGTAAAGTCGCGCAGCAAAAAGGTATGCAGCAAAGCTTTTACAAAATCGCCATGCGCCCCGGTAAGCCGTTGATGGCTGGACGTATGGGCGGTGCTATGATGGTCGGACTTCCGGGCAATCCCGTTTCCGCAATGGTGTGTGGTCAAGTATTCTTGCTTCCGATCATTCGAGCGATGCTTGGATTGGGAAAAGAAAAGTGCCAGCCCTTACCCGCCATACTTGTAAATGCCGTTGGGCCCAATGGTCCTCGCGAACATTATATGCGTGCTGTCGTGCGCAACGGTCAGTTAACAGTTTTTGAAAAACAGGATAGCTCTCTGTTAACTGTTTTGGCAGATGCCAACGCTTTGTTAATTCGTCCAAAGAACGACGCGGCCCAACCAATTGGCGCGCAGATTCAATATTTGCCCATATAAGCGTTGTATCAAACAAGATATCGAAGATTGTTGACACAAAACAAGAACAGCAATAGAACAAAAGGGAACACTTCGATCTAAGGGGTCCCGATATGTTGACGAAAAAGCAACTCGATCTGCTGGATTTCATTAATAAACGGCTACATCGCGACGGCGTTCCGCCAAGCTTTGATGAGATGAAAGAACATCTCGATTTGCGCTCGAAATCTGGCATCCACCGCCTGATTACAGCGCTTGAGGAACGTGGATTTATCCGTCGCCTGCCTCATAAGGCTCGTGCGATTGAAATCGTGAAACTGCCTGAGAGCCTCGGTTCATCACCTGCTGGATTTGTGCCAAGAGTGATCGAAGGCGATGCAAACCCTCGTCCGCAAGCAGCGAACTCTGACATTTCACATCAAGTCGCAAACTTGCCAGTCATGGGTCGCATCGCGGCCGGTGTTCCAATTGAAGCGATCAGTCAGGTTTCAAGCAATATCGCTGTCCCGGGCACGATGCTTAGCGGCGCAGGCAAACACTACGCTCTTGAGGTCAAAGGCGAATCGATGATCGAAGCCGGTATCAATGATGGTGACGTGGTCATCATTCGCGAAGCCGAAACAGCTGACAACGGGGATATCGTCGTCGCGTTGGTTGAAGACCACGAGGCAACTTTGAAACGCTTCCGCAGGCAAGGCGGCGCAATCGCTCTTGAGGCCGCAAATCCGGCTTTTGCAACGCGCGTCTTCCCAGAAGACAAAGTGCGTGTCCAAGGGCGTCTTGTCGGTCTCATCCGCAGCTATTGAGTTTTGGTCCATGGGTGCCACATGCGCTCACCGTGGATCTGACGACTGGTTCGAATTTCACCCGTTTTTGAGATCGCAATACTTCCGGTTTGGCGCAAATATTTCGGGGAAATCACTTGGCAAGGAAGCTTGCGCTGTGGTTCGGCGTTAACCACCAAAATCGCGCTTCCTCCACAATCCTCGATCCTTTCAACCGTTTTCTTGCCAGTCACGTGTCGAACTTGATTGTCCCATTTAGCATGGGCATCAGACTGAGAATTGTCATCCCCGTCGTTTTCAAGCCAAACACCAGCCACGAAACCACTTCCGCGCGCCTTTGAAAGCGCTCTGCCATCCTCAGTCAATACACCGACGAGGCCGCCATTATCAGAGATTAAAATATGCGGTCTGTCTGTTGCGACCCAAACCAAAGCCGCGATGAGTATAACGACAACTCCCGCAAATCGCGCAGACCCTCGCCAAAAAGACGCCCACAAAGCCCCCAACGCAAAAAGGGGCAACACGATGCGATCTGGTTGCGGCACCAATCGGACCGAGTATTCAAAACCCGCCACCCAATCCGAGATCAGCATGATCCAATTCAAGCCGAGTCCCATGATGTTCAAACCGACCCATGACGCGCCAAACGGAGACAGTATGGCCGCAAGAACGCCTCCGGGGACGACGATTAACCCCATCGCCGGAACGGACAACACATTCGCGATCAATCCCATTTGCGAAACCTGATTGAAATGCGCCGCCCCAAACGGTGCCGTCGCCAAACCGGCAACTGCAGAGGACAATACCGTCGCAATTACTGGTCGCATCCACTTAGGGCCAATCGTCCACTCTCGATCTCGTATTTCGGTAAAAACCGCCACCAATGCCGTCGTTGCGGCAAAAGACATCTGAAAACCGGGACTGACCAGCGCCTCGGGTGTTCTGACCAAAACAACAAGCGCTGCGACAGCTACCGCGCGCAAACTTATTGCTCGCCTATCAAGTAGGATGGCAACCAGAGCGACCAGAACCATCACGAAAGCGCGTTCTGTTGCGATCGCGCCGCCGGACAGCGCCAAATACCCGCTCGCAACCACGAGTGCGCAAAGAGCCGCACATTTTTTGGCTGGTAGTCGCATTGAGACTGACGGCATTAACGCCAAGCCACCGCGAACCATCGCAAAGATAAACCCCGTCAGCATTCCCATGTGCAAACCAGAGATGGCCAGAAGATGCGCGAGGTTTGAATCGCGCAAACTGTCCAAACTGGCCTGATCAATGCCCGCGCGATCCCCAGTTACAACTGCCGCAGCAAAGCCCCCTGTTTTAGTCGGCAAGACATCCCGAATGTGATTGGAAATCTGCTGCCGAACACGGGCAATCAACAAGGTGTCGCTGGCTGGCAATAGAACCATCGCAGGGCTACGCGTGTACCCAACCGCACCTAGTTTTTGAAACCAAGCGTGACGCTGAAAGTCAAATCCGCCAGGCTCTACTGGGCCCGAGGGGGGGCTTAGGTGTGCCGCCAATAGTATAGTTTCACCAACAAGCGGGCTGAAGTGTTCTTGATCGCCATGAAGTGCAACGCGAACACGGGCAGGTGTACGCGAAGGGGATAGATTAAACAGCACCACCTTATCCAAGCTAAGTCGCACCGCATCTGAGGCACTTCTATCTATCGCGATGACCCGACCTTCAACTGGCCCATAGTAACGAAACTCAAGACGAACCTCAGCAACCGAATGACTACGTACCGAAGCCAAAACGAAGCCCGAAGTCACTGCACACAAACCAAGAACCAGCGCGCGACCAACGAACTGAAACCGTTTAACGGAGACCAGTGCCAATACAGTAAGTAGTGCCGCCCAATACACGCTTGCCTGTGGTTCAACCCTCATCGAGAAAAAACCACCAATTCCAATTGCAAAGCAAACCGGCATCCACAGGAACAAATGCCCCTGTTGGGATAGGATCATCGAAGAGATAAACGAGGTTGCGCGGGGCACTTGTTCTTACCCAGACGGACAGCTAGACAGGCCCAAATCTATCCCATCTTTGGTTTCCGAAAGGTAAAGACCCGATGTCTGACGCCGTTGTCACGCGCTTCGCCCCCTCGCCCACTGGCTACCTTCATATAGGTGGCGCTCGTACTGCCTTGTTCAATTGGCTTTATGCCCGTGGCCGTGGCGGCAAGTTTCTGCTGCGGATCGAAGACACTGACCGCGAACGCTCGACTCCAGAAGCGACCAAGGCAATTCTCAAAGGAATGGAATGGCTGGGTCTGGACCACGACGGAGAGGCCGTCAGCCAATTCGAAAGCGCTGATCGCCATCGCGAAGTAGCTCTGCAATTGTTGGCAGAGGGCAAAGCTTACAAGTGTTTCTCTACGCAAGATGAAATTCAGACCTTTCGCGATACTGCTAAGGCAGAAGGCAAGTCGACCTTGTTTCAATCACCTTGGCGAGACGCTGATGTTACGACGCATCCTGATTTACCCTCTGTTGTGCGTATCAAAGCACCAAGGGACGGATCGACTATCATCAACGATCAAGTTCAGGGTGATGTGACCATCAACAACAAACAGTTGGATGATATGGTCCTTTTGCGCTCTGACGGAACGCCGGTCTATATGCTGGCCGTTGTGGTTGACGATCACGATATGGGCGTCACGCACGTTATTCGAGGTGACGATCATCTAAACAACGCCGCGCGTCAGATGATGATTTACAACGCAATGGGTTGGAACGTCCCCGTATGGGCGCACATTCCGTTAATCCATGGACCAGATGGCAAAAAGCTGTCCAAGCGTCACGGTGCCCTTGGTGTCGAAGAATATCAGGCAATGGGCTACCCTGCTTCTGGTATACGAAACTATTTGGCCCGCTTGGGTTGGAGCCACGGCGACGATGAATTTTTCTCGGATGCTCAAGCTAAAGAATGGTTCGGGTTTGACGGCATCGGAAAATCTCCTGCGCGGTTTGACTTCAAGAAATTGGAAAATCTTTGCGGTCAACAAATTGCTGATTCAGAAAATGCTGCACTGCTGCGTGAACTTGGCGAATTTTTGGAGGTAACCGGTGCCTTTGCGCTTAGTGACGCAAAAAAACAGCTTTTGAACAAGGGTATGTATTGCCTCAAAGAGCGCGCCAAGACCTACCCTGAACTTCTTGATAAGGCTGAGTTTATTGTTGTTGATCGTCCATTAACACCTGACGAAAAATCGGCAAAGAACCTCGATAATGTATCCCGTGGTATACTGAATGAATTGACGCCGCACCTGCAAAATGTTAGCTGGGATCGAGAAAATCTCGAGGCTGCAACAAACACCGTTGCCCAAGCAAACGAGATTAAATTCGGCAAGCTTGCCGGGCCTATGCGGGCAGCACTTGCTGGTCGCGCGGCAACGCCAAGCGTGTTCGATATGATGCTAGTGCTGGGTAAGGAAGAAACCATTGCCCGGCTAAATGACGCGGCCGAAGCTATAGAGGATTAACTATTCCTCAGCCTTGGCCGTTCAACCATTGCTCTGCAGATCCGCTGCAAGGGCTGCGAATAGGAGAAATCTACATGGCTGATACAAAACGAGCTGCAAAGCTAACTATTGATGGCAAAGACTACGATCTGCCAATCTATTCACCGACAGCCGGTCCGGATGTTCTCGACATACGCAAGCTTTACGCACAAGCAGGCGTATTCACTTACGATCCCGGTTTCACGTCCACAGCCAGCTGTGACAGCACAATTACATATATCGACGGCGGCAAAGGCGAGTTATGGCATCGTGGTTACCCGATTGATCAACTTGCTGGTAAATCACACTATCTAGAAGTCTGCTTTTTGCTGCTTTACGGCTATCTACCAACGGCTGACGAGCTGGAAGATTTTGAAACACTCGTGACCCAACACACAATGGTCCACGAGCAGATGATTAATTTTTTCCGCGGGTTCCGTCGCGATGCCCATCCTATGGCGATTATGGTCGGTGTCATCGGTGCAATGTCGGCGTTTTATCACGATTCAACGGATATTGCTGACCCTCGTCAACGCGAAGTTGCCTCAATTCGTTTGATTGCGAAACTGCCTACTATTGCTGCGATGGCCTATAAATACACAATTGGTCAGCCCTTCATTTATCCGCGAAATGACCTTGATTACGCGTCAAACTTCCTGCGGATGTGCTTTGCAGTGCCGTGTGAAGATTATGAAGTGAACCCAATCCTAGCCCGTGCAATGGATCGTATCTTCACATTACATGCGGATCATGAACAAAACGCTTCGACGTCTACAGTGCGTTTGGCGTCGTCATCAGGTGCGAACCCGTTTGCCTGTATCGCCGCTGGTGTTGCTTGTCTTTGGGGACCTGCCCACGGTGGCGCCAACCAAGCCTGCCTTGAGATGCTGAAAGAGATTGGGACTGTCGATCGTATCCCCGAATTTATCGCGCGCGCGAAGGACAAAGAAGACCCATTCCGCCTGATGGGCTTTGGTCACCGCGTTTACAAAAATACCGATCCGCGTGCCACGGTTCTGAAACAATCCGCTGATGAAGTGTTGGAATTGCTCGGAGTTGAAGACAATCTTCTCCTTCAGGTTGCAAAAGAGCTTGAAAACGTGGCCCTGAACGATCCCTACTTCGTCGAGAAAAAACTGTTCCCGAACGTTGATTTCTACTCGGGCATCATTCTTGAGGCTATGGGTTTCCCAACCTCAATGTTCACACCAATCTTTGCTCTGTCACGGACTGTCGGCTGGATTTCGCAGTGGAAAGAAATGATCTCAGATCCACAGATGAAAATCGGCCGCCCTCGTCAGTTATACCAAGGCGATACGCTTCGAGACTATACCGACATTGAAGATAGATAATTATCAGTTAGACAATAATTGTAGCAAATTTGGAAACGCCCGGCATCAATGATGTCGGGCGTTTGCTTGTATACGTTTGGGAAACAGCTTGTATCCCAAAGAGTTAGCTCGAACGAATTGACTAAAAGTGGCTCAATTTGATAATGTGTCCTTGGTGTGGCGGCATTACGACTGCTTAAAGGTTAATGAGTTATGGCTGGAGATGTTACTCCGAATCCGGACAAAGTGTCCGAAGAATTCATCGTTGGGTGTGACCCACAGGTTCACATTCGCGTAGTAGAAGACCACGGCAACCTCTTTGTTAAAATGACTTCGTTGGACAACAACGGAGACATCGGAGATTTGGACGCAGTCTTCTTTAATTTCACAGATCCTAGTATTGTAGGAAGCATTCATGCGTGGATGCCCGATGGCACAGGCGCCGAGTTTGTTGATGATGGCATCAACTCTCTCTCTGATGGTACTGAACTGAAGGGCGACTATGACGGTCGAATTGAATTTAGTGATTCCGACAGTGGCGTTGAAGGTGACATCGACAAAACGTGTTTCACGCTTTGGAGTGACGACCGTCCGCTGACAATCGATGATTTCGATCTCGAAAGCTTTGCAATGGTTGTGGACACTGAAACCAGTGACGGCACTGTTCTAACGCATAATGAAGACGCAGATGTAGAACATGAAATGAACGACTATATCTACGGCGACTGGCATCCAGATGGGAACGGTGGTTGGGAATATGTCGGTGGTGAAGAAGTTGAAGAAGACCCCGCGTCGAAATCCTTTACTGTCGCAGGCGACGTAAACGTCGAAGTCACCATGACCGAGCTCGACAATGGTGACATGAATGTTGATCTAGAGGTTCTTGGCGACACTGGTCAAATTGGTGATCTTCGGGGTTTCTTCTTTGCGATGAACGACGACTCGCTTGCCGATGATCTTGAGGTTGATGGTGACGACGTAACTAAGTCGAAGTTCGACGATGACAAAGTAGACAAGCTTGGTCACGGCGTAAAACTCCCCAAAGATATTAAAGACTTTTTTGGCAAATTCGATGGTGGTGTAGAGATCGGATCGAGTGGCCTCTATGAAGATCATCACCATGATGATGATGATGATGAAGACGAGGACTATGATGACGACATTCGTTTCACGTCCTTTACACTAAGTCACGACAGCGAGCCGCTTACGCACGAAGACTTCGAAGGTCAGCCGGTTGTAATCAATCTGGAATCAGTCGGTGAAGAGGGCGGAGATCGCGATGACGATGCCGTAATCATGGGTGCTGTCTCGTGGGAAGAAGACTGCGAGCCTCAGTACACACTTGGCGAGGCCGAGGACAAAGACGTAGATGACGACATCTTCATCGAAGACGCAGATGACGACGACGATGATGACGACGATGACGGTGGCTGGGATTTTAGCTTCTGGCTGTTCTAAAAAGCAAAGGCAGGGTCGTAACCCTGCCTTTTTTCGTTAGCGGCCTTCGTATTCAGCAGGCCGTTTATCCAAAAAGGCCATGACGCCCTCTGTAAAGTCCCGGGTCTTTCCGCAGGCACCCTGCAAACGGGCCTCTAACAACAACTGCTCTTCCAAAGTATTGTTTTGTGATGCACTCAGAGCTTCTTTTACGTGCTGGTAGGCAATGGTCGGACCCGTCGCCAATTGCTTAGCGCGTTTCTGCCAGTGAGCGTTGAACTTGTCGTCCTCGACCGCTTCCCAGATCATGCCCCAAGATTCCGCTTTTCGTGCTGATATCGGTTCAGCAAAGAAAGAGGCACCCATCGCGCGGGGCATTCCCACCTGACGAGGTAGCAAATATGTGCCACCAGCATCCGGGATAAGACCAATTCGTGTGAATGCCTGTAAAAATACTGCGCGTTCGGTCGCAATCACAACGTCACAAACCAACGCCAAATTTGCGCCAGCGCCGGCAGCGGCACCGTTAACGGCGGCGATGACTGGAATTGGGCAATCGCTGATCGCCCGGATCATCGGAACGTATTCATCCCGCAACACCCGCTCAAGGTCGATGTTTGCTGCATTGCCACCATCGCCGAGATCTTGACCCGAACAGAACGCTTTGCCTGCCCCCGTAATCACCAAGACGCGCGCTTCGCTGGCTGCAGCCTTAACAGCATGCAGCACTTCCGCACGCATCAGGGCGTTCATGGCATTCATAACGTCAGGACGGTTGAGTGTCAGAACAGCAATGTCATCTGAGACTTGGTAAGCAATAGTTTCGTAGATCACGGGTGGCGCTCCTTTTGCGTTGCGCTAGATGTAGTCGCGCATTTCTGTGGTCCAAGGGGAACCTTACGTCAATCGTTCATAATCTCGGCAAGTCGGGTTTTTTCTTCATCGCTTAGATCACCCGGCTTAGCGCTTATCGACGAAACCGCGTTTCGTCTTCGCAAGAAGCCCCATCCAATGCCACATCCCAACAACAACATCATTGGCCCTGCATACCAAAGAAGTGCGTTCGAGCCACCTTTTTGGGGTTCCATCAAAACGTACTCTCCGTATCGCACAACGAAGAAATCTCGCACTTCTTGATCGCTGTAACCATCCGTCAATAATTGGCGCAACAATACCCTAGCATCCGCTGCCCATGCCGCATTTGAGGACGCCAGGGCCTCGGATTGACACTTCACGCAACGCAATTGCGTGTCTAGAACCTGTGCCCTTGCCTCAAGTATTGGGTCGCCCAGCATCTCGTGTGGTTCGACCGCCAAAATCGGAGTTGCCAGTAGACAAAGGATGAGGATCAAACGTTTCATTCGGCTGGCACCCCTGCCCTTGGTCTTTTTCTGGCCCCCGCGGCGACCCGATAACGACGATCAGACAGGCTGAGCAATCCCCCAAGCGCCATAATAATCGTTCCGGCCCATATCCAATTTGCCAAAGGTTTCACGTGGCTCCGCAAAGCCCAGCCACCATTTTGTTGGGCATCCCCGATGACCACATAGATATCGCGGAACAATCCGTTATCAATCGCAGCTTCCGTCGTTGGCATGGCTTGCACCGGATAAACACGTTTCTCAGGTTTCAAAACACTGACAATACGGCCCTCGTTTCTGACTTCAACGGTAGCAGTGGTGGACATGTAGTTTGGCCCGGGGACGCGCTCGACATTCGCCAGAGTCAGTTGATAATCACCAATCTCAACGCTCTCTCCAACAGCCGCAACACTGATATCCTCTAGTTCCCAAGCCATCAGGCCTGCGATGCCGAACATCGTGATGCCCATGCCCGCATGGGCAACAGATTTACCCCAATCGGCACGCGGTAGACGCATCAACCGTGCAAGGCGATTGCCGCTTTTTCCGGTGCGTGGCCAAATGTCAGTTATGGCACCGAAAACCAACCATGCCCCAAGAAACAAACCAACTGGCCCCAACAAAGACCGACCGGTTTGCCAAACATATGCCAGCAATCCAAGGACCAGCGCCACGAGTAACGCAGGAATCAATTGCTTGAAGGCACGCCCTACGCTTGCCCGCTTCCATGGCAGCATCGCCCCTATAGGCATTACAGCACCAAGTGCGATCATAAATGGCGTGAAAGCTTGATTGAAAAACGGCGCGCCGACCGAAAGTTTTCGATCAAAGAACATCTCGGCGATCAATGGCCAGATCGTCCCTATAAAAACGACGAAACACGCAACCGCCAACAGGATGTTGTTCAGAATCAATCCGCTTTCGCGGCTGACAGTGCTGAAAACGCCCTTGGACTGCATGATGTTGGCGCGCGCGGCAAACAACACCAGTGCACCACCCACAAAGAACGCCAGAATGAACAGGATCAACACGCCCCGCTCTGGATCGGACGCGAACGCGTGTACTGACGTCAAAACGCCTGAGCGCACGATAAACGTGCCGATCAACGAAAACCCGAATGCTAGGATCGCCAACAGGATAGTCCAGCTTTTCAGGCTTTCGCGTTTTTCAACAACCACAGCGGAGTGCAGCAGTGCAGCACCAAGTAACCAAGGCATGAAGCTGGCGTTTTCCACGGGATCCCAAAACCAAAATCCACCCCAGCCAAGCTCATAATAGGCCCACCAGCTGCCTAACCCGATCCCGATCGTCAGGAACATCCAAGCCGCCAAAGTCCATGGTCGTACCCACCTTCCCCAAGCTGCATCGACACGGCCCTCTAGCAGAGCAGCGACCGCGAACGAAAACGACATGCTTAATCCGACATAGCCGAGGTATAAAAACGGCGGGTGGAACGCCAAACCAGGATCTTGCAACAAAGGGTTCAGATCGCGGCCATCGAAAGGTGGTGCTGAAAGTCGGACAAACGGGTTTGACGTAAAGATAATAAAGCCAAGGAAAGCGACTGCCACGGCCGACTGCACCGACAAGACCCGTGCCTTCATCGTCGGTGGCAAGTTCCCTCCAAACCAAGCGGCCATCGCGCCAAACAAGGTCAGGATCAGAACCCACAACAACATTGAACCTTCGTGGTTCCCCCAAACGCCCGACACTTTATAGAGCATCGGCTTAGCCGTATGCGAGTTCATCACCACCAAGCGCAGTGAAAAATCCGACGTAACGAACGCATATGTCAGCGCCCCGAAGGCCGAAGCGGTTAAAAGAAACTGCAATGTCGCCGCAGGCTCAGCCACGGACATCCAACCCGGCCAACGATTGTGTGCTCCGATTAAGGGAACGATCGCCTGCACTATGGCAACGCATAGGGCAAGAATGAGGGCGAAGTGACCGAGTTCAACTATCATATCGCGGTTATAAGATGTCTTTTAAAGACGTCCAATCAGAATTCGCGCTTAGCTTCGATCACTTTGTCGCGTGCGTGCGCCATTCCTCAAGTGCTGGATTGGCATCCGAACTAGCTTCAGAACCTGAAACACGTGCAACGGTCTGGGCAACAGAACGACGAAACTCCATCCCCTTTGCCTGATGACGAGCGCCGAAATAGAAACTCACAATCGCGCCGAGCAACCACCAAAGTGGCTCTGGAACCAACGCAACCCCATGCATTCGCTCAGAAAACCACGCTGGATTGACGGCAGCCGAAACAAAAAGACCAATCACCCCAAAGGCCATTACTGGACGCGGCAGGCGGTTCAGACCATCTACGAACTGATCAAACCACCCCTGCCGCGCCCCACCAAATTCAGCTGCAAACTGCGCCAACGCCGCATGGGAAGCCTCAGAGTCCCTTTGAGCTTGCGCCTCGGCATTAACGCGAAAAACTTCCGCCGTTTCCGTGACGACATTTCGGTCGCCCCCAAAAACAGACCCAAAAACCTCGGTCACTACGCCCATTGCGCAATCCTTTCTCGAAACTGTCTTGTGCTCATGTGAAAGCGCGGCGATATGAATTCCTCGGCCCGCCGTATCCAACCACCCTTGCCCCCGCTGCGCGCTCGGCAATATTTTCGCGAAGAAGGGCGACGGTCTGCCAACGCAAAATAGTAGTTTCTGCGTTCAATCCCATAAGCGTCGACGATGTAATCAGAAGCCTTGTCAAAAGCGGCGTGAACAGCGGCCAAAGTTTTTGGTCCTATCACCCCGTCTACCGTACATTTTTGCCCCATCGCCGAAACTAGACGCTGTAAAATTCGAACTGAATGGGCGCCCGAATTCACCTGCATGTCAAAAACCGTGGCCTGCAACGGCGTTGGCAGTCGGTCGATACGGGGCCTTTCAAAGTACTCGCGAATGAAGACTTCTTCAGCCAGTTCAACTGAGACATGCTGAACGTCCAACCGATCCACGTCGCCGTCCTGATCGAGGTCCAACCCCAATCGACGCATGGTGTGAATGGTAATCCCGTGCTTAGTCGCCCCACCGGGATCATCAGGATCTTCGACAAATCCGCCCTCACGCCCAACGATTTCACGGGCAATTTCTCGTACATTTGGCATTTCAGCATCCCAGTCTCAAAGACACGGGAAGATCAACGTCAATTGGTTAAGATTGTCTTTGAGTTGCGATCTCAGCTGTCTTCTGGGGCTTGATACACGCCTTGCGCTTTCAACGCGTCGACAACTTCTTTAGGCATATACGTTTCGTCATGTTTTGCAAGAATTTCAGTGGCTTCAAATACACCGTTAATGTAAGAACCTGTGCCCACCATACCTTGGTTTTCTTCAAACAAATCTGGCAAGACACCCGTGTAAATTACAGGAACCGTTGCCCCGCCATCCGTGACCGAAAAGCTTACAGTTTCACCCTGACCACGCACCAAACTGCCGTCTTCAACAAGCCCACCAATGCGAAAAACCTCAGACGAGGTCGGTGGCGCTGCGATGACTTCCGAGGGTGACCGGAAGAAATTAATCCCGTCCTTGAACGCCGTTCCAATCAACACTCCCGCGATTGCCAATGCGACGAACGCCGCAATGATCACCTGAATTCTGCGTTTCTTTTTAAGAGACTTCATCACCGCACCCTAGTTCGCTTATTTGTCACCTAACATTAAATTCCAAAAATTCAATGCGTCCAAATCACGTTGATTATGCTGCCTCAAAAGTGATTTTTCGTTTTAGAAAGTTCGTCGCGTGGACCGACACCTTTTCAGGATCACCCGTCGTCAGGAACTTGCTCTCAGTGCCCTCGCCGATCATTTGGGGATGACGTTCAAGATAATCCGCAAGGCTATTCGCAACAAGGTTTGCCTGGGAAAACACTTTCACATCTTCACCCAAAGCAGCCTGAAACTCGCGCTCCATTAACGGATAATGAGTGCAGCCAAGGATGGCAGCATCCGGCTTTGGCATCTTACGCATCAATGCATCCGCATGGCTTTTGACCAAGGCTTCAGCCAAAATCATGTCGCCATCTTCGATCGCATCGACCAACCCACCACACGCTTGCGCTTCAACATCCACACCGATCGCCCGAAACGCCAGTTCGCGCTGAAACGCACGGCTTGAAACTGTTGAAGGCGTCGCGAACAAGGCAACGCGTTTTACTCCGACTTCTCTTGGGGGGCTATTGTCGCCCCAATTCCGTTCAGTCAGGGCCTCGATCAACGGGACGAACACACCCAGCGCTCGCTTTTCGGGTGACAACCAGCTTTCCTGCATCCGGCGTAACGCGGCTGCACTGGCGGTGTTGCACGCCAATATGACCAAATCACAGCCCGCTTCCCAAAGCCGCTCTGTCGCCTTGGTCGTCAGTTCATATACGTCCTGCGCATCACGCACCCCGTACGGCGCATGGGCGTTATCGCCAAGATACACGAACGGTACGTCCGGCAGTCGCTTGCTGACCGCGTTCAAAACAGTCAGTCCACCAAGACCAGAGTCAAATACACCTACTGCCATTCAATTCTTATAACGGTTTTCAAATTCATAACCGTTCTCCAAGTTTTTCAAGGGTTTAGGGGATAATCTATAGGTAGATTTTCGCAAGAAATCCATCATTTCGCGTGCGTCGCCAGATCGCTTTTGCAATTCTTCTTGTGCGATTGGCTTACCGACAACAATCCGAACGGGGGTATCAACGCGTTTTTTGAACTCTTTGATAAACAGTCCCAATCGCAGCGTATTGTGTAAGTGGCTGGCAATCTGAAACAAACGAGAGGTGTGACCATCAAAGTATATCGGAACGACTGTCGCGCCAGATTTCGCAACCATTCGCGCCGTGAAACTGCGCCAAGTCGGATCCATTGGATGCGAAAACGGTTTTGCAGCGGTTGAAACTGTACCGCCCGGGAATACCCCAATTGCACCGCCGTCATTGAGGTACCGCAGAGACTCTTTGCGCGTCGCTAGGTTCTGTTTGACCGCTTCCTTGGTTTCATCGAAGCTAACGGGCAAAATGATCCGATTTAAATCTTCGGCTTTGTGAAACACGCTGTTGGCAAGAATGCGAAAATCACCCCGAATGGTCGACAGGATATGCCCCATGATCAAACCGTCGAGTATTCCGTAGGGATGGTTCGCGATTAATATCAGCGGCCCATCAGTTGGAATGCTACCCAAGCCCTCGCCTGAAACATCAAGCGACAGTCCGTATTTCTCGATCATTACGTCCCAAAAATCGCGACCTCGTTTGACCTCTCGATCGTAGCCATCTGCCCGCTTGATAAGGGATATTCGGCCCGTCACGTTCTCTAAGGCGCGTACCATCGCGCGACCGCTTTTTGTGGTCGCCGAATGCGCATAACTTATATCGCGCGCAACTTCCCTTTGCGATGTCATGTCTGGCTCCGTACTCGAACCATTACTTAGGCTCAAGCCCCAAGGGTATCCAGTTAAAAGGTGACCGCAACAGAATTCACTCTGCTGCTACTTTTTGGCTACCGTCACCTGCGCGGATCATCGCCAACAACGCCTCACGGCGCTTTTCAGCTTTTGTTGCGTTGGCCTGTTTTATTGGTCCAAATCCACGAATTGTGGTTGGCAGCAAAGCAAGCTCAATAAATGCGATTTTGTTCACGTCTGTCACCTGAGGCAACAGCAAATCAACGTCTCGCTCATACTGAACAATTAGGTCGCGCTCCATTTTTCGTTCATTTGAACGAGAGAACGGATCGAATACGCTTCCCCGCACGACCTTGAACCGCGCAAGAATTGACATAGCGCCACCAAACCAGCTTTTGAATTCACGCTTTATCGGTCGACCGTTCGCCCCATCCTTAGCAAATATCGGAGGCGCCATGTGGAAACGCATTTTGAAGTCTCCGTCAAATACCGCTTTCACCTTGTTACGGGTCTCACGATGCAATCTCGCAACTTCGTATTCGTCCTTATAGGCAAGCGCTTTGTGGTACCCGACGGCAAGCGCCTCGCGAATATCCACGTCCTCTGACTTCATTACGAACTTGCGATACTTTCGCGCCAATCGACCGCTCTGATATTTCTTTAGATGATCAGCCCGGAAATCAATCTTTTCGTCCAGCGTATCAACCTTACCCTCTTTTCCGGCGGGTAAATGCTTGGCAACCTCATCCGGATAAAGGATCGCCCAGCGCCCAATCTCAAACGCCCTCAAATTACGCTCAACCGCTGTTCCATTAAGGCGAATTGCGCTTTGAAGTGCTTCATAGCTAACGGGCACCAATCCTTTTTGCCAAGCAGCCCCGAACACAAGCATGTTTGAGAATATGCTATCCCCTAGCATCACACGGCTGATTTCGGTTGAGTCTAAGAGGGCAAGACCGTCCTTAATCCGTGCTTCCAGTGACAACTCAAGCCGATCTGTTGGGATGCGGAACTCAGTATCGCGGGTGAAATCTCCTGTGACGATATCGTGCGAGTTCACAATAGCACGCGTCCGCCCCTGGGATGTCAGCCCCAAGGTCTTTGACCCAGCCGAGACCACCAGATCACCCCCGATAAGCGCGTCACATTCACCGGTCGCAACGCGGATCGCGTTGATGTCGTCGGGCGAGTTCCCAATCCGGCAATGCACCATGACGGCACCACCCTTTTGTGCGAGGCCAGACATCTCCATCACCCCAGCGCCTTTACCATCCATCTGGGCAGCTTGTGCAAGGATCGCGCCGATTGTGACGACGCCCGTTCCACCAACGCCGGTGATGACAGTGTTATAAGTGCCTTGGATTTCAGGCAGCGTAGGTTCGGGCATGTCCGGTAGCGCAAAGTCTTTGGCACCTTCTTTGCGAACCGTGGCACCTTCAAGAGTCACAAACGAAGGGCAAAACCCATCCAGACAAGAGAAATCTTTGTTACAAGCCGACTGATCAATCGCGCGTTTGCGCCCAAGCTCTGTCTCGACCGGTACAATTGCCACGCAGTTGGATTGGATTCCACAATCCCCGCAGCCTTCACAAATATCGGTGTTAATGAACACGCGCTTGTCTGGATCGGGGAATGCGCCGCGCTTGCGTCTACGCCGTTTTTCGGCGGCACATGTCTGCACGTACAAAATTGCCGTCACGCCTTCGACAGTTTGAAGCCGCTCTTGAACTGAACTTAGCTGATCACGCGGCAGTATTTCGATCCCTTTGGGATAGTCCTTTGGATCTAGGTCTTCCTTTTCGTCGTAGACAACAACCAGCTTATTCACGCCAACGGCTACTAGCTCAGCCGCCAGTTTGGGTGCATCAAGCCCCCCATCGTTGCCCTGCCCGCCTGTCATTGCAACGGCGTCATTGTACAAAACCTTATATGTCATCGTGGTATTCGTCGCGACTGCTGCACGAACGGCCTGAATGCCGGAGTGATTGTAGGTTCCGTCCCCAAGGTTCTGAAATACGTGCTTGCGTTCAGAAAACAGAGATTCGCCGATCCAATTGGCACCCTCGGCCCCCATGTGGGTGAAACCCACTGTATCGCGATCCATCCATTGCACTAGATAATGGCAACCGATCCCAGCATAGGCACGTGCGCCGTCAGGAACTTTGGTTGAGCTGTTGTGAGGGCAGCCAGCGCAGAAGTACGGCACCCGCGCGGCCAAATCTTCGGCATTGTCAGCCTTTTGCGCCTCTTGCACTTGCAGAAGCCCTGCTTTGATTGCGTCCGTTCCACGGCCCTCTTCACACAGGATGTCACCTAATTTGTTAGCAATCCAAATCGGATTGAGGTCGCCACGCGTCGGGAACAACTCCACGCCTTCTTTGTACCAGCCGTAGACACGACGACCGCGCCGATCATCAAAGATTGCCTCTTTGACCTGCACTTCAATCAGCTTGCGTTTTTCCTCAACGACCACAATCAGATCGAGCCCTTCTGCCCAATCGTGGAATCCTTTCATATCCAATGGCCAAACCTGACCCACTTTATATGTTGTAATCCCAAGTCTTTCAGCCTCAGCCGCATCTAATCCAAGCAAAGACATCGCGTGTTGTAAATCAAGCCAGTTCTTACCTGCCGCAACAAACCCAATTTTTGCACCAGGCTTCCCCCAAACGCGCTTATCAAGCTTGTTGGCATGCGAGAACGCTTCTGCGGCGTAACGTTTATAATCAATCATGCGGGCTTCTTGCGCAGTGGGCGTATCGACGACCCTGATGTTCAAACCCCCTTCGGGCATGTCAAACTCTGGCGTCACGATTTTCATACGATCTGGAGAGCCATCGACCACAGCCGTGACCTCGACAGTGTCTTTCATTGTTTTAAGACCAACCCAAACCCCCGCAAAACGAGAAAGCGCAAATCCATAGGCACCATAATCCAACACTTCTTGCACACCTGCCGGGCTTACAATGGGCATATATGCATCCACCAATGCCCACTCGCTCTGGTGCAAAACGGTCGAGCTTTCGCCGGTGTGGTCATCCCCCATTGCCATTAGTACCCCACCCAATGGGCTGGTCCCTGCCATGTTCGCGTGGCGCATGACATCGCCAGACCGATCCACGCCCGGGCCTTTGCCGTACCAAAGACCAAAGACACCGTCGTATTTGCCTTCGCCTCGAAGCTCGGCCTGCTGCGCGCCCCAATGGGCCGTTGCCGCCAAATCTTCGTTCAATCCGAATTGGAATGTCACATTGCTTTCTGACAGTTGCTTTTCAGCCCTCTGCATCTGCGTATCAACCGCCCCTAGGGGTGAGCCCCGATACCCCGAGACAAATCCAGCTGTGTCGTGACCTGCTGATTTATCCCGCGCATGCTGGTTCAGCATCAATCGAACAAGGGCCTGAGAGCCGTTAAGAAGCAAGTTGTCCTTGGTAAGATCAAAGCGATCTTCAAGGAGAATTGGACGAACAGTCACACCGCGCCCTCCCAAAAATTGATACGATTATTCTATCAATATATTAGGTCCTAAATGCTGACCTATCAAGGTTTTTTGCAAGTATTTGCAACCCCATCTCCCAGTCACACTTATTTTTTCGAAAATATCATTTATGGTCGCAACATGAATCGAAAGTGAGCGAGATGGACTGGGATAAACTAAGAATATTTCACGCAGTAGCTGATGCGGGCAGTTTAACCCATGCAGGTGATACCCTTCACTTGTCACAATCTGCGGTCAGCCGTCAGATTAGAGCGCTTGAAGAAAGCCTGAACACCATTCTTTTTCACCGCCATGCACGTGGACTGATTCTAACCGAACAGGGTGAACTGCTGTTTGATGCGACCTCGGCAATGATCAAACGCCTCGATGCTGCCGCTGCACGCATTCGCGACAGCGAAGAGGAAGTCTTTGGCGATCTGCGCGTCACAACTACGATTGGCTTTGGATCGCTCTGGCTCGCGCCACGATTGGACAAACTCTACGAGAAGTATCCCGACCTTCGTATCGACCTTATGCTCGAAGAAAAGGTGTTGGACCTTCCAATGCGAGAAGCTGACGTTGCCATCCGCATGAAGGAACCCTCACAGGCAGATCTTATCCGCAAGCGCCTTATGAGTGTACGCATGCGACTCTATGCTTCTAGCGATTATATTGAGCAAAATGGTGAAATTGCCAGCGTTGAAGATTTGCAAAATCATCGCCTAATCTGCCAGAACACAACCTCTGCACAGGTTTCAGCCGGTGCTCAACTGGTTCAAAACCTGCAAGCGCAGGGTGTGAAATCTATGCTGACAGTTAACAACTACTACGGAGTGCTGCAGGCAGTTCGTCATAATCTTGGGGTCGGCGTACTGCCAGACTATCTAATCGAAGACTTCCCAGACATGAATCGCGTTTTGCCTGAACTTGAGTCTAGCGAAGTGCCAGTATATCTGGCCTACCCTGAAGAGTTACGCCATTCGCAACGTATTCATGCCTTCCGCGACTTCGTACAAGACGAAGTCATCGCGCACCGAAAAAAGCTTAAAGCAGAAGGGCTTAACTGAGGCTTGCACTAGGCGCATAACGGGTATGCTGTATTTTGCGCGTATTTTTCTTGAACGAGTCGCTCAGCAATACTATCTCGATATTCGAAGGCAGTGATCGAGATACTCTCTCGTTGTCTTCACCTCCCTGTTGGACTTAGGCCGAGCTTCGTGCTCGGCCCTTTTTTTTGCGCAATACAAATTTGAATGCGACATTCAGGTCAAATTACTGGTTTCGTCTCATCAGACCCTTCCCCCCAAGCATTCCTTGCCCTAAAAGCAGCCCCAATCAGCACTCTGGGGACTTTCTGTTATGCAAGATCCGGCGATCACGCCCGACCTGATTGAGGCTCACGGCCTTAAGCCTGAAGAATACAAAGAAATCATCCGCATCCTGAATCGCGATCCGAACTTCACCGAGCTCGGCATTTTCTCGGCGATGTGGAATGAACATTGTTCCTACAAGTCCTCAAAGAAGTGGCTGCGCACCCTTCCCACGACCGGTCCTCAGGTAATCTGTGGCCCCGGCGAAAACGCTGGCATCGTCGATATTGGCGACGGTCAAGCTGTGGTGTTCAAAATGGAAAGCCACAACCACCCATCCTACATCGAACCCTACCAAGGCGCGGCCACTGGTGTTGGCGGCATTCTACGTGATGTCTTCACCATGGGCGCACGTCCGGTTGCGGCGATGAACTCGCTTAGCTTTGGCGAAAAAGACCACCACAAAACCCGCCAGCTCGTGCACGGCGTGGTCGAAGGCGTGGGCGGTTACGGCAACTGCTTTGGTGTACCAACCGTTGGCGGCGAAGTACGCTTTGATCCGGCCTATAATGGCAATTGTCTTGTAAACGCTTTTGCCGCTGGCTTGGCAGACACCGACAAGATTTTCTATTCGGCGGCTTCTGGCGTCGGCATGCCAGTTGTTTACCTCGGTGCCAAAACCGGACGTGACGGCGTTGGCGGCGCAACTATGGCTTCGGCTGAGTTTGACGAAACCATCGAAGAAAAACGCCCAACCGTTCAGGTTGGTGATCCGTTCACCGAAAAACGCCTGATGGAAGCAACGCTTGAGCTGATGCAAACTGGGGCTGTGATATCGATCCAAGACATGGGTGCTGCTGGCCTGACCTGTTCAGCCGTTGAAATGGGCGACAAAGGCAAGCTTGGCATTTTGTTGAACCTCGAAGATGTCCCTCAGCGCGAAGAGAACATGACAGCCTACGAAATGATGCTGTCGGAATCTCAGGAACGCATGCTGATGGTGCTCAAGCCCGAAAAAGAGGCCGAAGCCCGCGCTGTGTTCGACAAATGGGACCTCGACTTTGCAATCGTTGGCGAAACCATTGCCGAAGACCGCTTCTTGATCATGCATAACGGTGAATGCAAAGCCGATCTGCCCTTGTCGACACTTGCGTCCTCAGCACCAGAATATGATCGCCCTTGGGTGGCCACTGAAGTCAACGCCGAGATGGACGATGTGCCTAACGTCGATGCCATCGACGGTCTCAAGGCCCTTATCAGCAGCGTCAACTATTGCTCGCGCCAGTGGGTCTATGAGCAATACGACCAAATGGTTATGGCCGATACAGCCCGTGCGCCGGGCTTGGGTTCGGGCGTCATCCGCGTTCACGGCACCGAGAAACTGCTGGCCTTCACCAGTGATGTGACTCCA
>ERZ1049444.982-NODE-982-length-23199-cov-10.957138_pt1 | contig 23199 bp, 31 predicted proteins | sample MGYA00383101_ERZ1049444 | MGnify/ENA primary metagenome ERZ1049444 (study PRJEB29581, sample SAMEA5548371) | metagenome | biome: marine; feature: coastal; material: water | depth 50 m | study: Short-term variability in the microbial, nano- and picoplankton...
TGAGTTTTTTAGAATTTAGAATTTCAGCGATATGCCATGCAATTGCCTCACCTTCTCGATCAGGGTCAGTTGCGAGAAGAACTTCTTCTGAATCTTTGACTGCTTTTGAGATAGCATCCATATGCTTCTTATTTCTGTCAATTAACTGAAAATTCATCTCAAAATTTTCAGTATTGATTCCTTGTGACTTTGGAAGAAGGTTTCTTATATGGCCATAAGAGGCAAGCACTTTATATTCGCTGCCTAGATAGTTGCTGATAGTTTTAGCTTTAGAAGGCGACTCAACTATTAATAATTTTGACATATGAGCAAAAAGAGTTCAGTTAAAAATTAAGCATGATAGTTATAAAAAACCAACTATACAAGCTTCTAATTAAAAATAGACTTTTTGAAAAATAAATTTCTTAATTGAAATTTATTTATAAATAATCTTTTTTATCTTTTATTTATGGGTGCTACCTCCATCAACATGGATCACTTCACCCGTGGTATATGTGGCAGTGGATAAAAGAAAAACAACAGCTTTAGCAATATTTTTTGGTGCACCTTGTTTCTTTAAAAATGTTTGTGAAATTAGATTTTCTCGATAACCTGCTTCAGATTCTAGATTATTGTCAGGCCATAATATTGCACCTGGTGCTACAGCATTTACTCTCACATTTGGCGCTAGATCTATTGCCAACGATCTTGTGAGTGATGCTAAGCCACTTTTTGCAAGATTATAAATAATGTAATTTTTCTTTGGGTTGTTTTCATTTGCATCAGTAATATTGACTATTGATCCCTTTTGTTCATTCAAAAATTTTACTGCTGCCTGACATAAAAACAGAGGTGCTTTTAGGTTGGTTGAAATTAAATCATTCCAGTCATTTTCATTAAGGGTATTGATTTGGGAGGGGAAATAGCTTGAAGCATTATTGACTAAGTAATCAAGTTGACCAAACCTTTTTATTACATTTGAAATAATATTTTCATACGAATCTACTTTGCATAAGTCGCCTTGCACAATATCTGTTGAATTACTTCTAATTTTATTGAGTTTGTCTTTTAGATATAGGGCATCTTCTTTTGAATTTTTATAGTGAATCATTACATCGATACCTGACTTATGTAATTCTTCACAAATTGACGCCCCGATCCTTTTTGACCCGCCGGTGACAAGCGCTATTTTTTTGTTATTTGTTTTCAAATGGTTTGAGTTAATTTTTATATATATTTATAGTAAAGTTATTATAATCTATCAGATATGACGAATTTACCTTCCCTTAGCAAACTTGAAGAATTAGTTCATGATGCCTTAAATCAGAGGTTAAAAAAAGAAATTATTCAATCAGGTGGCTCAATTTCTTTTTCATTATTAATGGATATTGTACTTTATGATGAAGAGTATGGTTATTACACCGGATATAAAGAGCAATTCGGAGAGTCTGGTGATTTTATTACAGCCCCTATGATTTCAAATATATTTACGAGATGTTTTTTGAATTCTTTTAAGGAGAATTTTCTTCATCTTCCATCATCAATTCTAGAGTTAGGAGCTGGCAATGGTCAATTTGCAGTTGATTTACTTATAGCTGCAGAAAAAAATAATATTGTAATCAATCAATATTTCATCTATGAAATAAGTAAGAATTTAGTAAAAAGACAACAAAAGGTCTTGCAAAAAGAGTTATCGAAAGAAATTTTTTCTAAGGTTGTATGGGTTTCCGAAATTCCTGAAAACTTTGAAGGTATTATTTTTGCAAATGAATTTTTGGATGCGTTCCCAACAAATATTTATGAAATAAAAAATAAACAAATATTCGAAAGAAAGGTAGGCATTGAAAATAATCAATTGGGTTGGAAAGAAGATGATAAGCCTAATCTTGAACTTGCAGGCATTATTGATACAGAAAATTTACCTACGGGATATATTTTTGAATATTCTAAGAATTTAGATGAATGGCTTAATAAATTTTTTAAAATAATCAAAAAAGCCATGATTTTTTTTGTAGATTATGGATTTTGCCAAAATGAATTGTTTCATCAAGATAGAACGGAAGGGACATTGATGTGCCATTATAAGCATCACGCTCATACTAATCCATTTGCATTTTTGGGAGCACAGGATATAACTTGGCATATTAATTTTTCACATATCTCAAGACTAGCGAAAATTGGTGGTTGTAGGGTCAGTGGTTTTGTTTCTCAGGCTAATTTTTTGATAAATGCTGGAGCTTTAGATTTTTTGAGTGAACATGACCCTAATAATATTTCAGATTTTAAGATACAGACAAATGCATTCCAAAGACTGACATCACCAGCTGAGATGGGGGATTTAATTAAAGTTATAGGTATCGTAAAGAATACGGATGCAAGTCTTTTTGGATTTAATAAAAATGATAGGAAATTTCAACTTTGACAGATTTAGATAAAAGACCAGTTAGAAGTTATATTCTTCGACAAGGGAGACTTACTAAATACCAGGAAAGTGGAATAAAGAAATTTGCACCTAAATATACAATCCCTTTTCAAAAAATGCCAATAAATTTTGATCAAGTTTTCTCTAAAAAAAATAAAATAATATTAGAGATTGGTTTTGGAATGGGTGATACGACATTTAAAATGGCTCAAGAAATGCCAGGTTCAAATTTTTTAGCTGTTGAGGTTCATTCGCCTGGTGTTGGAAGTCTTTTGAATAAAATTAATCTTAGCCAACTTGAAAATTTAAAGATTATTCAGCATGATGCCATTGAGGTCATGAATGAAATGATTCCTAATAAATCATTAGATGGAATCCATATTTTTTTCCCTGATCCTTGGCCAAAGAAAAAGCATCATAAACGAAGATTATTAAAAAATTCTTTTTTAAAGCTTATGGAGCTTAAGCTTAGCCAATCTGGTTACATTCATATAGCTACTGACTGGGAAGCATATGCTCTAGAAATTATTACCTTAGTTGAGGAGAATAAATTTTTTAAAATATCCAAAAGAGATTTTAATGAGAAGCCTCAATCAAGGCCTTTGACTAAATATGAAAATAGGGGTTTAAGGCTAGGGCATCAAGTCTGGGATATTTTTATCACTTTACGATAACCACTCTTCTATTTTTTCTGTGGCTTCCGCAATACCCTGTTTTTTTAAGCTTGAAAATAACTGGGCTGAACATTTTGTTTTGTGCACCTCACCCCATCTAGCACTCAACTCCTGTTGAATTTTTTTAAGTGTTCTTAATGACTTATCTTTTGAAATTTTGTCACTCTTTGTTAGTAAAATATGGATAGGTTTTTTTTGCGGCGCAAACCAATCTAGCATCTGCGTATCAAGCTCTGTTAGCTCCCTTCTTATATCAACCACAATAATAAGACCAATCAAGCTTTTACGTTCCTTAAGATATTTTGGTAATAGTTTTCTCCAATGATCTTTCATTGGTTTAGGGACTTTTGCAAAGCCATAACCTGGTAAATCAACTAAAGATTGCATGTCTTGAATTTTAAAAAAATTTATGAGTTGAGTCCTGCCAGGCTGTTTACTGACATAAGCTAGTCGCGTTTTATTGGTAAGTGAGTTAATTGCACTTGATTTGCCTGCATTCGATCGACCTGCGAAAGCAATCTCTTTCCCAATATCTACTGGCAGTTCTTCAAAGTGATTTGTAGAAATGATAAAAGAAACATTTTGTAGAAAAGACATTTCGCAATTTTAACTTGATTTAGATCAATTCGTCCGGAACATTTGTATATAATATGTTGTCTTTACAAAATAATTTTAATTTAAGGTTTGATATGCTCTTGAACAAATACATCTTCTTACTATTTTTTGTACTTTTTAATACTGCTTCGTTTGCTGAAAGTAGGCTTGATAGCCAACAATTTTCAAAAACCCAAAAAATAGTGAAAAATGTCTGTATGGCCTGCCATGGTATCGATGGCAATAGTCTAAATGGGAAAATTGCCCCAAAAATCGCAGCTCAAAACGCTCAATATTTAACAACACAACTTAAAAAATTTAAAGATGGTATAAGAAAAAATGCGCTTATGCAGGGCATAGCTGCAAGCCTGTCTTCTGAAGATATGGATAACTTAGGGATTTATTTTTCAGAACAAAAACTACAATTATCAGCTGCAACCTCTAATGGTGTCGGCTCGATGGGCGAAAAGATTTTTCGAGCAGGTATAAAGAATTCAGGAGTGCCCGCATGTGCAAGCTGTCATGGTCCTGCAGGGCATGGAGTACCTAATTTATATCCTAGGCTTAATGCTCAGCACTCAGATTATATATTGAGCCAATTAAATCGTTTTAGAGTTTTAGAAGACGAGCCTGGAACAGCGTCTGCCCCCATGAGAGCGATTTCAGTAAGGCTTACTGAAGAAGAAATGAAGGCTGTTGCTGACTATATCCAAGGATTGCAATAAGCTAAATAGTGAACTATTGCCCTCTAATCAATCTCCTATTTATATATTTTCTAGGAAAAACATAAGATTTTAAATTTGGCTCAATCAAGAAAAAATTTCCCCTCTTTCATTCACCTACTAAGCACAATGCGCTTTGCAATCACTATGCTTTGTTTCATTGGCATTGCATCAGTTATAGGGACTATTCTCAAGCAAAACGAACCCTATGAGAATTACATTATAAAATTTGGACAGTTTTGGTTCGAGTTTTTTGAAGCTATGGGCTTATATAATGTATACCAGGCATTTTGGTTTTTATTAATACTCATTTTTTTAATTATTTCTACTTCATTCTGTGTATCGAGAAACTCACCAAAAATATTAAAAGAGTATAAAAAATTCCAAATGAATGCTCGTGAAAGATCTTTAAAATCCTTTAAACATAGTTATGAGATTCCAGTTAAGAAATTTGGCATCATTAAATTAGAAAAATTACTTCTTGAAAATAAATTTAGGCTGAAGAAGCAGACAAACAAAAACGGAGACTTAATTATTTCCGCAAAGAAGGGAGATCTTCAAAAATTAGGATACATTTTTACCCACCTGGCAATTATTATCATTAGTATCGGTGGTCTAATGGATGGCAATCTTGTTTTAAAGATGCAGGAATTGACAGGCTCAAAACAAATTATATATGAAGATCTAGCTCTCAATGACGTGCCTGAAACTGGCAAATTAACAACTTCAAATTTTTCATATCGAGCTCAAATGTTACTCAGAGAAGGAGAAAAGCAAAGCGTAGCAGTTTTGAAGGCAAAAGAAGGTTACTTTATTCAAGACTTACCTTTTACTGTTGGGTTGAATGATTTTAGGATTGAACATTATAGTACTGGGCAGCCAAAATCTTTTGAGAGCGATTTAATTGTGGAAGACAAAGAGTCTGGTCAACTGATTAAAAAAACGATCAACGTAAATAGCCCGCTAACTTTCAATGGAGTGACAATCTATCAATCATCATTTGAAGATGGTGGGACGGAATTAGCACTTGATGTCTGGAATTTGCATTCATCTGAAGAAACATCAAAAATGGAAAGTATTATTTTTAAAAAAAATGAATTTGTAATAAATGACCAAAAGTATTTTTTTGAATTTAATGACTTTCGTAAATTTAATATTCTAGATATTGAAATTGGCAATGAGAAAAAGCCTACAAATGTAGGACCAAGCTTCATATACAAAGTTAGAAACGATTCTGGTCAGGCAAATGAATACGAAACTTATCAATATCCTATGAGAATCGATAATTCTTCTTACTTTGTCAGTGGAATGAGAAAAACACCTCAGGAAGATTACCAATACTTAAAGTTACCTGCCGACGCAAATGGTGAGATTAATGGTTTTATGATATTTAGAGAACTTCTTCATTCGTCTCAAATTTTAAACGATGCAATTAAGAGAGTTGTTGCTCAATCTTTTCCTGAGGGTGGAGAAAAGAGCCAAATTTATTTTGAGGGTGTTGATAGAGTTATGACTGGATTTATCCAGGGGGGGTACAGTCAGATTGCTGAATCAATTGACTCGTCTTTGTCACTTGAAGATCAAAAGAGAATAGCCAATAGCTATATAAAAATTATTTTTTTAGTAGGAAAAGAGCTTATCGCTATCTATCAATCAAAAAATTTAGAGACTGATACTTTTTTATTTGAGAGTAACCATAAATTTGTTCAAGAAGCATTAACTGGTTTTAACGACAGTTTTTTTTATGGGCTACCAATATTTCTTGAATTAAAAAATTATGTCCATGTCCAATCAAGTGGTTTGCAATTAACTAAATCACCTGGTCAGTTTTGGGTTTATTTGGGGTCGGTTTTTTTGGTACTTGGGATATTTTGTATGATTTACATCCAAGAAGTAAGGTTGTGGATTTTGAAGAAAAAAGATAATAAAAATATTTTATTGGCGCTTACTACTAACCGTCATAGGCTTGAATTTGATCAATTTGCTCTAAAAGTTAGTCAACAAATAAAAAAAACATTTAACTAATGGAAATGAATATGACTTTCAAAAAAACATTTAATTACTTATTTATTGTTTCTATGTTGATGCTCCCTGCGTTAGGTCTATTTAAATTTCATCAATATATGGATTACTATGAAATGTTTATCCTAGTTGGAACAGGATTAACATTTATTTGGATAAGTAGCTATTGGCAAAGCTTTAGGTATCTAGTTTCATCCGTTCTAGTTCTTAGCTTTATTTCAATATTTTTGTATGAGGGGAGCCTATTATCAGGTGAAGAGCAATTTATTCTTAAATACTTCTTATCGAGTCAATCTGCAATTATGTGGATGTGCTCCTTGTACCCCCTAAGTCTTTTAATGTATTGGTTTTACTTATTTAAAAAACAACCCTTTTTTGGAAACTTTGCTTCTCAATTGACATGGATCGCAACGGCAATGGGTTTTATAGGTTTGCTTGTAAGGTGGTTTGAATCCTACTTAATCAGCATCGATGTAGGCCATATACCCATAAGTAATTTGTATGAAGTCTTTGTTTTATTCTGTTTGATTACGGCTTTGTTGCATCTTTACTATGAAGAAAAAATGAATCGAAAAGAACTAGGTGCCTTCGTTTTAATAATTATCACTGTCGCGGTAGGATTTATATTGTGGTACACCTTTTCAAAAGGTGCCGATGCAATTCAGCCCTTAGTTCCTGCACTTCAATCATATTGGATGAAAATACATGTGCCTGCAAATTTTATCGGTTACGGAGCTTTTGCAATTGGGGCCATGATTTCGATTGCTTATTTGTTAGCTGATAAAGGCATACTAAGTTCAAGACTACCTAGCTTAATTATTCTAGATGACTTGACTTACAAGGCAATTGCAATTGGCTTTATATTTTTTACAATTGCAACGATTTTAGGAGCTGTTTGGGCAGCAGAAGCATGGGGTGGTTACTGGTCTTGGGATCCTAAAGAAACTTGGGCACTTATTGTTTGGCTTAATTATGCAGGCTGGTTACATTTGAGATTAGTCAAAGGTCTTAGAGGTCCAATGTTGGCATGGTGGTCAGTTATTGGCCTTTTAATTACAACCTTTGCATTTTTAGGGGTTAATCTTTTTCTTTCGGGGCTCCATTCTTACGGCGAACTTTAAAGTTGCAAAGAACTTTATTCTAAAGTACGATTGCTTTTAGTTAATATTCAAAGCAAAACATCAAAGTATGGAAGAAAATTTAATATCTATAAATAACTTATCATTCGGTTATGGTAAGGACCTTCTTCACAAAGATATTAATATGCAATTTAATCGAGGAAAAGTCTCTGCGATCATGGGAGGTAGTGGATGTGGTAAGACAACTATCCTTAGGCTTATAGGTGGTCAATTAAATCCAAATTCAGGAAATGTTACAGTTGATGGAAAAGTAGTCCACGAGCAGGGTCGAGAGGGGCTTCGCAATATTAGAAGGAAAATGGGCATGTTATTTCAGCACGGTGCCTTATTTACTGATTTATCTGTTTATGAAAATGTGGCCTTTCCAATGCGAGAGCATACTGACTTACCCGAAAATGTAATTAAAGATCTTGTGTTGTTAAAACTAAACGCAGTTGGTTTGAGAGGCGCACACAAAAAAATGCCTGCAGAGTTATCGGGAGGTATGGCAAGAAGGGTAGCATTGGCAAGGGCTATCTCACTTGATCCTGATATCATAATGTATGATGAACCATTTGCGGGTCTAGATCCAATATCAATGGCCGTAATTTGTGATTTAATTAGATCTTTGAATGATGCACTTGGAGCAACGTCAATTATAGTTACACACGATGTTGCTGAAACTTTTTCATTCGCAGACTATATTTATTTCTTGGCTGACGGAGGTGTGGCTGCCGAAGGATCTCCAAAACAATTATTAGCATCCAAATTGCCTTTTGTTAAACAATTTATTCACTCAGAAAAAGATGGCCCAGTTCCCTTCCATGCTGAAGCGCCTGAGTATCAATCAGATCTTTCACTTTAAAATAATGAATAACATATTAAATTTTTTAGAAAAGTTAGGCGCATCAGCCAGAAGTTCGTTATCTGGGTTAGGATCATGTACCAGACTTTTCTTTTTAACAATTATCTATTCTTCTGATAGCTTTAAAAGATTTAATTTAACAATTAAAGAGATATATTTTACTGGTGTTCTTTCACTAGTGATTATTATTGTGTCTGCATTTTTTGTGGGAATGGTCTTAGGCCTTCAAGGCTATTACACTTTAGAAAAATATGGCTCATCTGAAGCTATTGGGGTTTTAGTTGCGTTGGCTCTTGTAAGAGAATTAGGCCCTGTGGTAACTGCATTATTATATGCAGGAAGAGCTGGAACCGCAATCACAGCTGAAATAGGTTTGATGAAAACAACAGAACAATTATCAGCGATGGAAATGATGGCAGTTAGTCCTATTGCCAGAATTGTGGCACCGAGATTTTGGGCAGGGATGATTAGCATGCCAATTTTAGCAACTATATTCTCAATGGTTGGTATCTTAGGAGGTTATTTTATTGCAGTGTTAATTATTGGAGTCGATGATGGTGCATTTTGGTCACAAATGCAGGCAAATGTTGATTTTCATAATGATATCGTTGATGGGGCGATAAAAAGTATTGTTTTTGGTTTTACTTGTACATTAATTGCTTTATACCAGGGACTGGTTGCGCCACCCACAGCTGAAGGAGTGAGTAGAGCAACGACAAAAACAGTGGTAATTTCATCACTGAGTGTATTGGGACTTGATTTTGTATTAACGTCATTTATGTTTGTTTAAAATTATGGGAAAATATAAATATGGAAAAAGTTAAATTAGATATTTGGGTTGGAATTTTCGTTGCATTAGGAATAATAGCAATGTTTTATCTGGCAACACGTGTTGGAAATTTAACTTCCAATGATGTAAAAAAAACATATGAAGTAAAAGCCTACTTTGAAAATATTGGTGGCTTAAAACCAAGAGCAGCTGTAAAAGCTTCTGGAGTTGTTGTTGGTCGAATCGGCTCTATTATTTTCGATCCTGAAGCTTTCCACGCAGTGGTTAAAATTAATATTGATGATCGATATGCGTTTCCAACAGATACCTTTGCTAATATTTATACGGCAGGTTTACTAGGGGAACAATATTTATCTTTGGAAGCAGGTGGGGATGATGTTGACTTAAAAGCCGGAGATTTAATTGTTCATACACAAGATGCAGTAGTTTTAGAAAAATTAATTAGCCAATTTTTATATAATAGCGCTGGTGATGATGACGATAAGGATAAGGATTAAATATGTTTAGTTTAAAAAATTGGTTTGTTGCATTAATGGTGGTATTTTTTTCAGGAGCAGCAATTGCTGAATTAAGTCCTGATGAAGTAGTGAAAAAAACTGCTGATGATGTTATTGGTGCGATTAAATCTGACAAAGATATTCAAGCTGGAAACAAAAAAGCAATATATGCGCTTGTTGAGTCTAAAATTTTACCGAGCTTTGATTTCAATAAAATCTGTCGTCTTGTGATGGGAAAGAATTGGAGGAAAATGTCAGCTGAGCAAAAAGAGGAATTTAGCACTGGTTTCAAAATGCTTTTATTGAGAACTTATGCTGTCGCATTATCTAAATACACTGATCAAAAGATAACTGTGCTTCCAATGAAAAAACAAAAAGGCAATATAGTCACTGTCAAAACAGAAATTACTCAAGCAAGCTCACAACCAATTAATGTTAATTATGCCTTATCTAATAGTACTGGAAAGTGGTTAGTGATAGACCTAATCATTGAGGGAGTTAGTATGATAACTAATTACCGTAGTCAGTTTGGAAGCGCAGTTAGAACGAATGGGATTGATGGACTTTTAAAAGATTTAAAAAATAAAAATAATGCCGCTTAATATAGAATTTGAACCTAACTTATGGAAGTTGTCTGGATCCATTACATATGATGAGATTCCAAGTTTAATTGAAAAAACAAAAAACTTTAATTGGTCTGATTCAGTTCAGATTGATTTTTCTCAAGTTAAACATGTAGATACTTCAGCCTTAAGTTTGATCTTTGAGTTGAAAAGGAATGCTAAAAGATATAACCATAATGTAACAATTAATACCCCACCAAAAAATTTGCTGAAGCTCGCAAAACTTTATGGGGTTGAAGATTTAATCTAAGCATAAGAAATCTTCCCACCCTCTTGAATTTTTTCTCAAGAAATACGTCTGTTAAATAATGAAAAAAGCAATCGTCTTTAAAAATGTAAGAAAAAATTATAAACAGTTAAAAGCTGTTGACGGCATTTCATTGTCAATTGAGAAAGGGGAGTTCTTTGGTTTGTTAGGTCCAAATGGCGCAGGTAAATCAACATTAATTAATATGATGGCAGGATTGGTAAAGCCATCTGATGGCAATATTTCTGTGATGGGCTTTGACGTGAATAAAGAATATCAAGAAGCTCGTCATTCAGTGGGAATTGTCCCACAAGAATTAGTATTCGACCCCTTTTTTAATGTCAGAGAGATGTTGAGATTTCAGGCTGGGTACTTTGGTAAAGATAAATCAAATGATAAATGGGTAGATGAAGTTATTGAAAGATTAGATTTAACTGAAAAATCGTCTACAAATATGCGAAAGCTTTCTGGTGGCATGAAGCGAAGGGCTTTAATTGCTCAAGCTTTAGTTCACCGCCCGCCAGTTATTGTTTTAGATGAACCAACTGCAGGAGTTGATGTTGAGCTAAGGCAAAAATTGTGGAGCTTCATAAAAGAATTAAATAATGAGGGTCATACAATCGTCTTAACTACGCATTATCTCGAGGAAGCCGAAGCCCTTTGTAGTAGAGTAGCTATGATGAAAAGTGGAAAAATTGTTGCTTTAGATTCAACAAAAAATTTATTAAAGGAATTTTCCTTAAAAAATTTAAAAGTAAGATTAGAAAAGAATAATATCAAAAAAATTAGTGTACTTTTGAAAGAGACTCCTTTTCAACAAGAGGATGACTGGTGTACTTTTAAATTAAAAAAAGTTTCTGATGCATCAGGCATTATAGAAAAATTAAATTCATTAAAAATACAAATTTTAGATTTGAAGTTAATTGAATCTGATTTAGAAAATATTTTTCTAAAACTAACAGGTAAAAATTAAATTTAGAATGAATACTTTTAGAGATCAATTAATAGGCACTTGGACACTACTAAAAAAAGAGCTATTAAGGTTCTGGCGGGTTGCATTTCAAACAGTAGCAGCTCCTGTAATTACTGGAATTTTATACTTATTGATTTTTTCTCAAGTTTTAGGAGATCGTCTGGAGGTTTATGAAGGTGTTAACTATTTAGTATTTTTGATTCCTGGATTAATTATGATGTCGCTTTTACAAAATTCTTTTTCTAATAGCTCATCAAGCTTGATTCAGGCAAAAATTATGGGAAATATTGTTTTCTTATTGTTAACCCCCTTAAGTTACTTGCAACTTTTTTTTGCATTTTTGATTGCCGCAATCGTTCGAGGTATGTTTGTAGGTATTTGCATTTATCTCATTGCAATGTTTTATGTCGATTTGCCTGTAGAGCACCCCTGGTTTGTATTTATATTTGCTTTTTGTGGGGGAGGTCTAATGGGTGCTTTTGGAATGATTGCGGGTATATGGGCGACTAGATTTGATCAAATGGCAGCTTTTGGAAATTTTGTGATTATGCCACTTTCAATGTTATCAGGAGTCTTTTATTCTATCCATTCGTTACCTCCAGTGTGGCAAAAAATTTCTCACTTTAATCCATTCTTTTACATGATAGATGGTTTCAGATATGGTTTTTTTGGACAGTCTGATACATCTCCCTATTTAAGTTTAATGATCGTTTTATCATTTTTTATTATTTTGTCATTTATTACTATCAGAATGTTAAAATCCGGATATAAACTAAGGAATTAGGATGTTACAAGCTATTGAGATTCAAAAAATTATAGAAGCAAATTTAAATTGTAATTTTATAAAAGTAAATGGTGATGATGGAACGCACTTCGACGCAGTTATTGTTAGCGATGTATTTAATGGCCAATCTATGATTAAACAACATCAGCAAGTTTATTCAGCGCTCGGCAATATGATGCAAGGTGAAATTCATGCACTTTCGATCAAAACATATACTCCGGATGAATGGAGTCAAAAGAATAATATTTAAAGGTTAAAATTTATGACTACAAATGCAAGAATAAAAAAATTAATTGATGATAATGAAGTTCTTCTATTCATGAAGGGTAACCCAACTTTTCCTCAGTGTGGTTTTTCCAGCGTTGCTTGCCAAGCTTTGGGTGCACTAGATGCTCCATTTGAAACGTTTGATGTATTGCAAGATCCAGAGATTAGAGAGGGCATAAAAGTATATTCAAATTGGCCTACAATACCTCAACTTTATATTCGTGGTGAGTTCATTGGTGGCGCAGACATTATTCGTGAACTGTATGAATCTGGCGAGTTAGCAAAAACAATTTCTAAATAATAGCTTTGGATAAACTCCTTATTGAAGGTGGCTTTCCCCTAAAAGGAGAAGTCACTATATCTGGTGCTAAGAATGCAGCCCTTCCTATTTTAATTTCATCGTTATTGTCCGACGAAACACTTAACTTAAAAAATGTTCCTAGCCTTCAAGATATTGAGACATGTATAGATCTTTTAAGCGCACTGGGTGTAAGGGTAAAGCGTCAGGGTAACGAATGTTTTTTAGATGCAAATGATGTGAATAATTTTGATGCACCCTATGACTTAGTGAAAACGATGCGCGCATCCATTTTAGTTTTAGGCCCCCTACTTGCAAAATATGGTGAAGCAAAAGTATCACTACCTGGTGGCTGTGCAATTGGTTCTCGGCCTGTAGATATTCATATTAAAGGACTTGAATTGATGGGTGCTAAAATAATTATCGATAAGGGTTACATAAGCGCATCAACAGCGCAACTGCCAAATAAAAAACTCCAAGGTTGTAGGATTTTTATGGATCAAGTTACGGTTGGAGGTACCGAAAATTTGATGATGGCAGCGGTTTTAGCAGAAGGGATAACAATTTTAGAAAATGCCGCAAAAGAACCGGAAATTGTTGACTTAGGAAATTGTCTTATCAAGATGGGAGCGATTATTGATGGCCTAGGCACCGATAAAATTAAAATACAGGGTGTTTCATCTTTAAAAAAGGCTTCTTATAAAATTATGTTCGATAGGATTGAAGCTGGTACATTTATGACGGCAGCCGCTATGACAGGGGGGTATGTTGTTTGTAATAATGTGAACCCTGAAGAAATGGAATCAATCACACAAAAAATTAAAGAAAGCGGAGCTAAAGTAGAGACAAGTGAGAATAGCATCTCAGTCACTGGGAATAAAAAATTAGAAAGTGTTAAAATTATCACAGCGCCATATCCAGCTTTCCCTACAGATATGCAAGCACAGTTTATGGCATTAAATGTAGTTGCCGAAGGAGTAAGTGAGATTACAGAAACCATTTTTGAGAACAGGTTCATGCATGCACAAGAGCTTATAAGGATGGGAGCAGAAATTGATATCAAACAAAATACAGCAATCACAAAAGGGAATAATATTCTAACCGGTACAAATGTGATGGCGACTGATTTGAGAGCTTCAGCTTCTCTTGTTCTCGCAGCTCTTGTTGCTAATGGTAAAACAACAATTGAAAGAATTTACCACCTTGATAGAGGTTATGAAAAATTAGAAGCCAAGTTTAATGCGTTAGGTGCAAATATAAAGAGATTAAATTAAATGATTACTATAGCTTTATCAAAAGGAAGAATTTTTACAGAAACAATGCCAATACTTAATAAGTTGGGAATTTCATGTGAAGAGGATCCAGAAATATCTAGAAAATTAGTTTTTAGAACAAACAAAAAAAATATTCAACTTATTATAGTGAGAGCTTCCGATGTCCCTACCTATGTAGAATGGGGAGGCGCTGATATGGGGATTGCTGGTAAAGATGTATTAGATGAATTCCAAGGTAAAGGCCTCTTTCAACCCTTAGATTTAGGAATAGGAAAATGTCAGTTAATGGTTGCAGCTCGAAAAGAGTTTGATTATGAGGGAAGTATTAAACAAAAAACAAGATTGCGTGTTGCCACTAAGTATCCGCAAGCTGCAAGGGAATTTTTTTCCAATAAAGGAATACATATTGATGTCATAAAGCTATACGGCTCTATGGAATTGGCCCCAATTGTTGGTATGTCAGATTTGATTGTAGATTTAGTTAGTTCAGGTAAAACCCTTGAAGCCAATAATCTTAAAGCATTCGAAAAAATCAGTGAGATAAGTTCAAGACTTATCATTAATCAAGCAGCTCTAAAAATTAAAAGAGAGCAGTTAAAACCATTAATTGAAAACTTTACGAAAGTAGCTTTATAAATATTTTGAATATAAAAAAACAATTCTCGGAAGATAAAAATTTTTTTAGTGACCTTAAAGATAATCTTGATTTTGATTCGACTAGCAATAGTGAAGTTCAGAAAATCACGAAATCTATTGTTAGTGATATTAAGAGGCTAGGCGATCAAGCGCTCATAGAATTTACTTCTCAACTTGATCATCTTGAAGTGAAATCTGTATCAGAGTTGGAAATAAGTAAAGCAAGGCTAACGGAAGCTTTTGAGAATATCCCAGAGCAAACTAAAGAAGATCTGAAATTAGCGGCAGAAAGAATACATAACTATCACCTTAAGCAAAAGGGAGAATCATGGAGTTATGAAGATAGTGATGGGTCGAGTTATGGTCAAAAAATTACACCAATAGATTCAGTGGGACTTTATGTTCCTGGGGGAAAAGCAGCTTACCCTTCATCAGTATTGATGAATGCTATCCCTGCAAAAATTGCAGGGGTCAAAAATTTAATTATGGTTGTACCCACACCTGCTGGAGAACAAAATGACTTGGTCTTTGCTGCAGCTATGGTAGCTGGCGTAGATAGAGTTTTCACAATTGGCGGAGCTCAGGCCATAGCATCACTAGCTTACGGTACAGAGACAATTCCAAAAGTCGATAAAATTGTAGGGCCAGGAAATGCATATGTTGCGGAAGCAAAACGATTAGTATTTGGAGCCGTAGGAATTGATATGATTGCGGGACCATCTGAGATTACAATTATATGCGACGGAAAAACCAGCCCAGATTGGATAGCAATGGATCTTTTTTCACAAGCTGAACACGACGAGCTATCCCAATCAATTCTTATATCTATAGATGATCAGTTTTTAAAAAGCGTTCAAGAAAGTATTAATCGCTTAATTGAGGATATGCCCAGAAAAAAAATAATAAAAACCGCCCTTAAAAATAGAGGTTTGTTTATTTTGGCAAAAGACCTAAGTGAGGCAGCAAAAATAGCAAATTTTATAGCACCTGAGCACCTTGAGTTATCTGTTGAAAATCCTAATTTATTACTTGAAGAAATTTCTCATGCAGGTGCAATTTTTATGGGAAAAAATACATGCGAAGCAGTCGGAGATTATTGTGCAGGACCAAATCATGTCCTACCAACGTCTGGTACGGCTAGATTTTCATCACCATTAGGTGTTTATGATTTCCAGAAAAGATCTAGTCTAATTAATTTGTCGGTGAAAACGGCAGACAATCTTGGCGTTGTTGCATCAAACCTTGCTATGGGTGAAGGTTTATTTGCGCATGCTGAATCAGCAAAGTATCGAACAAATAAAAAAAAATGAGTATGTACTGGGGGGACATAGTTAAAAAATTAATACCCTATACACCAGGAGAGCAGCCTAAAGATTTAAATTTACTGAAACTTAATACAAATGAAAACCCATACGGCCCAAGTCCCAATGTTTTAAACAAAATTAAGAATAACTGTAATGATTCCTTAAGGTTATATCCAGATCCTGAAAGTGTAGAATTAAAAAAATTATTAGCTGAGCATCATAACCTTCCCATTGAATCAGTTTTTGTAAGTAATGGCTCCGATGAATCTCTAGCGTTTATTTTTCAGGGGCTTTTAAAAAAAGATAAGCCTGTTTTATTTCCGGATATCACTTACAGCTTTTACCCCGTTTATTGTCAATTATATGAGATCGAATATAAGCAAATACCCCTCGATCAAAAATTTAATATAAATCTTGATGATTACCTTATAGAAAATGGAGGCATTATATTTCCAAATCCAAATGCACCCACAGGCATACCGAAAACATTAAAAGATATTGAATCTCTTCTTTTAAATAATAATAATAATAGTGTAGTGGTGATTGACGAAGCTTACGTTGATTTCGGGACAAGCTCGGTGATTAAATTAATTAATAGATATGAGAATTTAATCGTAACTCAATCCTTTTCAAAAGGACGCTCTCTTGCAGGAATGAGAATCGGCTGTGCTTTTGGCAGTCCAAGTCTTATCGAAGCATTAAATCGAATTAAAAATAGCTTTAACTCATACCCAATTGATAGGCTTGCTCAAATTTCCGCTATGTCATCAATTACAGATAAAATTTATTTTGAAGAAAATTGTAATAGAGTCATTGAAGCAAGAGTATATTTGGAGGCACAATTAAAAAGTATAGGTTTCGAAGTACTGCCCTCTGGTGCCAATTTTATTTTCACACAGCATAAGCAAAAGAGCGGAGAAGATATATACGATGCATTAAGACAAAATAAAATTTTAGTTAGATACTTTAATTCGCCTGCGAAAATCTCAAACTTTATTAGGATCACTATAGGAACAATGAACCAAATGCATAAATTAGTCTCAGTTATGAGAGAAATAGTAAAATAAAAAAAATAAAGGTTAGCTAATATGACAAAAGTTTTTGATTTTCTAAAAAATGACTTCCCCAGTCTCTATATGAAAAATGTTTTGGAGCATAAGGCAGTAAATAAGGCGATCGCCTTTTGTGATGATGAAAATATTAATTTAATATATACGGGTATGTTCTCTGAGGTAAACAATGGAAAGGGAATCATAGATGACCTTGAATTATATCTAGTAAGTTATTTAGTACAAAAACATAATGATATAAAAGGATTTGTAAGAGCCTCTGCATATGTCCTTGAAGATCAGACTACCTTTATTGGTTTTGATATAAAGACCGTTGATAATGAAATTTGGTCACAACAAAACCTTTTCTCTGTTGATGAGGAAAGTAAAGTTATCGGAGTAGAAGGAGATTTTAAAGACTGTAGTGAGAAGAATGTTATTTGCCCCTTAGTCAAAAATTACTTTGAAAAAATAGATTTTCCTGAAGATACCCTGAAGTATCTTGACAATCTCTATGAGCAGATAAAACCAAACCTACAAATTATTAAAATGTAGTAAATTTTAAGTCTTTATCTCTATGATAGGTTTATAAGATGAAAAAAAATTTATTAGAAACTAAAATTTGCAAAGTTTGTAATAAACCTTTCTCTTGGAGAAAGAAATGGGAAAAAGTTTGGAATGAGGTTAAGTATTGTTCCGAGCGTTGCCGAAGAGAAAAATAATCAAACTCATGCTAAAATCCTTCTTATGAAAAGATCAGCCAAAGTATCTAGAAAAACCAAAGAAACCGATATTGAAGTTACTATCGATATTGATGGTTCTGGAAAATCTAGCTTAGATTCAGGAATCGGCTTTCTTGATCACATGCTTGAACAAATTTCTCGACATGGGTTATTTGATATTGATATTAAGGCAAAAGGTGATTTACATATTGATGCGCATCATACTGTCGAGGACATTGGGATTACTTTAGGCCAGGCATTTGATAAAGCGATAGGAGATAAGTTAGGAATTAGAAGGTATGGGCATGCATATGTCCCGCTTGACGAGGCACTTTCAAGAGTTGTTTTAGATATATCAGGCAGGCCAGGACTAAAATTAAATGTTGAATTTACCCGAGCAAAAATTGGAGACTTCGATGTGGATTTGATTCATGAATTTTTCCAAGGCTTTATAAATCATGCAAATATCACACTTCATATAGATAATTTAAGAGGAGACAACGCTCATCATCAGTCAGAAACTATTTTCAAAGCTTTCGGAAGAGCGCTGAGATTTGCTGTTGAAATTGATGAAAAAATTAAAGGTGAAATGCCTTCAACCAAAGGCTCTCTTTAAACTCGTTAAAAAATTTAATTTATGATTGCAATTATCGATTATGGTATCGGCAACTTAAAATCAGTTCATAATGCTGTAAGATATATTGCACCAAAAATTCCATCCGCAGTAAGCAGTGACCCCGACTTTATTAAAAAAGCAGATAAGGTAATTTTCCCTGGCCAAGGGGCAATGCCAGATTGTATTAAAGAGTTAGATAAAAGAGGCTTAAGGGATGTAGTTATTGAATCAGCTAAAAAAAAACCTTTTTTGGGTATCTGTTTAGGTCTTCAACTCCTTTTTGAAAAAAGTGAAGAGGGTGATGTTGAAGGGTTTGGTATTTTTGAAGGAAAGATAAAAAAATTTCAACCAAGTAAGCAAGAGAGAATAAAAATTCCTCACATGGGTTGGAATAAGGTGCAACAATCTAAAAATCACCCTATGTGGAATAATATAAATTCAGGTAGTTCTTTTTATTTTGTGCATAGTTTTTATGCATCAGATGTTAAAAAAGAGTATGTTACTGGCACAACAAATCATGGCGAAGAATTTACATGTGCAATCGCTAAAGAAAATATTTTTGCAGCACAATTTCATCCTGAAAAGAGCTCAGAATTAGGTTTGCAGTTATTGGATAATTTTATTTCATGGAAGATTTAAAGCTATGTTAATAATTCCAGCAATTGATCTTAAGGATGGGAAGTGTGTCCAACTTCAACAAGGATTAATGGATAAATCAACTATCTTTTCTGAAAATCCTGCAGAGATGGCAAGAAAATGGATTGATGAGGGAGCAAAAAGACTTCATCTTGTTGATTTAAATGGAGCATTTTCAGGTAAACCAGTCAATGAAGCGGCTATAAAGTCAATTGTATCTGAGGTTGGAAGTGAAATCCCAATTCAATTAGGTGGCGGCATAAGAAATCTTGATACAGTTGAAAGCTTTTTAAATAGTGGCGTTGATTCAGCAATAATTGGAACAGCAGCCGTTACTAACCCAGGATTTTTACACGAGGCATGTTTTGCTTTTCCCGGCCAAATAATTGTTGGACTGGATGCAAAAGATGGTGATGTCGCCATAAATGGTTGGGAGAAAATGACCGGTCATAATGTGATTGAATTAGCACAAAAGTTTGAAGATTACGGAGTTGAATCAGTGATATATACCGATATTGGTAGAGATGGTATGTTAGCCGGCGTTAATGTAGATGCGACCGTTAAGCTTTCTGAAGCATTAAAAATACCTGTTATTGCAAGTGGTGGAGTTTCAAATTTAAATGATATTAAATTACTTTGTGATGTTGCTAATGTAGGGATTCGAGGTGTTATAACAGGTACGGCTATATACAAGGGTACGTTAAATTTTAAAGAAGCTAGTGATTTAGCTGAAAAATTAACAGGGTAGTTATGACTGTCGCTAAAAGAATTATTCCTTGTTTAGATGTCAATGATGGCCGCGTAGTCAAAGGAATTAATTTTGTTGAGTTAAAAGATGCAGGAGACCCGGTTGAGATTGCAAAGACCTACAATGAGCAAGGTGCAGATGAGTTAACTTTTTTAGATATCACTGCAAGCTCAGATAATAGAGGTTTATTATTCGATATTATCGAAAAGGTTGCTAATCAAATTTTTATTCCTTTAACTGTTGGTGGAGGGGTTAGAAATTGCGATGATATTAGAAATTTATTAAATTCAGGAGCAGATAAAGTGGGTATAAATACATCTGCAATTTTAAACCCTAATTTTGTCTCAGAATCTTCGGGAAGATTTGGTTCACAGGCTATAGTAGTTGCAATTGATGCTAAAAAAGTCGATGATCATTATGAAGTTTTTACACATGGTGGAAGGAATGCTACCGGGATTAATGCAATTGAATGGGCAAGAAAAATGGCTGATTTAGGAGCGGGTGAATTATTAATTACGAGTATGGACAGAGATGGAACAAAAAAAGGGTTTGATAATAATTTAATGAAGTCTATTTCGGATACAGTCGACATACCAATTATTGCCTCTGGAGGCGCAGGCTCGCTTATGCATTTAGTTGATGGTGTTAAAGAAGGTGAGGCTGATGCAGTCCTTGCTGCAAGTATTTTCCATTATGGTGAATACACAATTCAAGAAGCAAAAAACTATATGTACGAGCATGGGATTGAGATGAGATTATGAAAAATTGGATAGACAACGTTAAATGGACAGACGACGGGCTCGTTCCTGTCATAGTACAAGATCATATTTCAAATAAAGTCATCATGTTTGCCTGGATGAATCGCTTATCATTGGAAGCCTCTCTTAAGCAAAAAAAAGCAATTTATTGGTCACGCTCGAGAAATAAAATTTGGACCAAAGGAGAATCATCAGGGTACTATCAATATATAAAAGATATGATTATTGATTGTGATAAAGATGTTGTACTTATAAAAGTGAAGCAAGAAGGTGGCATAAGTTGTCATACGGGCAGAGAAAGTTGTTTTTATTACAGAGTAGATATGGAAAATAATAAAATTGAAGAATGTGAGAAGGTATTAAAAAATCCAGATGAAATATATAAGGATGAAAAATGAAAGATGAATTCTTAGAACATCTCTTAGCCATCATCAAATCTAAAAAAGATGAAAATCCTGAAAAATCCTATACGGCAATGCTCCAACAAAGTGAGATTAATGAAACTCTAAAAAAAATTGAAGAAGAGGCATATGAGGTAATAGATGCTGTAAAATTAAAAAATAAAAGTAATATTGTTCATGAGGTAGCTGATTTATGGTTTCACTGTCTAGTTCTTTTAGCAAAACAGGATCTTACTGTAGTAGATATTACAAACGAGTTAAAAAATAGACAGGGAATATCTGGCATAGAAGAAAAATTAAATAGAAATAAAAAGTAAAGTGAATATAGATGAATGCATTTTTTGTAAAATTGTAAAAAAAGAAATCCCTGCAAGCATTGTATTTGAGGACGAAGAATTACTCGCCTTCAAAGATGTTAATCCTATTGATAAAGTACATTTATTGATTATCCCTAAAGACCATATTGAAAATCTCTTTTTTTGCGAAGAAAAGCATAAAGAACTTATTTCCAGAATGTTACTATTAGCCCCAAAATTAGCAAAAGAAAATGGGCTTGAGGGATTTAGGGTTATGATAAATAGTGGAGAGAAGGGTGGCCAAGAAATTTTTCATATTCATTTTCATGTTTACGGTGGAAGCGAAAAGTTAGCTAAAATTTAAAGGAGCTTTAATTATGATAGGTACAACAGAATTAATAATTATCTTGTTAATAGTTTTGGTAATTTTTGGAGCTGGAAAGCTAAAAAATATAGGTGGTGACTTAGGGTCAGCTATAAAAAGCTTCAAGGATGGCATGGGTGACAAAGGCGAGCCTAAAAAAAACAAAAAACAAAAAATAAAAAAAACTAAATAAAATCATGCTTGATATTTCTTTTGCGGAACTATGTATTGTATTGCTCGTTGCGATTATATTTGTCGCTCCAAAAAATTTCCCAACTCTTTTCAAAGCTATGGCAAAGCTTTATAAAAAAGCAAAGAATTCTTTATTAGATATAAAGGATGAAATTGAAAGAGAGGACAAGTTTCAAGAATTAAAGAAAATTGAAAATGAGTTCAAAATTTTGAAAAACCAAGCTCGAAAAAAAATAAAAAAAATTTGAAAAAACAGACATTATTCTTATCTCACTTTAAAGATTTACGGACAGTTTTAATAAAATCATCCATAATTTTTTTTCTAATATTTATTTCACTTTTCCCTTTTTCAAACGAAATATATAATTTTTTTGCTACCCCATTAATTGAGCAACTCTCGTCAGTGAACGGCAGCTTAATTTCTACAAAATTAACAGCGACTTTTGTGGCGCCTTTTAAAATAACTTTGTTTGTTGCGCTAATAATTTCCTTACCATTGATTTTCTCTCAAATATGGAAATTTATCGGCCCAGGATTATATAAAAAAGAGAAAGCTTTTATTCTTTCAGCCTCGATATTTAGTTTTGGATTGTTTGTCATAGGTTTAGTTTTTGTTTACTTAGTCCTTTTTCCGAATATTTTTAGATTTTTTATACTAATAGCTCCAGGTAATGTTGATTTAATGATTGATATTTCCCAATACCTTGAAATGATTTTAGCTTTGTTTTTTGCATTTGGTATTGCTTTTCAAATACCTATTATGCTTATAGTAATTATTAAGTTTAAATTGCTCAGTATAAATAAAATTAAATCAAACAGAGCCTATATTTATGTTGCTGCATTTGTATTTGCCGCCTTTTTTACTCCACCAGATGTCATATCGCAAATCCTTCTTGCAATCCCAGTTATATTTTTATTTGAAATAGGAGTATTAATTTCGGGTAGATTATTCAAAGGTTAATTTTTTTTAAAAGAAAAGCTTTTTTTTGAATTTTAATATTTTTTATGGGTCGTTATAACCTATAATGGCGACACAATTCATTAGCTGATAATTATTAAGGTATATAAGGGTTAATTCATGGCAAAAAGTAACAAAAAAATCGACGTTAATCGAAGAAAATTTTTGTTAGCTGCAACATCTGCAACAGGAGCGGTCGGTGTTTGTGCATTAGGCGTACCTTTTGTTTCAAGTATGAGCCCAAGTGAAAAAGCGAAAGCTGCTGGTGCTCCGGTAGAATATGATGTAACTCAAGTAAGCAATGGCGAGCTAAAGACAGCTGAATGGCGTGGACAGCCAGTTTGGATTTTAAATAGAACAAAAAAAATGT
>ERZ1049444.986-NODE-986-length-23129-cov-6.329115_pt1 | contig 23129 bp, 21 predicted proteins | sample MGYA00383101_ERZ1049444 | MGnify/ENA primary metagenome ERZ1049444 (study PRJEB29581, sample SAMEA5548371) | metagenome | biome: marine; feature: coastal; material: water | depth 50 m | study: Short-term variability in the microbial, nano- and picoplankton...
CCCGGAGGCTCCGGCAGAAGCTGAGCCCCCCCTTGTTGTAACCCAAACACCAGCACCGCAATCCACTCAAACTCTGACCGAAGCCCGCAACAGCGAAAGCCTGATGTCGCGCGACGAGCGCAAACAGCTGCAGCGGGCATTGGCATGGGCTGACGTCTACAAGGGGGATATCGACGGCCAATATGGTCCAATGTCACGCAGATCTATGAAGGCCTGGCAAAGCGCGAATAGTTTTGACCCCACAGGAGTGCTCACCCTGAGCCAGCGCAATGGTTTACTGGCGGATTATCAGTTGGCGATTGAGACAATCGGCCTGCAAACCGTGCGCAACACCGAAGCGGGCATCAGCGTGATGCTGCCGATGGCTCAACTGTCAGCGGCGCAATACACATATCCTTTTGTCCGGTATGCCCAGCGCGATGGCGAACAGGCTGGTACACTGCTGATCAGCCAAGAAGGCAACCGCGCAACGCTCAAAAGCCTGTATAAGGTCATGCAGACCCTCGACAGTATTCCATCCGGCGGTAAGCGGGTTTTGAAACGCGACAATTTTGTCATTTCCAGCCAAAACGACACGATAATAAGCCACACGCAAGCGCGTCTGAAAAATGGAGAGATAAAAGGATTCACTCTGGTCTGGCCGCGCAGCGACGCAACCGGCTACGAGATGATTCTCTCCCAGATGCAAAAAAGCTTCACCGCGATTGAAGGCGTCCTCAAGCCTAGCGACTCAGCCCTTGAAACGGTCGATAACGACCTTTTGTCCGGATTTGAGATTCTGCGACCCAAACACAGCCGGTCAGGGATATTTGTGGCAGATAGTGGCCTGTTGCTCACAACAATCGAGGCCGTTGACGGTTGCACAAGCCTAACCATAGACCGCGATTTCAGTGCGGAAGTCACAGCCACTGATCCCGACTTGGGGCTGGTCCTCATCACACCAAAAGACCCGTTAAGCCCCATCGCGATCGGGCGTTTCTCAACCCTGCCGGCGCGTGTCGGCGAGGATATTATAGTTGCGGGTTACTCATTTGAAGGCGTCTTGGACACCCCAAGCCTGACTTCGGGCACCGTCACCGATGACAGGGGTCTGAGCGGCGAGACCACTCTTTTGCGCTTGACACTGCCCGCAATGTCCGGCGATGCTGGCGGGCCGGTACTAAGCGCAGGCGGCACGGTGTTGGGCATGTTGCAAGATCCTCAAAACGGCCCCAGACAGTTGCCTGAAGACGTCAGTTTTGCCGTAACTGTCGAAGCGATGCTCGCCCTGCTCGAACGAAGTGGTGTCTGGTCAAGAAAATCAGAAACGTCCTCTCCGGTTGCCAATACGGCGAGAGCCCAAACGGCGCGTGACATCACCGCGCTGGTCAGCTGCTGGGGCTAAGCCCGTTCTCATGTGACATCCCATGCGAGCCGGCGAGATCCCCGACACGACGTCGCGACCCTTGCGCACAAGGGTGGCGGGCTCAAACCCGCCAGAACTTTACCGTCAGGATGGCATAAACCACCATCAGTTCCAGCCGGCCAATCAGCATCGCTGCGGCCAACAGCCATTTCGCACTGTCGTTCAAACCTGCAAAATTGCCCGCCGGCCCGATGTGATCCCCTAATCCAGGTCCAATATTGGCCAAGGCCGCCGATGCGCCAGAGAGCGAGGTGATGAAATCCAACCCCGTCAAGCCAAGCAACACCGCGACAACGCCCAGGGTTACAATAAAGAACACAAAAAACGACATCACCGAATTCAAGACATCCTCGTCAATCGAGCGCCCGTCATATCGCGGCGTAAACATACCATTGGGAGAGTGGATCTTGCGCAGCTGGGCTTTAATAGAAGCAAACAGAAGCTGATAGCGAAACACTTTAATAGAGCACGACGTTGACCCCGCACAGCCGCCGATCAAGCCTACGAAAAACAAAACCGTCACTGGCAGTCCCCCCCAGAGCATATAATCAGCACTGGCATACCCGGTACCGGTTAGGATCGACACCACATTAAACACCACATTGCGGACCCCTTCGACAGTTGTGACGCCATCATGCACAACCCGCCACAAGGTCAGACCCACAATGATCAATACTGTTGTTTTTAGGAAAAATCTGATCTGACTATCTTGCAGCAGCGGCCGGGCTGTTCCAGCGGTCATCTGCACAAAACGCACAAACGGCAAGGCTGCGAGGATCATAAACACCACTGCAACAGAGACTGAAGCCCCTTCAAACGCTGCAAAAGATGCATCATAATTTGCAAACCCTCCAGTGGCAATTGTCGTCATCGCGTGCACTGTGGCATCAAAGGCTGTCATCCCGCTTAGCATATACGCTGCGGCACAGCTCATCGTGAGAAACAGGTAAATACTTGAAATCCGCGACGAGATTTCCGTTGCGCGTGGGAGTATTTTACCAAACGTGTCAAAACCTTCCGAACGGAAAATTTGCATACCACCGACCCGCAGTTCAGGCAAAAACACCATCGCCACAACGATGATCCCGATCCCACCCAACCACTGCAGCAGCCCACGCCACAAGAGCAGGCCCTTAGGCATTTGATCCAGATCTGAGAACACGGTTGATCCGGTCGTGGTAAGCCCCGACATTGCTTCGAAAAAGGCATCGACCACACGGGCCTCGGTATCTCCAAGAATGAATGGCAGCGCGCCAAAAACCGGTAGAGCCACCCAGACACCGGTGGTCAGTAAAAAGGTTTGTTGGATACTCAAACCCTGCCTGACACCGTTGGAGCACGCCAATGCCATTAATCCACCGGTCAGGGTCGAGATAATCGCACTTTCTAAAAAGGCCATCCAATGGCCTTGTCCTTCGACGATATCCACAAGCATCGGCAATAACATTGCCAAGCCCAAAAAGGTAACCAAAAGACCGGTTACATATCCGACGGGACGCAGATCAAACATACACCAACCGTTGGACGGCGATCCGCCAAGTGTCAAGCCGCATTGCGAAAGCCTTGCTCAGCCGGTGTGAAACAGCGATTGGAACAACCGCGGATCCAGACTGTCTGCCGCAAAGGTCTGGCCTTCGGTTAAAATGCTCACCGCGTCGTGGCTGTGCAAACTTTCTTGGTGGCTGGCAATCACTCTGAAATCTCCAATCCGACCGTCTTGATGCAACTGCTCGCAAAACAGCCGCGCCGCATCTTCGACAAAAATCGGATTGGCAGCATTCAATTCGGCAAACGCCTGCTCATCCTCGCGCTTGACCATAACCTGAGTTTCAGTCGGCACCGCACGGCGACACATATCTATCAAATCCTCGAACCAAAGACAGTTCTGCTCGACCAATTCTACCGATATACGGGCCACCGAACGCTGCGAATGCGGCGTTGCCAACTGGTGGCGGGTTTGACGCGCATGTTCGCTTAACTCAAGCGAACAGGGGCAGGTCGAGCTATAGACATAATCGAGATGCATGATACGCCTGCGTTGACCGTGTTGTTCGATCAGCTCCAGCGCGATATCGTAATATTGATACCCCGACAGACCAGAGCGCAAACTGTCGACTTTCGCCGGAAAAGAAAACCGCATATGAATCCGCGCATCAAAGCTTTCCAGATCGGCCTTATAATCATCTAGCGCCGCCTCAACCACGTCAAAACTGAATGTGCGCTCGGCGTGACCATAGAAACTGCGCATGATGCGTGACATGTTAATGCCCTTTTTGCCAGCCTCCAAGCTTACGGTACCAGTGACTGAGGTCTCGAGCCTGACGTCGCCATCGTCGCGAGTGTGAAACTGGATCGGCAGCCGAAAATTCGAGATCCCCACATGCTGGATCGCCCGCTGTGCGCCACGGATTAGCGAACTGGGACCATTCTGCAAATCTGGCAGGCCAGATTTATAGTCCGGATCGGCGACAAATTCTTCGGGATAGTCCTGCGAAAGGTCGGGATAGCCGGCCGGTGCTGCCAGCGGGGCAAGGCGCTTTGCCATCGCCGCAAGCTCGTCTTGACTGGCGCTTCGCGACCAGACCCGTAGCACATCAAGCGCCGCATCCGCTTTATCCTGAAGAGAGATATTATCGGCCTCACGCGTATGAATATTCATAAATCCGTCTTTCGCGATGTCTGGTACCTCTTACTTAGTACCTCCTACGCAAAATGCCAAAGTCTATTCCCGCCCGCCTTACAAATAATCTTAGAAAACCCGTAAAAACCAACATAAACGCAGGTTTTAATAAAATACGCAGATCAACAGCATGCCAGTGCCTGATGGAAATCTGCGATTAAATCGGCTTGATCCTCAAGTCCGATACTCAGTCTGACCAATCCGGGTGTGATGCCCAAAATAGTTTTTTGCGCCTCGGGCAAACGTTGGTGCGTTGTTGTCGCCGGATGAGTCGCGATTGATTTTGCATCGCCAAGATTGTTTGAAATAATCACAATCTGCAGGGCATTCAAAAATTTGAAAGTTGCCTCTTGTCCCCCCGCGACATCAATCGAAAGCACGGTGCCGCCCTCGCCCATCTGCTGCTTGACCAACGCGTGCTGCGGATGGCTGCAATGCCCGGGGTAAATCATGCGGTGCAGCTTTGGGTGATCTGCCAGCGCCTCGGCCAACGCCAACGCTGTCGCGGTCTGGGCCCGCACGCGAAGGTCGATGGTTTCAAGTGATTTCACCATCATCCAAGCGGTGAACGGGCTCATCGAACCACCAGTATGCTTCATATAGGGTTCCACCGTTTCACGGATCAACGCGGTGCTGCCAAGAATCACGCCGCCCAGTGTCCGGCCCTGTCCATCCACATGTTTTGTGGTGGAATAAATGATTAAATCCGCCCCCTGTTCCACAGCGCGGGAAAATACCGGCGTCGCAAAGACATTGTCGACGACAACCAGTGCCCCCACCTCATGCGCCAAATCTGAGACGGCCTTAATATTGATCACTTCCAACGCCGGATTAGAGATAGACTCGAAAAACACCGCACGCGTGTCCGCCGTGATTGCCGTTCGCCATTGTTCCAGATCAGTTCCATCTACGAAAGTGACTATGACGCCATAGCGCGGCAAAACATGTTCAAGCACATACAAGCAAGACCCAAACAGCGCCCGCGCTGCAACGACATGATCGCCGGCCTTCAGCACAGCCATCAACGCGCCACTGACAGCGGCCATGCCCGACGCTGTGGCAAACCCATCTTCGGTGCCTTCCAGCGCCGCCATACGCTCTTCGAACATCGCAACCGTTGGATTACCATAGCGCGCATAGATAAATTCGTCCTTGCCCGCTTTCAAAAACCGCGCCTCGGCGGCCTCGGCACTGTCATAGACAAATCCCTGAGTTAAAAAGATCGCTTCGCTGACTTCATTATATTGACTGCGACGGGTGCCAGCATGAACCAGTTTTGTCCGTCTGTTCCAGTCTTTGCTCATAACTTACTCCAAAAGAAAAACCCCAAACGCAGCCAAGCGAAAGGGGTACCCTTTTTTACCTGACCTCTTTAGTGGCTTATTTATCGTGGCCCACAATCCGGTTACAAATCGCCACTCTCGGGATATCGGTACTCCCTTCGGTTTATCACGTCAACAGGATTGCAACAAACCACAGTCGCAAAACCGATCCTAAGACAAGCCCCTCACAGATTCTTTTCTCGCGGAGCCCAGAGCCTTTAATATGCGGTTTCCCACGGCACTATGACCATCACCAACTTGCCAATTGATTAAACAGCAAGCAATGTAAGCATCTGAATTGGAGAGTTTTATGAACAAAGTTATAGATTTGTATTATTGGCCCACCCCCAACGGCTGGAAAATTTCCATAGCACTTGAGGAAATGAACCTGCCCCATACGACACATTTTATAAATATTGGCGCCGGCGACCAATTTGATCCAGCTTTTTTAAAAATTGCCCCAAACAATCGCATGCCGGCAATCACGGACCCAAACGGCCCCGATGGCGCGCCAGTTTCAATTTTTGAATCGGGCGCAATTTTGCTTTATTTGGCCCGTAAAACTGGCTTGTTTTACGGTTCGACAGAGCGCGAAAAAATTGCAGTAGACCAGTGGTTGATGTGGCAAATGGGCGGCGTAGGGCCGATGGCCGGACAGGCACACCACTTTCTCAAATATGCCCCGGCAATGGATCCCCCGCACGATCTGCCCTATCCTAAGGACCGCTACCGTACAGAAGTAGCGCGGCTCTATGGCGTGCTGGACCGCCAATTAGAGCAGAATGCCTATGTGGCGGGTGACTTTTATTCGATTGCGGATATGGCTCTTTGGCCTTGGGTCAACCAATGGCGGGGCCAACAGCAAACCCTCGCGGACAAACCTCACCTCGAACGTTGGCTTAGCGCAGTAAAATCCCGCGATGCAGTCCAACGCGGTCGCGCCCTTGCGCAAGACAGCCGCAGCAACCTGCAAACAGACAAAAACGCCCAAGAGCTCTTGTTCAAGCGCAACGCCTAGACCGCATCACGCCCTGCCGCGATGTGGCCGCGATGTGTCAGCTGCGCCCAACTTTACCAACTTAGAATAACGCAGCCCGTTGCTGCGTTATTCTTCTGTATCGTCCCGTATGGCGTGTTCTTTAAACAGCCCGCCTTGAAAGATGAAAAAGCTGAAGATGCCCATTGGCAGGCCAAATGTCTTGAAATAAACCCACGTCTCTTCACTCATATTGCGCCAGATCACCTCGTTCAGAACCGCCAGAGCAAGAAAAAGTAAGGCCATGCGCTGGGTCAAAATCATCCACCCACGATCCTGCAAGGGCATCATCTCGCCCATCATATACTGCAGGTACGACTGCTTGCGCAGCAAACCAAACCCCAGAATAGCCGCAAATAACAAATACAGGATCGTCGGCTTCATTTGCAAAAAACTCTTATCGTTTTGCCAAACGCTCAACCCCCCAAAAACCGTCACCAGCACAACGGTAAAAATCTGCATTTTCGACAGCGTTCCGGTCAGTTTCCAAAGCGCCAGAGTGCTGAGGATCATCAGCGGCACAAATCCCGCCGTGACGATGATAAAGCCCTCGTACTCGGTACCATCAAACTGGAAAACCTCATCCTTAAGCCAGATATAGGCGATAAAGAACAAGGCCACTGGGCCAAACTCCAGCGCCGATTTAAGCCCGTTACTGACCTGTTTGTCCGACATATTCAGCCTCCTACTTCTACTATCACTGCGCCCAGCGCAATCAGGGCCATTAAGCCGATTCGTCGCGGTCCAACCGTTTCTTTCAACACCAGCCAGCCAATTAATGCGGCGAAAATCGTCGAGGTCTCTCGCAAAACCGCCGCCTCGCCGACCTTGCCCAAGAGCGTTGCCAACATCACTGAACCAAAGCTCATAAAGGCAACAAGGCCGCCAACACAACCCCGCACCATAAGCGGCCCCAAAGCCGGAGCATCTGGCATCCGCAGCCAGCGCCGATATATAAATCCCGGCAGCACCAGACCGTCAAACAGGAAAAACCACGCCAGAAAGGTAAACGGGTCGCGTGCAGCCCTTATGCCATAAGCATCGTAGGTGGTATAGAGCGCAACGAGCAACCCCGTCGCGATGGCAAAAACCATCGCCATCCACAGTGTATCCCGCCCGTTCTCCAGATAAATCATATTGTAAACCGCCAGACCAAAAATACCAGCCAGCAAAACCGCCACCCCAAACCATTGCAGCGGAGCAAACACCTCTCCGAATAAAAGATACGCCCCAATAACCGTAAACAACGGCCCGGTACCGCGCACCACCGGATAGACCACCGTGTAAGCGCCTCGGGTGTACGCCAAACCCTGTAAAATTTTATAAATCAAGTGAATTGCAAAAACGCAAAAGAAAATTGGCCACATATAGGGATCGGGCCAAGGCACCAAAAGCAGCGCAATGGGCGCGGCCATCAGGCTGCAACACGCATCGATCGCCCCCCGGGTAAGCCATGGGTCATACCGGCCTTTCTGCAGCGCGCCAAAACCGCATGCAAAAAAGCCGCTTGCAGCGCCAACACCATTGCCAGTTGATTCCCCGCCTCGGTGCCGCGCAGCGACAATAGCCATTCGCTCATAATTTTCGGTGCCCGCAGCCCGGACAGGCCTGACAGGTCACGGTCGGGTTCCGAGCCGGGTTCCAGTCAGCGCAGCGGCAAATTCTTCGGGATCAAAAGGCGCCAGATCATCAATCTGCTCACCAACGCCAATCGCGTGGATCGGCAGACCGAATTTATCAGCCAAAGCCACCAGCACGCCACCTTTCGCAGTGCCATCCAGCTTGGTCATGACCAGCCCCGAGACATCAGCCAGACGCTGAAAGGTCTCAACCTGAAGCACCGCATTCTGCCCTGTTGTCGCATCAAGCACCAGTAGGGTGTTATGCGGCGCCTCTGGGTCTTTTTTGCGGATCACCCTAACAATTTTAGCCAGCTCCTCCATCAGATCGGCGCGGTTCTGCAAACGCCCTGCCGTGTCAATCATTAAAAGATCCGCGCCATCAGCTTCGGCTTTGGTCATCGCGTCAAACGCAAGGCTGGCCGGATCCGACCCTTCCGGTGCGGTCAGAACCGGCACCCCAGCGCGATCCCCCCAGATTTGCAACTGCTCCACCGCTGCGGCACGAAACGTATCACCAGCTGCGATCACCACAGTTTTACCCGCCGTCTTGAATTGGCTTGCTAACTTGCCAATGGTGGTCGTCTTACCCGAGCCGTTGACCCCCACCACAAGCACCACCTGAGGTTTTTTAGCATAAAGCGGCAGCGGTTTGGCGACAGGCTCCATAATCCGAGTGATTTCTTGCGCCAAAAGACTTTTGATATCAGCCACCGACAGAGATGTGCCGAAACGCCCCTCAGCCATGTTGGCGGTGACCCGCATGGCCGTATCAACGCCCATATCGGCCGAGATCAACAGCTCTTCGAGTTGTTCGAGCATATCATCATCCAAGCGGCGCTTGGGATCCAAAGGTTTGTCGCCGCGATTGAAAATCCGCCCCAAAAAGCCCTTTGCGCGCCCCGCAGATCGGGTTGCGGATGCCACGATATTTTCATCAGGGGTATTTTCATCCGCAGTACTGTCATCCGCAGTACTGTCATCCGCAGTATTTTCATCTGCTGCCGCTGCTGGTTCTGTTTCAGCATGCCCGGCCTTTGCGGGATCTGGCGTCGATATTGCCTCAGGTGCGGGTTGTGCGGTTTCAGATACCGATGGTGACGCAGCCCTATCAACCCGCTCGACGGCCAGGGCTTCTGAGCCTTGGTGTGGCTCCTCTGCAGGCCGCTCGGCTGCAATTGATTTATCCACAGGCAAAGGATTTTCTGGCAGTGAGCTGTCAGGATGGTCGTCTTCTGGCAGATCATTGGCAGATAAGTCAGCCTGCGCGCCCGCGACTGGAACCGGGGCCTCGTCGACAATCGCCTCCAAACCGGCATCCAGCTTTGATGACGACTTGAACAACCGGTCTTTGAGCTTTTTAAAAAACGCCATTCGTGCCTCCGCAGATCTGTATATTTCCCTAATGCGGATCGGCAAAAGATGAAAGGCATTGCCGACCGTGGATCGAACAAACCCCGGTACAATTTTCACCGGCTGCGGTCTTACAGATGAAATCTGACCCGTTTCAACCTATATTATCAAAGCACTGGCTTGATAATGTTACCCCCTCAGGCACTTTCCTCCTGATACAATTCATGTCATGCTCGTCCCATGCGTAGTTTTCTTTTCATTTTCGCCATTTGGCTCACCTCTGCGCTGGCCCCAGTGTTTGGTCCGGCAATTGGCCCGGCCTTCGCGCAAAGCCCGATGACAGCGGCCGAGTTCGAAGCCTATACAAATGGCAAAACACTTTACTTCAACAATCAAGGCGAGACTTATGGTGCCGAGCGATATTTCGACAAGCGCCGCGTGGAGTGGTCTTTCCTAGACGGGGTATGCCAGCAGGGTCGCTGGTTTGAGGCCGGCAGAGATTATATTTGCTTTGTCTATGAAGACACCGTTGATCCACAGTGCTGGCAGTTTTTCAAAACCCCAGACGGGCTGAGAGCACAGTTCAAAAGCGCCTCTGGCGAAACCGAGCAAGACACACTGTATGAGGCCCAGCCAAACGCTGCGCCCATGCAATGCCATGGACCCGGCGTGGGCGTATAGCCCCACCCAAAATGCCGCGACATACAGCTTACAGGACCAGCGTCACCGCGCCCAAAAAAGCAATTTCACTGTGAATAGAAATTCCGAAATCTATGGATAAAAAACGATAATAAACCGGATGGGGATACAACCAAAGGATTTTAAAAGCCTATTCGAGACCGCAATAAGATGATCCGAAAAGGCCTTGAAAATCGCTGGTGCGACATGCCCGTGGGACCCAATTTTCCTTAAAAATATCGTAAGAAAAGGCTCATAGGCAAGCCGCCGGGCGGCTGTGCCACGCCAAAAACAGTAGCGTAAGCACAACCAACGGCAGGACCGATGCCGCCAGCGCCGCCCAGCCAATGCTGAAATACAGCACACCAGATACCAGCGATGCCACCGAAGAGGCCAAAGCAATCAGCGTATCGTTGGCCCCCTGAACAAGCGGCCTCTCAGCCGGGGTGAGCGTCGATTGCAACAATGAGGTGCTGCCAATATAGCCAAAGCTCCAGCCGAAACCGGTCAGGATCAACGAGAGGTAAAACTGCCACAGCGCGAGGCCTGCAACCGCAAACATCGCCGCCGCTGCCAAAGCCACCATGCCAGCTGAGATAATCACCATAACGCCAAAGCGTTGGATCAGCGCACCGGTGAAAAACCCCGGTGCAAACATGGCAATCACATGCCATTTGATCACATCGGCTGCTTGATCTTCAGCAAAGCCACACCCCACCATAGCCAGAGCGGTTGGCGTCATCAGCAGAGCCATTACTGCCTGAGACACCGCCGCACCAGCCACGGCTATTGCAATTTTGGGGCGCAGAAAAAGGGCATAAGCCCGCCCAGCTACAGCCCGCCCCTTGGGGACGGGTGGCAGGCCACGCAACGCCAAAATGGGAAATATCCCAAAGCTGCCAAGCACGGCGATGGCCGCATAAGCGCCTGCATAGGCCCCCGATGGCAGCATATCTTTCGTGGCCGAAAACACTTCAGGCCCGATAAAAGCAGCAATTAACCCCGAGGCTAATGTATAGGAAATGGCGTTCGACGTCCAACGCCGGGGCACCACCTCAGCGGCTGCAAAACGCAGGAAATTAATACCGACAAAAGCCGCCCCCATGACAAAATGCGCAATACAGAGCAAAATAAAGTGCTGCAAGATCATCGCAAAGACGCCCAATAATCCACCCGCAGCCAGTAAGACAGCCGCCAGAACGAACCCTTTTTTGCGGCCGACCCGCCCCATATAAAGCGACATCGGCGCCGCCGCCAAAACCGCCGCCAATATTTGCACAGAAGGCGGTATCGTGGCGGCATAGGCCACAGGAGACAGGGCCGCACCGGCCAGCGCCCCAAGAAGCACCAACATCGGCATGGCTGTGCTCAGGATAACATTTGTGATCAAAATCAACTTGAAATTACGCGTAAACACCGGTGGACCCCTATGTTGGAACTGACACAACTCTATATGTTTTCCGCCTGGCTTAAACGTCATAGTCTTATCAATTATGGACAAAATACGCCGCCAGATCGATGTGTTGCTGTTTGATGGCATTAATGTGCTGGATGTGGCTGGTCCCGCACAGGCTTTTAGCGCGGCGTATATCGATGGCGACAAAGCCTATGGGCTGCGCTATATCTCGATCGATGGCCGAGCGGTGCGTGCAAGCTGCGGCTTATCTCTGGTTGCAGATGCGTCCATCACAACGACGCCAAGCCAGACCGACAGCCGCTCAGTGCCATATGATTTACTGATCCCCGGTGGCGTTGGCATCGACACAGCACTCGAAGACCCCACATTGAAAACCCTGATCGGGGACTGGCATTTGCACCACCCGGGCGGTCGTCTGGCGGCGGTCTGTTCGGGGGCATTACTACTGGCAAATTCTGGCATTCTAGACGGCAAACCCGCCACCACCCATTGGTCACGTCAAAAGCAGATCACGCGCCGGTTTCCGGCCGTTCAATGGGATTTGGACAGAATCTATATTGTACAAGACGGGCTGTGCACCTCTGCCGGTGTGACGACGGGGATCGACATGGCGCTGAAACTGATCCGGCAAGACTGTGGTAGCGAGTGTGCCCTGCGGGTGGCACAAGAACTGGTGGTCTCGATGCACCGCACCGGCGGACAGCGCCAATTCGCTCCAACACTTAAAGGCCAGTTTGCGACACAAGGCGGCTTGGGCAGATTGATCGATGCAATGTTTGAAACCCCACAAGCCTCTTGGACATTGAACGAAATGGCTGCATGCGCCCACATGACACCGCGCAGTTTGTCGCGTCATTTCAAGCGCGACACCGGCCTGTCTGCAATGAAATTTCTGGAACATATCCGCGTCAGACATGTCTGTGACCGATTGTTGACCGGTATGCCGATGGCACGGGTGCTCAAACACAGTGGCTTTGGCGACGCGCAGCGGCTGAACCGCGCATTTCAACGTGTTCTGGGCACCAGCGCCACTGCCTACCAGCGCCAATTCGCCGACCCGGACACCTGTTCCTAATTCGGCTGATACCGCACAGGTGCTAAAACAGATCACCCTGCTGGGGGGGGCCAGCCTCTGGGTCGGGCTTGCTCACCCTGCGGGCAGGTTTGCCAACCAAGCGCATGCGACCGTCGGCAAACTCCACCTCCAACTCCATGGCAACGCGGGCCGCTTTTTTCGTGGTCACCACACGGCCGTCACCATGCACAACCGCATAGCCCCGGCGCAGGGTCGCCTTATAGCCCAGTGTTTCGCGCAATCGATCCAGCGCTGCAATCCGTTCTTGCCAGCTGTCTATTTGACGGGTGCCCACATCCGAGAGCCGACCCGCGAGCCGTGTCAAATCTTTTGATTTACGTCCCAGATCTTGATGTAATGGGGCCACATTCAACCGGTCGCTGCGCCGACCCAACGCTTCGCGTTTGCTGGCCACAACCCGCATCAACCCCGGAGCCAACCGCGGCGCGAGCGTCTGCAACCGCTTGTCTTCGCCGCGCACCGCCCTGTGCAAAAGCGCTGGACGCAGACTGCCCGCGCGTTCAGAAACCCTCAGGCGTCGCAGTTGTACCAGCTGGATCAATCCTGCCGGTAGGCGATCGCCCCAGAGATCAAGTTTCTGCCGCGGTGTTTCCAACAGACCATCAGGGCGCGGCAAAGCCCGTCCCAAATCGCGCAACCGTTGGCGCCGCATGCTCAAAAGGTTGCTCAGAGCTTGCGCCATCCGCGCCTCTTGACCGGACACCAGCGCCAGCAATTCATGGCGCACCGGCACCGCCAGTTCCGCCGCCGCCGTCGGGGTCGGCGCCCGCACATCCGAGACAAAATCGATTAATGTAGTGTCGGTTTCATGTCCAACCGCCGAAATCAGCGGTATCGTCGACGCCGCTGCGGCGCGAGCAACGTTTTCTTCGTTAAATCCCCACAGATCCTCCAGCGACCCGCCACCGCGCGCCACAATCAGCAAATCCGGTCGCGGCAGTGCACCACCCCGTGTCATGGCGTTAAAGCCCTCAATGGCGCGGGTCACCTCAGGGGCACAATTCTTGCCCTGAACTGCCACTGGCCAGATCAACACTTTGCGTGGAAAACGGTCACGCAGCCGATGCAGAATATCACGGATCACCGCACCCGACGGCGAGGTGATAACGCCGATCACATCAGGCAGATAGGGTAAGGCTGATTTGCGTGCGGCCTCAAACAGCCCCTCGGCCTGCAGGGCAGCCTTGCGCTTTTCCAGCATTGCCATCAAGGCCCCTACCCCGGCAGGTTTCAAATCCTCGATCACCAACTGATATTTTGACTGGCCGCCAAAGGTCGTGATCCGCCCGGTCGCCACCACCTCAAGCCCCTCTTCGGGGCGGGTCGCCAGACGCCCGGCCACGCCTTTCCAAACCACGGCAGAAATCACCGACCTATCATCTTTGAGATCCAGATAGATATGGCCCGAACGCGGCATCGACACGCGGCCCACCTCGCCACGGATCCGCACATGGGAAAACCCGCTCTCAATCACTCGCTTGATTGCCCCGGAAATTTCGGTCACGCTGAATTCAGGCTCGTTCAGGCCCTCACGCGGGTCATCAATTAAATCAGACATGCGGTCTCACTTCTTGCCACTGGGTTCAGCACAGCTTAGAACGCCCGCGAGCGAAGGCCAAGCAGGAGCGTGCATTTCATGAATATTCTTATCCTCGGCGGCGGTGGTCGCGAACATGCACTGGTCTGGGCCGTAAAGCAAAACCCCAAATGCGACCGTTTGATTGTCGCGCCGGGCAATGCCGGCATCGCAGACTTGGCGGAATGCGCAACATTGGACATCGAAAACAGCGCTGCGGTCGTCGGGTTTGCCGAGGCCAATGCAATTGACTTTGTCATCATTGGCCCTGAAGCGCCACTGGTCGCCGGGGTCAGTGACGAGTTGCGCGCGGCAGGGTTTTTGGTCTTTGGGCCCTCAAGAGCCGCCGCTGCCCTTGAAGGTAGCAAAAATTTCACCAAACAAATTTGTGACGCTGCAAATGCTCCCACTGCGGCTTATGCTCACTTTACCCAAGCCGAAGCCGCCAAAGACTATATCCGCACCCAAGGTGCGCCGATTGTGGTCAAAGCCGACGGCTTGGCAGCTGGCAAGGGCGTTATTGTCGCCTTCGACGAGGCCACCGCTCTTAATGCCGTCGACGAGATGTTTCACGGTACTTTTGGCAGCGCTGGCGCAGAAGTGGTGATCGAAGAATTTCTCGACGGCGAAGAAGCATCGTTTTTCATTCTTTGCGATGGTAGCGATCTTTTGCCAATCGGCACCGCGCAAGACCACAAACGTGTCGGCACCGGCGACACCGGCCCCAATACCGGCGGCATGGGGGCCTATTCCCCGGCACCGGTTTTGACAGATGCAGTGGCAAAAAAGGCCCTCGACGAGATCATCGCGCCGACGATGGCCGAAATGACGCGGCGCGGTATGCCCTATCATGGCGTTCTCTATGCCGGGCTGATGATCAAAGACGGCCAACCCAAACTGGTGGAATATAACGCCCGATTTGGCGATCCCGAATGTCAGGTTTTGATGATGCGGCTTGGCGCACAAGCGCTGGATTTAATGCAGGCTACCGCCCAAGGCCGCCTGTCACAAGAACGGGTCAACTGGGCCGAGGATCACGCGCTGACCGTGGTGATGGCCGCCAACGGTTACCCCGGAGCCTACGAAAAAGGCACTGTAATCGCAGGGCTGGATGCCTTGCCCAAAGACAGTATTCAGATGTGTTTTCATGCAGGTACCACTCTGGGCCAAGGCGGTATTGAGGCCAACGGCGGGCGGGTGCTGAATGTCACCGGGCGCGGCGACAGTCTGCAAGAGGCCCGTGACAGGGCCTATGCCCTGATCGACCAGATCGATTGGCCGGAGGGATTTTACCGGCCTGATATCGGCTGGAAAGCCTTGTAATCAGCGGCACCGCTGCAAATGTGGAAATGCTGGACACATCCTTTGAACTGACCCTTTGACAAAGTGCAGGCCAAAACATTGAGCGGGGTCAGCCCACCCGAACAAATCCATTCAAGCGGATTATTTTAAATCTGGCGCTCTGGCATGTTGACAACCAACCCGTCCAACGCGTCGCTAACCGTAAGTTGACAGGTCAACCGCGAACGTGAAAGATCTGGTTCGAATGCAAAATCAAGCATGTCCTGCTCCATATCATCCATGGCGGGTATTTTGTCGATCCAGCCTGCATCAACATAGACATGACAGGTCGAACAGGCACACGCGCCACCACAATCAGCTTCGATGCCGGGAATATTGTTATCTCGCGCGCCTTCCATAACGGTCAGACCGTTTGCGACGTCAACTGTATGGGATGTACCATTGTGCTCGATATACGTAATTTTCGCCATCTCTCGCAGGCTCCTGATATAAATTTAGATACTTATCCAAGTGATCTAAACACCAACAGGCCGTTTTGCAACCGGTCCTGAGACCGCTTGCAAAAACCATAGGGTGTTCTATATTTGTTCTCATGCAGCATCATGCCTCTTCGCCACCTTACAACCATGGCCCTGCCAACTGGCCGCGCCCGCCTTCAGCCATAGTGGCAGCCAGGTTGCACACCCCGCCAAACGGGGCCCGGATCACCGTCGCAGGGCTGGTTATTCTGCGACAACGCCCTGGCACCGCAAAGGGAGTTATTTTCATCACCCTCGAAGATGAAACCGGCACCGTCAACGTGATTGTATGGCGCAAACTCTTTGAGGACAGCCGCAGGGCCGTGACCTCGGCGCGCCTGTTACGAGTCACCGGCACGCTGCAACGCGCCGATGGTGTCACCCATGTGATTGCTCAAAACATCGAAGATATCTCGCCCATGCTCGATCACCTCCTGACACCGGTTCTGCCGCTTTCAACAGCCGACAAAACACGCTATGGTTAATCCAAAATCAGATTGAGGGGTTTACGCATGCGTCGGGGCACAATCGCATTATTATTGACAGTGGCCTGGAGCGCTGTCGGCTGCGTTGACGGCCAGAGGTATGACACACAGGCGGCAGCAGAGCTTCTGCCAAACGGCATGTCCGGTCCGACGGATGCGCCCAAAGGCAGCTGCTGGCAAAAAAACATCACACCAGCGGTCTTCGATACGGTAACCCATCAGATACGGGTCCCGCAGCAGAAAAATCCAAGCCAATCTGATGAACAAACGCTGCCCACAGTACAATACCAGACAAAAACCCGCCATGTGATGATTAAAAAGCGCAATGAGGCGTGGTTTGAAACGCTCTGCCCGGCCCAAATGGACAAGGCGCTTGTCACCGCGCTACAGCACGCCCTGACAGACCGGAAGCTCTATCACGGCGCAATCCATGGCCGTTTGACCGATGACACCCGTACCGCAATACGGACGCTGCAGCACAAAGACGGTATTAACAGCGACGTGCTGAGCCTGGGCACCGCCGAATCCTTAGGTCTGTTGAGGGCGGCGAAAAAATAGCGCCGCGAACATCTCTGTCGCGGCGCTGTGTCATTTCAGGCAGGCTAATGCCAGCCAATTAGACTTTTGGCATCAGTTATCTGCCAGACCCAATGCAACGAAACGCGGATCACCTGCCCTGCGCACCAATAGAAGCAAGGATTTGCGTCCCGCCTCTTTCGCTGCCGCGATCCGGGCTTCAAAATCAGAGATTTGGATCACCGGCTCCTGCCCAGCCTCGGTGATAATATCACCGGCTCTCAAGCCTTTTTCAAACGCCTGACTTTTTTCATCAACACTTTGTACCACCAGACCGCTGGCTTTCGCGTCTAGTTCCAGTTGTTCACGCAGTTCATCGGTCAAAGTCGAGAGACTCAGCCCCAGAATTTCTTTTTTCTGCGGCTCTGCTGGTGTTTTCTGAGCCACTGGCGTTGCTGCCTCGGCGTCCTCGCGACGGCCCAAAACGATTTTCAGCGTCTTGGAGGCACCGTCGCGCAGCACCACAACCCGAACCGTTTTACCCACTTCGGTATTGCCGACCTGACGCACCAGACCCCGTGTATCCGCCACGCGTTTACCATCAAAGCTCAGAATAATGTCGCCAGCCTCCATACCCGCCTCTAAAGCGGGCCCCTCGGGCACATCTGACACCATTGCACCCGCAGCCTGATCTAACCCGTCGATGGCCTCTACCATGTCTTCGCTAACGTCCTGAATTCGCACACCCAGCCATCCGCGCCGAGTTTCGCCAAATTCTTTCAACTGATCAACGACGCGTGCCACCACGTTGGACGCCATCGAGAATCCAATCCCGATAGAGCCACCATTTGGCGACAAGATCGCAGTATTCACGCCAATCACCTTGCCCGACATGTTGAACAATGGCCCACCCGAGTTACCGCGATTGATTGCTGCATCTGTTTGGATGTAATCGTCATAGCTGCCCGACAGTGCCCGGTTTCGCGCCGAAACAATGCCGGCAGAGACCGAAAAACCCTGTCCCAGCGGATTGCCCATCGCCACAACCCAGTCGCCAACACGCGCCACGTCACTATCTCCAAAACTGACAAAATCCAGCGGCTCGTCCGCATCAACTTTTAAAACAGCAATGTCTGTTTTCGGATCTGTGCCAATCACTTTGGCCGGTAATTCGCCACCCTCAAAAAACTCGATCATAATCTCGTCGGCACCTTCAATGACATGATTGTTTGTCACCACGTAGCCATCTTCAGAGATCACAAACCCGGAGCCAAGCGCCGAACTGCGCCGCTGTCGGTCGCCCTGATCACCGCGCGGGCCACCGCGATCCTGAAATTCTCGAAAGAATTCTTCGAACGGCGATCCCTCTGGAACAATCCCCTGCGGCCCTGTGCGGCCCGCAACCACAGTGGAGGTCGTGATATTGACCACCGATGGACTGATTTTCTCTGCCAGATCGGCAAAACTGTCCGGAGCGCCCTTTGCCAGTGCAGCAACAGCCTGGACCAGTATCAACGCCGTCGCCAGACATAAAATCCAAAAACCATAAACTGCCCGATTGTCTTGAACTGATAGTGCTTTCGCTTTCGCCTTCACCAGTACTGCTCCCTTTGCCATAAATCCAATGGTGCTCGCTGTGTGAACACCGTTTCAGTTTGACTATGTAGGCGGAAGTTTTGATAACACAATCGTTCAGGGCATTTTTCACGGCCATGTGAACGATAATTGATCGCTAAACCCTAGGCTCCGAACGTTTTAGCCAGCCAAACCAACAAAACACCCGCCGCAAGTGCCACCAACCCCATCATCCGCCGGGTTTCCAACGGCAGGGTACGTAACCTGTCAAGAAGGTCTTCAATAAGCGAAGGGGCCAGCGCATAGACCAGCCCCTCCACAATCAATACAAGGCCAATGGCCAGTAAAGCGACCTCGATCATTCGCTCGATTTGTCACTTTTCAAGTAATCAAAAAACTCACTGTTGGGCGACATGATCATCGTAGAATTGCCACTTTTGAGCGACACGCGATAGGCCGCCAGTGATCTGTAGAATTCAAAGAACTCTGGATCTGCACCAAACGCCTCAGCAAAGATCGCGTTGCGCTTGGCGTCGGCTTCACCGCGAATAATCTCTGATTGACGCTTGGCGTCCGAAACGATCTCAAGCTGGGTCCGATCTGCCGAAGCTCGCACCCGTTGCGCCGCCTCGTTACCACGTGCAATCTCGTCGGCAGCCTCACGCTCACGCTCGGCCCGCATCCGCGCAAACGTCGCCGCGAGGTTGTTGTTGGGCAAGTCGGTCCTTTTAAGGCGCACATCGATGATCTCAATCCCCAATGCCCCAGCCTCATCAATTGCACCGTTACGAATACGCAGCATCAGCGCCGCACGGTCTGTACTCAGGATGTCATTTGATGAAACAGAACCCAAAATCTGCCGTATCTGTGCCTTCAGGATCGAGTCCAAGCGGTTTTCCGCCGCAGGAATCCCTCCAACGCCCACCGCTTGACGGAACTGGTTCACATCGACGATCCGATAGCGCGCAAATGCGTCTACCATCAAACGACGGTCATCCAGTGGTGTGATCTCCAACGGGTCAATATCGCGGCTAAGAATACGGGAATCATAGCGCACAACTTCCTGCACCAGTGGAATTTTAAACGCCAATCCTGGTTCGGTTTTGACCGACACAATTCGACCAAACTGCAGTACTAGCGCCGTTTCACGCTCATCTACGATAAAAACCGACGATACTATGCCGATCAGAGCAACTGCAATAACTGGCAGTGTTAAGGCTGTTTTACCCATCACTTTTTCCCTCCTGCGGCACGGTTTAATTCGTTCAGCGGCAGATACGGCACAATGCCCTGTCCACCAATTTGATCGTCAACGATAATTTTATCGACGCGTCCCAAGACTTCTTCCATCGTTTCAAGGTAAAGTCGCTTGCGGGTGACGTCTGGCGCTTTGGTAAATTCGGTCAGGACTGACAAGAAACGGCTAGCCTCACCTTCGGCTTGGTTGACGACCTCAGCGCGATAACCCTCTGCTTCTTCCAGAACTTGGGCTTTTTCACCGCGTGCTTGTGCCAAAATACGGTTGGCGTAAGCATCTGCCTGTTTTTCCAGCCGGTCACGTTCTTGTTCGGCATCCTGCACATCTCGAAACGCGTCAATCACTTCCTTTGGTGGATCGGCTTTGTCGAAATTAACCCGCACAACATTAACGCCGCTGTTATAGCTGTTCAGCGTGTCTTGGATCAAATCTTTTAAACGACCAGCAATCGACTCCCGGTCACGGTTCAAAATCGGCGCCAACTCGGACTGAGCGATGATTTCGCGCATAGCAGATTCAGAGACGGCGCGGATCGTTGTGCGCGCATCACGCAAATTAAACAGGAATTTAGCAGGATCATTTATATTCCAGACCACTTGGAAATCGATGTCGACGATATTTTCATCACCGGTTAGCATCAAACCCGCATCACTGCCGCTGCCGCCTACACCGATATCTTCGGATTGTTCGCGACGGACCGGCAAGACTTCGGCCGTAACCAACGGCCAAGGTGCGAAGTTAAGGCCAGGATTGCCAGTAGCCGAATACTTACCCAAGAACAGTTCAACCGATTGTTCTTCTGGTTTGACGGTATAAAAACTGGCCATAGCCCACAAAACCAAAGCAACCAATGCCGCAAGGCCAATAGTTCCTTTGGTAAAGGCTGGACCAACTGGCCCGCCTTGATCTGAGCCACCGCCCGTTCCGCCGCCGCGCCCCCCCAGCATCACACGAAGCTGTTCTTGACCTTTTTTGACCAACTCGTCGATTTCGGGAATCTGCGGCGTCTCATCCGCAGGGCGTTTGCCATTGCCGCTGTTGCCCCGATTGCCGCCGCCCCAAGGGCCGCCGTTGTTACCCGTCATAAATACTATCCTTTTGCTCACCGCGTGGTTGCTTTTACTGTAATTGGGTAGATTGGCAGAAATTTCAACCCATCCTGACAGGTCCACCCATTGTTACCAATTCTTCTGACAAAGTGGGATGAACCGCCATTGTTCGGTCAAAATCAGCTTTGGTCGCACCCATTTTGATAGCAACACCAATGAGTTGGATCATTTCACCCGCCGCAGGAGCGACAATATGACACCCGATAACCTTGTCAGTGGCGGCATCAGTGATCAATTTCAGCAAAGATTTTTCTTGCCCGCCGCCAAAACTATCCCGCATTGAGCGGAAAGTTGTGGCATATACCTTGATTGGGCCGGCCGCCTGCGCCGCCGCTTCGGACAGACCAATCGTGCCAAACTCCGGTTGGGTGAAGATCGCCGTGGGGATCAAATCGTGATCAGGCTTGGTCGGCGCGCCCTGAAAGACTGTTTTCACAAACGCCATGCCTTCTTGTATCGCCACAGGGGTCAGGTTTACCCGATCCGTGACATCGCCAACCGCATAGATCGACGGGACCGCTGTCTGAGAATAATCGTCCACGATCACCGCGCCGTTGGCGTCCAACGGCAGATCAAGGGCCGCAAGACCAAGCATGTCGGTATTTGGCCGCCGGCCAGTGGCGAACATCACCTGATCGTAAACCGCTTCGGTCCCGTCTGTGGCCACAACGCGGATCCCGTTGCCCTCTTGCCGCAATGCGGTTGCATTGGTGCCCAACCGCAGATCGACCCCGCGCGCGCGCATACCATCTGTCACCAGATTGCGGGCCTCATCGTCAAACCCGCGCAAAATCTGTTCACCGCGGTAAAATTGCGTTGTCGCAACACCGAGACCGGTCATAATACCCGCAAATTCACTGGCAATATATCCGCCACCGATGATCAGCATCGACTTTGGTAGCTGCTGAAGATTGAAAATTTCGTTGGATGTGATCGCAAGGTCAGCCCCCGGGATGTCGGGTTTTACCGGCCGCCCGCCCACTGCCAACAGGATGTGCTTGGCGGTTTTGCGGGTTCCATCGGCCAATTCCACAACATGCGGCTCGACCAGTTTGGCCGCCATATCGAACGTTTCAACGCCGGCTTTCGCCAGGATTGAGCGGTAAACCCCCTCGAGACGGTCCAATTCGGCATTGAGCTTGGTTTGAAAAGATCCCCAGTTGAACGGACCGCGCTCGACCGGCCAGCCGTAAGCCCGTGCCTGTTCGGTCATGACTGAAAACTCGCTGGCAAAGACCATTAATTTCTTAGGCACACAGCCGCGAATGACGCAGGTTCCGCCATAGCGGCTCTGTTCGGCCAAACCCACTTTCGCGCCGGTGTCTCCCGCCGCAACCCGCGCCGAGCGCACGCCACCAGAGCCACCGCCGATTACAAAAAGATCATAGTCAAAAGTCATAACTGTCCTATCCAATCCAGATTTTATTTAAATACTTACCGTCCTCAGAATGCCGCGCCAGTACCGGCTCAGCTAACGGGGCGGCCCTGTTCCGAAGTCGTGCCATCGTTATAGCCGATGATCACACGCTCACAAATCGCAATAAACAAACCGTTCTCGACAACCCCGGGTATTTGATTGAGCCGCAGCGCCAACTGCGGTGCATCGGCGATGTGCCCCAATTGCAGATCAAGAATGAAATTGCCCTCATCTGTGACATAGGGGGTCTCTCCTGACATCCGTCTCGCAATCGGTTTGTCACCAAGGCCCAGCGCTTCAAGTCGGTTTTTGATCAGTTCATGGCTTGTCTGCCAGCCAAATTTCAGCACTTCAACCGGCAGGGCAAACGCCCCAAGCGTATCGACCTTTTTGCTGTCATCGGTGATCACAACCATTTTATTGCTGGCCATAGCAACAATTTTTTCCTGCAACAACGCGCCACCGCCGCCTTTGATCAGGTTGAGATCGGGATCAAACTCATCGGCGCCATCAATCGTCAAATCAAGCTGCGGCAAATCTTCAAGAGTAAACACTTCAATGCCTACCTCACGCGCCAGATGCGCCGTGCGGCTCGATGTCGGTACACCTTGAATACTCAGCCCCTCTTCGCGCACTCTATCGCCAAGACAGCGCACTAAAAAGGCCGCCGTGCTGCCCGTGCCAAGACCAACCCGCATACCGGTTTCAACCAACGCCGAGGCCCGCTTGGCGGCTGCAAATTTTGCCCGGTCACCCGGCGAAAGATG
>ERZ1049444.987-NODE-987-length-23090-cov-8.419535_pt1 | contig 23090 bp, 43 predicted proteins | sample MGYA00383101_ERZ1049444 | MGnify/ENA primary metagenome ERZ1049444 (study PRJEB29581, sample SAMEA5548371) | metagenome | biome: marine; feature: coastal; material: water | depth 50 m | study: Short-term variability in the microbial, nano- and picoplankton...
AGATGCAAAGAAAAAAGTAAACAAAGAAATAAAAGACGATACCATACAAAACCAATTAGCCACATTGCAATTTGAAAAAGGAGCTGGAAAACAGGCTTTAAAAATAGCATCTAGCAAAGCGGTTGGTAGTATGATTGCTTCTATTATGTCTAGCGTGCCGTTCCCTTTCAATGTAGCATTAGCAGTTGGAGCAAATACAGTTGTTGCTGGTATCTTTGATAAGATACCAGCATTTGAGGAAGGTGGTATTGTTGGTGGTAGCTCTTTTACAGGGGATAATAATTTAATACGTGTAAATTCAGGCGAAGAAGTTGTAAGGCGTGATAATCCAAGACACATACTAAATCAAGGAGATAATTATTCAAGTTCTTCAATTGATAATCTTGCAAATAAAATAGAAACTCTTACGGATGAAATTGCTTTTGGTGAAAAAAATATTGATATTAATAATGTTATAGATATATCACCTACAAATTTGCTAGAAGTCACAGAGGCGGGTGACAGAGATAGATCTAGAATTATAGACGGGGTTTAATTGGCAACGTATAAAACAACAACAACATCAACTATTAACGGTGACATTTATTTAAGTATCGGATCAGGTGGTGGAAATACTCCAATAAATTCATTTATCGATTCAAGAAATAAATTTTTATATGAACTAGAGTTTAAAGATTTCGATAAGAATGTAAAACCAAATTTAACAATGACATTTACCAGTTTAGACAAGTGGACAAGTTTAATATCTACAATAGAAGACCTTGTATTTGTTGTGTATATCGGTGGTTCAATTTATTTCAAAGGGTTTTTAGACAAACCATCAATATTAGAAGATTACAAAAACAATATAATTATATTCACTATTATCCAAGCGGATTATTTAAATACGCCTTATTCGCATACTGGATCAGGGACTATAACATTTTCAACGTATCTTGCTAATATAATTTCAAACACAACAGGATCGACAATAAATTATGTAGATTCTATTAGTTGGGATCTAGAAGACGGTACGACGACATTTTTAAATTCTTCAGATGTAACAGGGTCAGACTCGTCTATTCGATTAAATAAATCAGAGGCGTATACAATACCTTTTTTAAATACACTAAAAAAGATACTACAATTTGAATTAGTTGAGTGGAAAGGTGTTATGTATGTGGTGAATACTGTAAGAAATACGTCTAGCACAACAACTATTAACTCAGATAATTTATTAGATTATAAGAAAAACAGAATATGGACCACAGATAATAATAGCGATAATTATAGTGTTTCGATGGAGTCAAGAGTTGCAGGTTCAATGGATGGGATAACTATATTTAAGATAGATTACAATTCATCAAATATGCGAAGGGAAATAGGGTCTGCCGATTTAATAAACGCCTTCGATAATCATTTATACTCTTATAATACTAGCGGAAGTAGGTCGCCAAATTGGACAGACGATGCAGTATCTCCAAACTCCGTAGATTTTTTTTATACTTTCGCTTCGGGGTCAAGTATTGAGGAAGTCGTTAGAATAAGGTCTGTATCCAGGGATACTATAGAACTTAATTTAAGTACCACGAACACAGTAACCACATCCGTTTGTGATTTAGTCGTACAAGTAAGGCTATCGCTAATTTCGGCTACAGTAGACGATATAAATAATCACTTATATTTTCAAATCGATGGAAATGATAAGAAATATGTATCAGGGGTCGATTTTCAACAACAAAATGTTGTTTACCATACAATGTCTTATAATTCATTAGTTGGTGGCGATGTTATTATAGGCTATGATACAGAAATAACGACTCATGAAATATCGTCAGCAGAATGGGATTCTGGATTTTTATATGTATCGATGGCAAATTGGGGAAAATTTGACTTTGAAGTTGGTCAAAGTATAGTTATTGAAGATGTAACTAATTACACAAGCACATACATATTAACAAGTATATCAGAAACAAGCTCTACAACGCATTTATTATTTACCACAGCCAACAACGGAACAGCTACAGCAGGAGCAAATGCTTTATTATATATCCAACAAGATATACAGATAGGATTATCAGACATTACAATACAAATAAAAGAAGATAATAAAAAATTGAAAAATTACGAATTAGATGATGGAAGATTAATATCGGATCAAGTAGAAATAACAACATCAGATGCAGGCGATTTAAATAATGAACTCATTGACTTATTTATATTAAAAGCTATAAGTAATTTTGAATATTTAAACGGAGTTGATAAAATAAGGGTTCAACTGGTTTTAAAAGGCGAAATAAACCCTTATAAAGCTATATCATTTGAAGGACAATTTTACAAGATTGTTAAGTATAAATATGATGCAATAAAAAATATAACAGCACTAGAAGGTATTTCTATCTAAGGGTTTATAATGAGAATATATGACAGTAATGGTACACATACATTTAGCTCAAAGAATAGTAGTGATATAGACGACTACAGTACAATAACTAGAGATATTGTATATAATGATATATCATTACTGGTATCAACATCAAATATAGGTACAGATAAAAATATCACGATTAATTTTTATCAATTAACACGTTCCGAATTAACAGAATTGAATTTAATATTTACAACAAACAAATCTAATAATAATTCAATAACTCAAATAGATAATTATGATGAAGTTATTTCAGGCGAAACTTATACCAAATTACTTGGTGCGACTAACGGAATATTTATAGAGACTAAAAAATGGAAACAAAAAAAATCTATATATTCTAAAGATATAAAGTATTGGAATGTTAGATTAATATTTAGATTTGATACAGCAACGGAGCATATTAAATAATTTAAACATACTAAATAATTCTAAGGGGAATTAATGATAAATAAAGAAATATACATAAACATATCAATAACAGGAGACGGCGTGAAAAAAAAAGAATTACTAAAAAAATTAAAAGAAATTCACGAAAAAAAAGAAAATCTTTTAAGAAAAGAAAATAAGATCGTATACGCATTATCAGCGTACAACGGTAGCGGTGGCGCGCATCCAAACCCTAATAAACCATAGAGAAATAAATGTATATTGCAATAATAAATTTGTTGTGTTTTTGTTTTGCTTTTTTCGGCAAGTGTAAAAAAAGAAAGTTAGCTTTTAAAACTTTTTTATTATTTTTATTGCTGGAATACATTCTATTTCTATCTGATTTATTTACGTTTTCTTTTACAGAATTTTACTCAATAATAGCGATAGAGTGTTTTATTTTATCGCTTTTTATATTAAAAATCTATGGTTTCCGTAAGGCAATACCTTTTTATATTTATAACATGGTATTGTCTTTCACATATTTATATAACATATATAGTGTTGTCGTATTGGATAACTTATGGCTATGGAAATTTATATACAATAAGCAAGAAATAATCGGATTTATTTCTGTATTATTATTGATAGATTTAAGGGTAATATATAATGAATTTAGAAAGCATTTTATTAATTTTAGCAGTAATCAGTTTTTTAGCAATGGTAAAAATTTCGTTACTAATATGGAAATGGACAAGAGAAGCCAATGACACTTTCACAAGCACTAACAATAATAAACTTTATAGGGATATTGATAGCGGGAGTGATGGGATACGCTCGGCTAATACTCCCTTTAAAAGAGAAGATAGACCGATTAGAAAAAGATAATACTATTCTTATGCACGAGAATAAAGAGAATCACGATCAAATAAACAATTTAAAAGTTCAAAATTCAGAATTGTTGATAGAGCTAAAACATTTGACTCAACTCGTGCAAGAAATAAGGGCGGATTTAAAGGCAAGACGTGAATACTAAAACTGCACTAATTGTACTATCATTTATATCAATTTATCAAATCAAAGATAATTATGATTTGTCAAAAAAAATAAATAACGGAAAATCAAAAGCCGACTCATTAGAGAATGTAATAATTTTAAACGATTCACTTATATTTAGATTAAAATCTGAATATCTAATGTCACTTAATCAAATTCATAAAGATTCGGTAAATGTTGAGAATTACAGAAAAAATAAACCTAAAAAGTTAAAAGGGTTAAATCGTGAAGAACTTAATAATAAATTTAATGATTATTTTGACAATAAACGCTCAAAATGATTCAACGATATGCTTCACCATTCAACAATCAGAACAATTGTTAAACGATGTAAATCAATCCGAATACTTTGAAAAATTAAGCTATAAACAAGATAGTTTAATAAATAGTTTAAGAAATACTAAGGGTATATCTAATGGGTTAATTTATGCACAAGAAACACAAATTAAAACATTAAAAGAAACTAGATTACATTATAAAAAAATGTTTGTGAAGGCAGAAAGGTCGAGGCGTGAGTTTAAAGATTTATTAATATCAGGGCTTGCTGGTGTTGGTGTTGGTTTTATTTTGCGTGATGAAAAAATAGGATTATTGACAGCAGTAACAACATACGGATTAAGTAAATTTAAAATATTGGAGATATTATTGTGAAAGAGTTAATGAAATCAAAAAAATCTAAAATACTATTGATATTGTTGTTTGTTTCAATCGTTTCTATGTTTTTAAAAATAGCGACATTCGTAGAGTTTTCGGAGTTTATGAAGTGGGTTTTTGCATCTTACATTCTCGGCAATGGTGCTGAACATCATGCAAAGAAAGATAAAAATGTATAAATGTGAATATTTTGGAATTAAAGAGCTTGTAAGCCCTAACGTTTATAAAAGCCGTGGCGAAAAATCATGGCAACTATTTGATGAGCGTTTATTGAAAGTAGCGGATTTATTACGTGAGCATTTCGGTCAATGCGTAGTAAACGATTGGTCATGGGGCGGATCGTTCAAAAATTCGGGTCTAAGATCACGTTTTAGCAAATGGTTTAAGCCATTCAGCCAGCATACATTTGGTAGAGCGTTAGATATGAAATTTACAGACATTGAAGCGTTTAAAATTCGTGAAAATTTGCGTCTGAACTGGGATAGTAAATGGTCATTTCTATTTAAAGAAATTGGCATTGAATCAATTACATTAGAATGCGGGGAAAAAATAACGTGGTTACACATTGATATTCGAAACAACTCAAAAGGTGCGAATATATTTACAGTTTAATACACTATGCCCGTACTTATTTCAGATTTTTTAAACGATCTAAATAGAATATTTAAATGTATTTAGATCGCAATTGTAAATTTAATTGTTGTTATATTAGTTGAGCTTGTATTTGTTCGTTTTGGTATATTTGATTAAGTGTATTTTTAATGAATTCAATAGCTTCGTGAATTTCTATGCGTGTATCTAAGTCACTTTGTCGCTCTACAAAATCCGATGTAAAAACTAAAAACCTACCATCGAATGAGCATGTCATACCAGCACCGTCTAAATGTAAATCGTTGTGAAGTAAACTGTTTAGTATTGATTCGGCACTTTGATTCATTCCAATTATTTCGCTGATTTTTTGATTAATGATTGATGTAAGCAAATCTGATTTAGTCATTTATTCCTCAATTGTTTTACTTAATATATCATATATTTAAACTATATTTGTGTTCTATATCACAATCAATATTCACCATGCTCAAAAACATCTATTTCACTTGATAAAAATATAAAACATTCTGCTATATATTCGGGCATTTGTTCAGTAGATAGTTTAGTGGTTGTATTTAATCCAAAAACAGGTATTAAAACCTTTTCTTTAAGTTTAGCATGGAAGTATTCATATAATAGTTTATCAGTTAAATTAATAGGCTTACTCTTATTTAATCGATCTTTTTTATACCAAAATACACATTGTCCAACAACATTACGCCAATAGTCCGAGTTTTGACCTAATCCACGCCTATAAATTGGAAAACCTTCTGAATTATATTCAAGTTCATTTATCACTTAGATTTCTTTCAAAGTTTGATAATGTTAGTTGTTTATTGTTGATATTAAGCCATTCCATGCACTTTAAAAACCTATCTTTATTCTTGTTAAATAAGCTGTTTGATTTATACGAGTGAAAATCAGAATGGCAATTTCTACAAACTCGAATTAGATTTTTAACATCTGAATTGAATTTGTAATCATCTTCTGCTTTTTTAATTATGTGATGGTCTTCAACAATAAAAGTTGATTTGCACATTTCACAGCAATTCGGATTTTTTCCAATATTTATTAGATTCTGAGTAAGTTCTATTCTTGCTCTTAAAAACTCGGCTTTTCGATTCTTTGATCGCTCTTTTTGTGTCATTTAATACCCACAAGATTAATAATATTAATGTAATGAATAAGGTGTGGTAAACTAGAAAGTCATGCACGATTAAACGCCTTCCATACATCTTTTAATTTATCTGATTTGGTGTATTTAGAAGCGAACAATTTAAATTTTTCTAAGTTGCTCGATCTAAACTCCTTAGTTTTATTAATATTTATCATTAATTCCTCATTGCTTATGTTAGTAGTATTTTTCATTTAATTTCCCAATACTTTTATTTGATTTTCTAAAGCTTGCTTATATTCTTTTCTCATCTTCTTTTCTTGTGTTGAATATGCTTTTATAGTCGCTTGTATTTTACTAGCATTCCCGCAAGACATAGCAGACTGAAAGTTTTCTTGTGATAGCCAGTGAATAGTTTGTGAGGCACTTTGTATCGGTTTTTGATTGCTTGCACCGTTTCCGTCGTCGTCCTCATCTATATTTAGGTTTAAAATACCACCCAATGCGTAACGTCGCTGGTAAGTTATGCAACTGCCAAAACCTTGCGGGTCGTTCTTTTGTGGCTTCATGTAATATGTGGATTGTAAATACTCGCCCGATGTATGAGTTAATAGTGTAGTTAAATAATTCTCGCCTGATGGCATTTGTATGACTGCCAAACCGTTTCTCTGTAATGGCTCACAAATTCCGTCTAATATAGATGATAAATCTGCATATTTAGATTTAAAAAATGGGTTTATTGAATCTTTTTTTATTTTGCTAACTTCTGAATTAAACTGAACTAATGCTTTTGTGATTTCTTTGATTGATTCTGATTTTTCTATCATCTTATTTCTTTCCTTTGATTCGTTTCATAACTGCTAAATAGTGCTTGTGATTATCGAATTTATTATAACAAGTCTCGCATATACTAATAAACCCTACTGATTTAAATACATTCCCACAAGAACACGTTTTAAAAACATCAGGAATTTTTACGCTCTCAAATTCTTTTACTTTATCAGATTTCTTATTTAGTGCGTTTAATTGCATTTCAAAACTCATATTATGTTCTATTACTTCGCCGTCTTGGATCTCGTATGGAAATATCATTTTATTCCTTTGTTTTACTCAATATACAATAATTAATTTAAAAATATGTGAAGTAGATCACACATCTACCAAATATTTAGTTAATTGACTCTTTCACTCGTAAAAATAATCTGTAGAAATAGAAATATTTTTCCCGTCTATAGTCATTCCTTTTTATCTTTTTTTTTAATTAGTTGATTAAATATACTACATAGTAAATCTAAATTTGTGACATAGATCACAATTTGGAATTAATTAATGATTATATTATGATATATAAACTAGGATAAAAAGATGGATTGGTTATATGTTTCAGTATTTGCAGTTATAGCAGTTTATAGTTTAGATAGATTAATTAGGTCTTTCATTGAAAGCGATAAACACGAATTAATATTATCTATATTGTGTCTTGTATACTCAGTGTCACTAATATGTAAGTTGGTGTGATATGGGGCTTATTTACGGAACTATAAGAATTAAAAAAGACAATTTATATTTAGAAAAGAAAATTTATAAATTCTCTAATAATTTAAATCTTCCTCCCCCAAAACTAGATAGACAAAAAGACGGCGGAATAGTTTACATATATAATATAAATGATATACACGAATACGAATTTGCTAAGTTAAAATTAAAAGTTGCCTACTGGAAAAATTTAAAACTAGCAAGAGAACGGGCTGAATTAAACGAGGCAGAAGAAAGCGGGATATTGCAAGACATAGGAGATATATTAAATGAATGAGGAAAGTCGTTCAATGTTTAGAATACCCAAAATATGTAATAAATGCAATGGGCTGAATCGAGTAATAAGAACACTAGGCGGAGATTATGAGCTTTATTGTGACTGTTTCCCCGATAAGTCAACCCGCATATATCAACATAAAACAAATTATGAGAGTAAAATAGAATTAGTTAAATCTATAAAGGAAGATATTAAATGATAACTTTTCAAGGTAGACAGTTTGATTTGCCTAATAAATGCGATAGATGTAATCAAATAAATGACATTGTTAAATTACACGGCGGACAATACGCTTATTTTTGTGACTGTTTCCCGTTAAAATCAACTAAGATCACGCCGTCGATCGCAAAGGTTTATATATGAATAATGGGCAACACATGAAAATTCATTAACGTAAAAAGTGCAACCTATCAAAAGAGTACACTTATTACAAGAGTCAACAATAGGAGTAATAAAAGAATAAGAAGGGATGAAAGTAAATTGAGAACAGGAAAATACAAAAACATAAAAACAGAAGTGGGCGGTTATACATTCGACTCCAAAAAAGAAGCTAAAAGATACGGTGTATTAAGAATGATGGTACTGGCTAACGAAATAACCAACCTAAGAATGCAAGTAAAATTTGAGTTGCTACCAAATCAAGGGGAAGGATATAGTAAAGCTTATTACGTCGCTGATTTTGTATATGAAGTAGATGGCGATGAAATAGTGGAAGATGTCAAAGGAGTGAAAACGCCTATCTATCAATTAAAAAAGAAACTAATGAAATTTATACATAACATTGTCATTTACGAAACATAGATATTAATTAAACTATTCATTTCACTTTTCCTTTGCAAATAAGCCGAACTAAACACTCGGCTTTTTTGTTTTATACCATTTGTGACTTAAATCACACTATTGCTTATTTTTAGTTAAGTATTGTTTTTAATATTGCAAATCGCATTTAAATATATTACTATGTCGCATAGAGTTATTAAACAGCAACAATATTCTAAACACGAATTAAATCATCTTTAAAAAAGAGACAACAAACAATAATAAGGAATTTTATGAAAACAGCTCAAATAATGACAAGGAAGTTTTATAATTCTGATTTGAGGCAAAACCACAAAACAGAGTTTTTTTGTTTAACCGATCTATTGAAGATTGGCAATAAATACAGAGAAATAAGAGGACTAAAAAAGAAACACATAAATGATTATACAAAATTGGATTCTACAAAAGACTTTATGTTATCAATTACAAAAAAGCACAAAATAGTTGATTTAATAGATATTAAAAAAGGTAAATATGGCGGAACGTGGGCACATCCTTATATAATGATCGACATGGCTATGTGGTTAAATCCAGACTTTAAAGTTGATGCTATTGAGTTTTTAAGTGATAATTTAATTAAAAATCGTGATAACTCTGGAGAATCTTACAAATTAATGTCAAAAGCATTATATAGTAAATTTAAATTTAGTGAATCGGTTTTTATGGTTCAAGAAGTTGCTAAAAGAATTAAACAAGTTGTAAATGTTGAAGATTGGAACAATGCAAGTGAGCAACAATTGAAAAACCGAGATAAAATCCACAATAACATAATTTTATTATCTAAATCTGATATTGATATTAAAAAAGTCATTAGACTAGCAATAGAAGATATTTATCCTAATTATTTAAAAGGGTTGTAAAATGAAAGTCAGAAGAATATAAGATCGTAAACTATTTATTACTTATATTTTAATTTAAATCATTTTTACTATTGTTTTTATTATTTAATCGATTTGATTGATAATATCAAAATAATAAACGGGTGAGGAAGTAGATTTATGAAATATGTAATAATAGCAACAGAGTTTATTGATGATTTTACGATTATAGAATCTTTTTTTTACACAAATTTAAAAAAAGCAATTATAGGTAATAAATTAAACTATGGTACTTTTTTAAATTGGAAATCTAAAAATAAAATCGATTATCCTATTTTTTACAAAGGTTTTCTATTTGAGAAAATAGAAGTTAAATAAAACGGAGAACGGAATGGAAAAGAAAAGCACTAACATTAAAATTCAAATAAAGTACGGTAAAAATTTAGTTGATGCAGAATTTGGCATGTTCTATTCAAACGGTTTATTAATACCAGTTTCAATGTATATCGACAACAAGAAACAAATGGAACACACTACAAAGAACTACTGGCGAACTAATTACAAAAAAATATACAAACAATTTCATATTCAGCACGGGGAAATTGCATAGTGATAATAGTAACAGTAGAAACGAAAAAACACATAAGCAATGAAGGTTCAAAAGTAATTCTTAAAAATCTTTACACAGATCACAATTTTAAGAATCTAAAGAAAGCCAGTGATTTTTTTGGTTTAAAATATCATAGTTTGACAAAAGCAAAGAGCAAAAGGGGAAAAATATTCCCGTTTACTTATAAAAACTACACATTCAACGAAACAAAATAAAAGGATTAAAATGGCAAATGTAAACCGTACAACATTAATAGGGCGAATCGGCACAGATATTGAACTAAAATATACACCGAGCGGTCAAGCCGTAGCGTCTTTTAGCGTAGCAACTTCGGAAAAATTCAAAGATAAACAAGGTATTCAGCAAGAAAAAACCGAATGGCACAATATAGTAGCTTGGCAAAAGTCGGCTGAATTAATTAATCAATATTGCTCAAAAGGTTCTGAAATTTACATTGAAGGTAAACTCCAAACCCGTAACTGGGAAAAAGATAATATTAAACATTATCGAACTGAAATAGTAGTAAGAGAATTCCAATTTATTGGCGGTAAGAAGCAAGATAACCAGGAACAAGGCGGATATGGTCAACCTAATCAGCAACAAGGCAATCATAGACAACCTCAGGCGAATAATAAACCAAAATACGATATGCCAAGTACTGATTTTGATCTTAATGAATTACCTTTCTAAAATGGTTGACGAAATTAGAAAATTTTTATTAAATAATTTGATTTTTATTAAATAATTTGATTTTTATTATTAATTGACGATATTAAAAACAGTGATTAGTGACTTTCTCACTGTTTTAAAATTTAACTCTTGGCACATTAGAAGCCTGAATAGGTTGTAATTGGTTCGAGATTAGTCACTTGAATCGCCAAGAGAATTACAACTTATTGAGGCTTTTTTTATGCCTAAAATGAAAATAGATTAGTTTTTAGGTTGCTAGAATGTTTTGGGAACTAATTGAAAAAGTGCTACAAGATGGACGTTTAAAGCACAAGGTTGATAAGATAGACGATTGAAAATTAAAAGATCGTTTATTCTCGATGACCTAAACAGGGTTAAAAGCCTAAGATCGAGACTACTAAAAGCCTATAAGACTCAAAACTCATTGAGAAGTATAGTGTAGCTATCTAACTCTGTTAATACAGGGACTAGATAAGCTACGCCAAGATCTAAAATCTATTAACAAGTATTATAAACTAACTAACTAAGATTATACTATATGAATAACTTAAAAGAACGTAATAAACTATTTAATGATTATAAAAATTTTTTATGTAAAAATAAGCCATCTTTTAATAAATAGTTGCAAGGTTTAAAGGGTGGGTATTGACTAAATAAAAGGATAAAGAAATGAAAATGAAAACTTACGAAATTAAATTACAAATAGGTCTTAAAACTTTCGGAGGTGTATTCCGAGCTTTTTCAGATAATGACGCATTAAAAGATGCTTTAGATCATTTTAATATAACTAGAGGGCAAACGTTCCAAGTAAACTATATTAGTGAGGTTAGAAATGATTAAATTTGCCATTTGGGATAGGGGCGTTTCTTTTAAACCTTATAGAAAAATGTATAGACTGGTTATTTAACCATTAATTTGAATTACACCAACTAAACAAGTATATTAATAGCATTATAGCGGTTTTACGCTTCGGCTCTTATTCCGCTTTTCTTGACTGGATTGATTACCCAGTTTATTGACATTAAACTAGTGAAAACGATAACCCTGTAGGGTTCTAATTGGCATAAGAATTAATCACTTTTGTCTCACTAGAATTAGAACCTTACAGGGTTTTTGCGTTTACGGAGTAAAATTTGAAGAAAGATAAAATTGTAAGTGATAAGTTTAAAGGGCTTTGGATTCCTGCCAAATTATTACTAGACGAATCAACATCTATGAAAGAGAAATCAATATTATCTTTTGTATATCACTTAAATAAAATTGGTGAATGTTACGCAAGTAATAAATATTTTTCAGAACTTTTAAAAATAATTCCTAGAAGTATTCAATCTATTATTAAATCATTAAAAGACAAAAATCTTATAGAAATAAAGCTTATTTACAACAAAGAAACGCAACAAGTGAGCAAAAGAATCATGAATATTTCATCAAAGGGGGTACGAAGTTTCTTTCATGGGGGTGGTGAAGAAAACTTCATGTATATAACAAAGACTAATAACAAAGATAAAAAACTATATATAAACGATGAGGCTGTTTATATATATCAAAAAAAAGGTTAAAACATGGTAAAAGATAAATTTACAAATTAGAAAAAATATTTACGATTAACCCTAATTACGGTTGTGATACAGATCACAACTTTGATTATAAATAGTGTTACATTAAAATAACTGATAAATAATAAACGCTTCGCAACGTTATTGTTATTAGACAAACAGCTTCTACATACCAGTAGTTAATCAATTGAGCGTAGGCGCAAATAAAACTAGGTGTCTTTTTTGGTGTCGGTGGATAAACTGCCGACTAGCCTATTACAGGAGTAATAAAATGGAATATAATGAGTTTATCGAAAGCAAAAAAAAAGGTCATGTGAGTTCAGGTTTTAAATTAGATGATGACTTTTTAAATACTAAATTGTTTGATTTTCAAAAATACATTGTAAAAATAGCTTTAGAAAAAGGTAGATTTTCAATATTTGCAGATACTGGACTTGGGAAAACCTTTATGCAATGTGAATTTGCAAAACAATCTGTAATTCAAACAAGCAAACCAGCTTTAATACTTGCTCCTTTGGGTGTAGTCGACCAAACGATAAAAGAAGCTAAAAAGTACGGAATAGATATAGAAAAAATTAAATCTGATATATTCGGAAATCCAGCAATTTATATAACAAACTATGAACAGCTCGAAAATATAAACTGTGATGAATTTGGATGTATAGTTTTGGATGAATCCAGTATTTTAAAAAATAAAGATGGTAAATTTAGAAATAAAATCATTGAATCGTTTAAAAATACACCATATAAACTTTGTTGTACTGCTACACCTTCACCAAACGACCATATGGAACTTGGCTCACATGCAGAGTTCTGTGGGGCAATGGGTTATTCTGAAATGTTAGCAATGTATTTTGTGCATGATGGTGGAGAAACTAGTAAATGGAGATTAAGAAAACACGCTCAAGATGATTTTTGGAATTTTGTATGCACATGGTCTATTGCAATCAAAGACCCTTCTAAATTCGGCTTTAATGAACAATCGTATGAATTACCTAAATTAAATATTATAGAACACATTATACCAGTAGAAAAAGATCAATACGCAATGTTTTCAGATAAATCTGTTTCAGCTACTGAAATAAATAGAGATTTAAAAAAATCGATGGATGTTAGAGTACAAAAAACAGCCGATTTAGTGAATAATTCAGACGAACAATGGATTGTTTGGGGCTTGCAAAATGAAGAAACTATGAAATTATCTAAAATATTATATGATTCTGTAAATGTTCAAGGTTCTGATAAGCCTGAAATTAAAGGAACAAATCTACTAGGCTTTGCTGAAAATAAATTCAAGGTTTTAATTACTAAAACCAAGATTGCATCGTTCGGGTTGAATTATCAGAATTGCCATAATATGGTTTTTTGCTCTTACGATTTTAAATTTGAGCAATTTTATCAAGCGGTTAGAAGATGTTATCGATTTGGACAAACTAAAGAAGTAAATGTACATTTGCTATGCCCTGAATCACAGGTAAATGTGAGAAAATCTATTATAGATAAACAAGCGAAACACAATGAAATGATTGAACAAATGAGCAAATATTCACAAAAAGCAGATTATAAAATAAGTAAACGTGATACAAATCACAGCATCGAATTTAAACAACCATTATTTTATTAAAAATTCAAAGGGAATGACAATGAATATTAAGAACCAATTAATTACTGAAAATTATGCACTTTACAATGATGATTGCATAAAGGTAACTTCTGAAATGAATGAGAATGTAGCGGATTTAGTTGTGTTTTCGCCTCCATTTTCAGAGTTATATGTATATTCAGATAATGACGAAGATATGGGAAACTCAAAAAATTATGATGAATTTGAAAAACATTTTAAATATTTGATCCCAAACTTAAAAAAGGTTTTAAAAGATGGTCGAATTTGTGCAGTTCACTGCATGGACTTACCAATCCAAAAAGGGAAAGAAGGATTCATTGGTCTTAGAGACTTTAGCGGTTTATTAATTAAAATGTTTCAAGAGCAAGGATTTATATATCACGCAAGAACTACAATATGGAAAAATCCAGTAACAGAAATGCAAAGAACCAAAGCACTTGGTTTATTGCACAAAACAATTAAAAAAGATTCTGTGATGTCGAGAGTCGGGATACCTGATTATATTTTGTTTTTTAGAAATGCAGGAGAAAACGAAACACCTATAACACATCAAGATACAGATTCAACTTTACCTGATTATCTTCCAGTTGATTTGTGGCAAAAATACGCTTCGCCCGTATGGATGGATGTTGATTACAGAAGAACGTTGCAATATACAACAGCACGTGATAAAAATGACGAAAAGCATATATGTCCTCTTCAACTTGATACAATAGAAAGAATATTGCACTTGTATTCAAATGAAGGCGAAGTTGTTTTGTCCCCGTTCGGCGGAATCGGTTCAGAAGGTTTTCAAGCTCTCAAAATGGGTAGAAAATCAATATCAATAGAATTAAAAGAGTCATATTTTAATATAAATCAAAAGAATCATAAAAATGCAATTCTTGAAAACGCACAAGTAGAATTATTCTAGCGAATAAAGAACTTAAACAAATATTAGCGTTGATTTTAAATAATCAACGTTTAACTATTGGCGTTCCTAATAAATACCATAAACACAATAAATATTATTGTTTTTTTAATGGAGTTATGTAAATGACTAAGCAACAAACAAAACAAAATTTTATATTCAATTTAATGTATCAAATACTAGAAAATCAAACAAATGCAGTTAATGGACTATTAACAAATGAAGCTCATAAGAAATCTAATAAATTAATGAGTGATTGTTTGGCGTTTATTGATGTAGATAAAAAAAAAGTAAAAACAGAAACTAATAAAAACCGAGAAGAATTTAACGAAATATTTAATTATTGGAATGAAAGCAAAGAATGGCAACCTCATAAATGTATTACAAACAAAATTAAATATGCAATGAGGAAACAATTAAATTCTTATTCCACAAAAGAAATAATTGAGTCAATAAATAATTATATAAATATAGTAGAAGATGAAAAGTGCTATTTTAATCACAAGTGGACTTTGACAGATTTTTTAAATCGTGGATTTATGAATTTTTTAGATACTGCAAAACCTTTTGAGAATTATAACAGGAGTTTTAAAAATGGATCAAGAACAAATAAGCAAACAACTCTCAGTGATGAAAAACGGGAATCAATTACAGCCAACTTTAAATAAAGAATATGGATGTATTGATACAGGTTTTGAAATATCAATTTACAGGCATGGTGAGTTATTGGAAGACTCTAAAGATTACGCTAATGAAATAATTGATTTGCTTACTATTGATTTAAATATGTCGGGTAATGTAGTAAATAGAATGATTAAGAGAATGGTAAAAAAAGGATGGACGCAAAAAAGGTTTAAAGATGCAGTCGATTATGTAGAAGAAAATTGCACATTTTACCCGCCGAAACCGAGCGAGTTTGAAAGCTATGACAAAAAAGTTAGATTTAATACATATCAAGAAATATGCGACCAAATTAGTTTTTATGTGCCTATTTATTCAAAAGGGAATAATGAGCCTGTATATGTAACTAAGCAAGAAAATGAACTATATAAATTCCCCGATTGGAATGAAAAATATAGGAAAGTAAAAAAATTAACTAATGAGAAACAAATAGAATTGTGTATTAAGCAAGATGAGAAACACAAAGAAAGAGTGAGTAAAAGTATATAGTGTGATATGAATCACAAATCTATATGGATAGTTTCGTATATTCTATTAAATAAAACAAGCGGAGATGTTTAAAATGAATTTCAAAAAGCACAGAGAAATAAGCCGTCAGACTTGGCATACAAACGATACAAGTTGGGAGCAAAGATTGCAACATGCGTGTCTAGGCTTAATTGATGAAACTGGTGAGTTATCATCTTGTTTAAAAAAACAAATAGGATATAATCAAAAAATAGATTTAGTGAATATGAAAGAGGAACTAGGCGATAAAATATACTTTCTTCATAGATTACTAGATGAATCTGAATTTACAGAAAAAGGTAAAAACCCGCATATTTCTTTAGATTACTTACTAAGAGAAATAAACCCATTTGTAAGAACACCTTTTGAGTCAATCTGTCAACTATCTTATGATATGTCTGTTTTAGTCGTTCAAGTATCCTACAGATTAAGAGATTCAGACCTTCCAAAACCTGAAATACTGGTAGAAAATTCCGATGTAATTAGAGTATTAACTTCAATAATACAGTTAATTAGATATTATGAGTTTACATTGTCAGATGTATTAGAATCTAATATAAATAAATTAAAGGCTAGATACGGGAAAAAGATGAAGTTTAGCGAAGAAAAAGCTATTAATAGAGATATTGCAAAAGAAAGAAAGTCTTTATCTTAATTTATAAGCTTATTATGTGATTTTTGCATCTTTAGAAAACGATTATTGACTACTAACCAGCTCATTTTAAACAATCTTTGAAATAGTATTGACTTTTTCTGAATCCTTTGTATATTAGTATTAATTAAACAAACGGAATAAAAAAATGACAAACTTTAGCGAATTAAGAAACTTATTAGGAAACACAAAAGATGAAACAATAGCATTGACTTGTGAATACGCACAAATAAACAATTACAAGGTAAATGAAATGTATAATTTGGCAGATACCGCTAACATGGTTTTAATGAGTGAAATACATAACAATGGCAAGCGTGGCGATTATGACACAGCTATAAAATACAGTATTATTCGAGAAACGTTGGAAACTTGGGTATAGAAACTAAAGGCTCTTAATTGAGCCTTCTTTAAAGAGGTTTAAATGTGGGTTGATACAGAAAAACAAAAACCAAATGAGAAAAAAAGATACCCGATTGTGATATGGCAAAAAGACAAAAGCAAATACGAAATAGGGTTTAGTTATTTTTACCCAAAAAAAAACAAATTTCATTTTGATATACATCACATAAATTGGAAAGTAATTAAATGGTTTAATTTACCAGATTGGAAAGATACTTGAAGAAATCTAAAATGGGTGGTTCTCGATACGATAAAAACGGGAACTTAATATCAGTTAAAAAGAAAAAGTTTATCGAGCCGATTTCACGTTCATTAAAGTTTGAAAAATCTGAATTTGAGATTATTACTAAGAAGTTGAATTTAAAATTAAACACTTATGTAAACGAGTTAATTAAAGAAGACTTAAAAAAACGGGGCGAACTCGATTAATACATAATGAACGTGCATAAGCGTGTGGCGATTGAAACCAATTATTTGATTGATATTAGTACCATCCGTTTGATGCGTTATTAACCCCGAACAAGGAGATATAAAGTGATGTATAAACTATTAAATAAACTATTTGGGTGGGATTATATACAATGGAGTAATTTCGCTGACTCAGGTATTGCAAGAGTGCAAAAAGATTTTAACGGAAAATTATACTACTTTAGATATAGAAGCATAAAAGTAATTGATGTAATACATGATAAAGACAATTTTATATGGCTGACTTGCGAACCCATTAAATATATTAATTGATGGGGTTAATGGATGAACTTAAGCGGTTCGAGTAGAATCTGTTTGAAGTGATTATTATAAAATTTTAAGGATATTTAAAAGTGTATACCAAAATAACAAATTTAATACCTAAACTGCCAATATTAACAGCCCATTGTATACATTTCAAATCGACTGTGGATTATACTATTTATACTGTTGGGAAAAATGATGTAACAGAAATAATACATTACTACGCAACAGAAGAAGAAGCTGAGGTTTGGTATATAATGTCAGATAAAAAAGTCGTAGAAAAAATTTACAGTATTGACAGAGTTATATTAGAATAAATTTTTATAATGGACGTATTTAAGAATCTATAAGCATTTATATGACTTACTGAAAATGCAAAAACTAAACTTGCTTATTGTTTTTTTTGAAATTGTTATTATGTGGCTACGGCACAAATGGAAAGAGGGTTAAATGGTTGACGTACATATTGAATTAGGAATTATTGAAGGACAAAAAAAAAGAGTTTTAGAGCGTTACATTGATGAAAGGGAATTTAGGCAAAGGAAAAGCTACGACGAATATTATATTGATTTGTTGAAAACTAAATTAGACTTAGATTTAAACGACCTGTTTATTTTAGCGGAAGAATTTAGAGTTGCAGTAAATAATAATAGCGTAACCCTAAGACACCTTGACTAAATAGTCATTTAATTGGACAAGTTTTAAGAACTCGCAGTACAAATTGAATTAAAATAACTAAATAGCGTTACGATGTTTTTGAAAACGTTATTATAAAATTGAGGTAGTTATGAAAAGTTTAGGGCAAAAAACAGAATAAATTGGCGAAATGAAAAAGGCTACAATATTAATTATTAGAGATAATGTGGAAGGTGCATATGATGCAGGATCGATAAATGAACCGTGGAAAAATGCAGTAATTAGCCTTTGTAACGAATTGCTGATATTGAAATAAATAAGAGCTTAACCCGAAAATTACAAGGAAATTAAATTACCGTTGAAAAAGCAATAAAAAGCAGGTATGCCCCATTTATAAATGAAATTTACCCTATGTTATATAGTGTAGATGATAGACCATATTTCCAAAACATCTTAAAATTGAGGTAAAAATTGAAAGATAAAAACAAAATTGAAACGTTTGATATAGTTATTAAAACACTTTCGGAAGTTGATATAGAATTAACAGAAAAGTTAGGTGTTGCGTTGGCTTTAAAATTTAAACAAGAGGAACAACATATTAGGTGGCAAAAAACATTTGTAAAAGAGGTTCTTAATTTAGCAACGCAGATTGGTAGTCATGGAACGCCTGAAACAGATATAAAGTGGTTTAAAGATGTAATAACGATTATAACATCAGATTTTTAGTCTCTTTTTTACTATTAAGTATAATATATATGCATTATTTGCATTTATTTATTAATTACATACATTTATTAATCAATTTACTACGGTTATTATGCCTGCTGGTAGACCACTCAAATACAAAACAGCCAAAGATCTACAATCTAAGATAGATAAATACAAAAAACATAGAGACGGTAAAAACCTACCTTATACAAAACAATCTTTAATTCTTTATTTGGGTTTTTGTGACTTGCACGCATTAGAAGATAGTTATACGAATAAAGATGAATTTTCCCCAACAATAAAAAAGATCTATACAGAAATAGAATCGTCTAAGATAGATTCAATGTATGGCGATAATCCTAATACTACCTTTACGATATTCGATTTGAAATGCAATTCAGGCTGGAATGATAAGAAAGCCGAGCAGAATGACAATGATATTGATGTAGTCGATTTCGATTTTGTCGAGGTGAAATGAATCTTGAAGCAAAGTTGAAAGTTACATCATACCAAAAGAAATTTTTATCAACAGATTACTATATAGATAAAGATGGAATATTAAGAGATCGGACAAAAGCAAATAAGGCTTTAATAGGTGGATTTGGTACGGGTAAAACTTATTCCCTATGTATTAAAATCATTCAAAGAATACAATTTAGAACTAAGCAAAAGATTTCACACGTTGGAATATGCACTGCACCAGTCCACTCTCATTTTGTCGATGTATTAATTCCTCAACTAGATGATGTATTAAATCGTTATAAATTCAAATTTAAATTTAATAAGGTTGATAAGATTTACTATATCAATCATGGTGGTATTAAACACAAGTTACATTTAAAATCTAGCGAACAGGCTAAAGCAGGAAAATTAGTCGGTATTAATGCAACAGATGGCTATCATGATGAATTTGATGTAAATAAAAACGAAGTCCAGAAAAAGCTATGGGAATCAGTAGAAGCTAGATTAAGAGATTGTATAGATCCTACTCAATCAATTGCAACTACTCCCGAAAAAGTAGGGTATTGTGAATGGCTATGTAATTCAAGTAAAAGTGTTACGTGGCAGGGTGATAAATTAGCAACCGAACAAGATTCAATAGTTGAATACATACGAGCAGAAACAAAAAATAATGTATTCCTAGCAGATGCAAGTGGGTATGTTGAAAGACTAAGATCATTATATACACCGAAGCAAGTAGAAGCGTATTTAAAAGGTTACTTTGTTAATCTTATCGGAAATCGAGTTTGGGAATACTTCAATGAAGAAACTCACGTAAAAGAGATTAGTAAAAGTTATGGAACAATCGTGTCTTTTTGGGACTTCGGCTGGAACGATTTCACTTATTGCGGTTTTGCTTCCATATCTGCAAATAATGGACAACTTTCTAAAGTTCAAATATTAGATGAGTTTAGAGTTAATAAAATGACTACTGAAATGATACACGAAAAGTATAAAGAATTATGTGTGAAATGGGGCAAGCCTATTGCAGATTATTGTGACCCTGCGGGAAATCAACATCATTTAGGCTCTAAAATGGGTTTGAGTGTTATTGAACAATTTAAAGCTATGGGTCTAAATATGAAATTCCAATCTTCTAATATTATTGAAGGAATTGTAATAGGTAATAATTTACTACATAAACAATTGATTGAAATAAATACTATATGTAAACACTTTATAAAGATGATGATTAATTCATCTTATGAAGAATTAAAGAACGGTACTAAATCAGAGAAACCAGTTCACGGGGAATATGAATCTGCCGAGGCTGGTTTTAGATACTTAATGATAAACGAATTTAGAGCATTTTATAGAACAATGCTAAGGGGATAATAATGTCTTTTGATGCAAAAAGATTTTTAAACAGTTTAACAACATCGATTTCAACAGAGAGAAAAGATCAAAAACTAGTATATAGAAAAGCATTAGATTTTTACAAATGTAATTCAAAAGCTCATTTAGATTCTATCTTAAGTCCTCAATTCATAGATTATGACAGAGTTAAAGATTCTACAATATTCAGGGAAATGGGAATGACTAAGGGAATCGTTGATAATATTAGCTTAGTTTATTCTCAAAAACCTAAGCGAAATTTCAAAATAGGGGAATCTGATTTAGGTGATAAACTACAAGATTATATAGATGGTATTTACAATACTTTGGGGAATTCATTCTTTCAAATTCATGAAAAATTAGTCAATACTTTGTCGCATTGTTCTGTTTTGGTCACTTGGGATGAATCACAATTAAAATTTATGCTAATGACTCCCGATAAATATGATATAATTCAAGACGAAATGGATTACACTAAAGCTAACGCATACTATTTTCAGATAGATTCGGTTGATGATATGACGAATAAACAAAATGTAACAAAATTCGTTTATGTAGATGATACAACTTTTTCTAAAGTAATTACTGGAACTACTTGGAATAAAGATTCTATAGTAACCGAGACAGCATTAGCAAATACTAAATTAGAACCTTTTGATGGTGCAAAGTCTACTGATAATATTTATGGCACTATTCCAGTAATAACTACACGATCTCAACCGCCTGTGATGGACTTCTTTGTAGATCAAAATGCTAGATTATTTGAATCAAACGAATCAGTTTTAATTACTAAAAATACATCAGCTAATAAAACAGGGTTTTTGCAGGGTTATTCTCAAATGGTTCATACTAAAAATACTGGTTCGGCTATGAATGAATCTGTATCAGATGCGTTCCAAGTAGGTGTTGATGTAAAGGTGAATTTAGAGAATGGCATCACAGGCGGTCAACTTGCTGAAAAACTTGAATTTTTATCACCTTCCACGGATTTAAATATGCTCAATCAAGATATTAAAGACACATATCTGCAAACGGCGACAATATTTGGATTAGGTGAATCAGATGGAAACGTTAAAGCTAATGCAAGCGGATTAAGCTTAGTCGTATCAGATGACAAGAAAAATAAGTTAATTAACGCTTCTCGACCGACTTATGTAAAGTTTGAATCTGATTTATTTGATATGATTAGAATAGTAAATAACAAACATTCAGCGACTACAATACCTAATAATATAACTATTAATGTAGATTTTGAAGAAATTGAAACAACGATAGGACTACAAGACAAAATCGACTGGTATCAATTCGAGATAGATAACGCAATGAAATCTAAATGGGAAATCTTAATAGAAGATAATCCCGAATTGACAGAAGAACTCGCAAAAGAACAAGTAGCAAGAGCAGAAGAGGAAAATAAACAAGACGAACAAGATTTATTAAATATGACAGACGATAAAAACAAAGAGGAATCAGAATGAATACAGTATCTTTAAATTTAAGAAAATGTAAAATAAACGGCGATATGTGTGGAATATCTATACGTAATCACAAAGATAATACAGTTAAGCAATTAAAATTTGATACAGATAATGAAGCGTATAGTAAATATTTGGAACTAACAGAAAACAAAATACCTGTCAAAATAGTAACTCCAAAACCTTCACATAACGAAAGTGGTGTAAAAGATGAAGACATCAAAAAATATGTGTTAGAGAATTTAGATTTAAAAGGTGTGAAGTCTGCAAGGCATTTAAATAACAAATTTAAAGTAAAGTTAAAGCAAGCGTATTACAATGAACTATTAAAGGGCTTATAATTGCCGACATTTGAAGAAATTGAATTACAGATAAATTCAAACATCGATAAGCGAATTAAAAAATTTGCTAAGTTGGTGAAAGATGAATT